>Ga0115564_10003016_pt1 | contig 14335 bp, 12 predicted proteins | sample COGITO_mtgs_1105_7_FD_88680 | JGI IMG/M metagenome (GOLD analysis project Ga0115564, IMG submission 88680) | Pelagic marine microbial communities from North Sea - COGITO_mtgs_110523 | ecosystem: Environmental > Aquatic > Marine > Epipelagic | place: Germany:Helgoland, sampling site Kabeltonne...
ATTTTCAAATCTCCCCCAGTGACTGACAGGATAGCCGATGCCCAGCAAAGAAAATTTTAACGACCGGATGCTCTCACTTGGTCTCGCACGGGTCTCAGAAGCGGCTGCAATTGCATCGGCCAAACTGATTGGACGTGGTGACGAAAAGGCTGCAGATCAAGCCGCAGTCGATGCCATGCGCACCCAATTGAACATGCTTGATATCGCCGGTGTGGTGGTGATCGGTGAAGGCGAAAGAGATGAAGCGCCGATGTTGTTTATCGGCGAAGAGGTGGGCACCGGCACCGGCCCCGGTGTTGATATCGCGCTCGACCCTCTTGAGGGCACGACACTGACAGCGAAAGATATGCCAAACGCCTTGGCCGTTATCGCGCTTGGACCCCGTGGGTCGATGCTGCATGCGCCAGACGTTTATATGGAAAAGCTGGCTATAGGGCCAAACTATCCCACCGATCTGGTGACATTGGAAATGACACCGACCCAACGCGTAAACGCACTGGCGCAGGCCAAAGGTTGCGCGACCAGTGACATCACTGTCTGTGTGCTGGAACGCCCGCGTCATCAAGAAATGATTGCAGAATTACGTCTGACCGGTGCTGCCATCCGGCTGATCACGGATGGAGATGTCGCCGGTGTGATGCATTGCGCCGAGGCCGAGGTGACCGGTATTGATATGTATATGGGAACGGGCGGTGCCCCCGAAGGCGTGCTGGCCGCCGCTGCGTTGAAATGCATGGGCGGGCAAATCTACGGCCGTCTAACCTTTCGCAACGCCGACGAAAGGAAACGGGCCGACAGCGCCGGGATCACCGATCTTGACCGCATTTATACCCGCGACGACATGGTCACCAATGACGTAATCTTCGCCGCGACCGGCGTTACCGGCGGCACGCTTCTGCCGGGTATAAAACGCGAGGTTGGCTGGGTTACCACCGAAACGCTGCTGATGCGATCGAAAACCGGATCAATGCGGCGCATGACTTATCGCTGCGCAATCACCTAGTAGGGTCGGATGGGCTTTCTCGACGTAAACAGCTCTCTGACAGGCCGGTGCTGGACCGGACCCGACGCGTCAACCGAACGCCTGACTGAGGCTATGATCCAGCAGACAGGACACCCCCGCGCGGTCTGTGCCCTATTGGTAAGCCGTGGTATCAGCGCCGAGGGATCCGCAAAATTTCTGAACCCGCAATTGCGGGCATTATTGCCTGATCCGCGCGGTTTGAAGGATATGCAACCCGCTGCAAGCCGGTTTTTGCAAGCCTTAAAATCCCGTGAGCGCATCGCAATTTTTGCCGATTATGACGTCGATGGCGGCAGTTCTGCGGCACTGTTAATCTGGTGGTTGCGGCAGATGGGACACACCGCAACGCTTTACGTGCCCGACCGGCTCACCGAAGGCTATGGGCCCAACCAGAAAGCGATGACCGAACTGGCCGCTGCACATAGTTTAATTGTCTGTGTCGATTGCGGCACCGTCAGTCATGACGCCATCGCCGCGGTTAACGGCACGGATGTGATTGTTCTCGACCACCATTTGGGCGGAGAGACACTGCCGCCGGCGCTGGCCGTCGTCAATCCGAACAGACAGGACGAAAGTGGCGATCTGGGACATCTATGTGCGGCAGGTGTCGTATTTTTGATGTTGGTAGAACTGGGGCGGCAACAGCGCGAGGCAGGAAGCAAGGGCCCGGACCTGATATCTATGCTTGATCTGGTGGCGCTGGCCACGGTGGCCGATGTAGCGCCTTTGATCGGTATCAATCGCGCTTTAGTCCGGCAGGGTCTCAAGGTAATGGCACGCCGCGACAGACCCGGGTTGGTGGCGCTTGCTGATATCGCCAAAATGGACAGTGCGCCGAACACTTATCATCTGGGGTTTGCCATGGCCCCGCGGATCAACGCTGGTGGTCGTATTGGCAAATCCGATCTGGGCGCGCGACTTTTGGCCTGTGCAGACCCCGCAGAAGCCCAATCGATCGCAGAACACCTCGACGGCCTTAACTCTGAACGTCGCGAGATTGAACAGCACGTTCAGAATGCAGCGCTTCAACAAGTTGAAAGCCAGGCAGACAATACCCCCCTCGTCTGGGCTGCAGGCCATGGCTGGCATCCCGGCGTCGTCGGTATTGTCGCGGCGCGGATCAAAGAAATGACCAATCGGCCCACGGTGATTATCGGCATCGAAAATGGGGAAGGCAAAGGGTCGGGCCGATCAGTCAGCGGCATCGATCTCGGGGCTGCGGTGCAATGTCTGGCCAGTGAGGGGCTTTTGAGCAAGGGGGGCGGACATAAGATGGCCGCCGGGCTCAGTCTGACGGAAGCGACCATAGAGCCAGCGATGGCGCGCCTGTCGGAACTGTTGGAAAAACAGGGCGCAGGACGTCAAGGCCCGAAAGATCTGCGACTTGATGGGGTTTTGATGCCCGGCGCCGCGACGGTTGATCTGGTAGAGCAACTCGACACAGTGGGGCCGTTTGGCGCAGCCGCCCCTGCCCCGCGATTTGGTTTCGCCAATATGCGGATCAGTTTTAGTAAACGGGTGGGAACTGCACATCTCAAACTGCGGTTTGGCGACAGTTCAGGTACCCAGCTTGACGCCATCGCCTTTGGGGCCTTTGACAGCGCGCTGGGCGGCGCTTTAGAATCCCATGGCGGCGGATTATTCCACATTGCAGGACGTCTGGAAATCAATGAATGGCGCGGCCGCAAAACACCCCAAGTGCGGATTGAAGATGCCGCACCCGTAATCACCTAGGATTTTATAAAAAAGTCGCGCAGGGGTGAAATTTCTTCTTGCGCCTCACCCGTCATTTGCCTAGATACACGCCAGTGTAAGCGTGGCCCGTTCGTCTATCGGTTAGGACGCCAGGTTTTCAACCTGGAAAGACGAGTTCGATTCTCGTACGGGCTGCCACATATCTGCATCACTCGCTTATCTGAATAGAGACTAACCGCTTTGCCGAACCAAGTTAGCGCACCGGTTTCGCAACGCAGGTCTTCAGAGTGCGATGGAACAGTTTAATGTGCCCGTGCTGGGCTGTTGCTGGATCGTCAATTCCAAATTTATGCTTACCTCCCTATGTTGCCTCATCAGGCGCTGGATGCAGCCCCAAGGGTTGCGTTTGGCTTCAAAGTCTTCCTATCCAATTTCGCGTTACCTCAAGGTCACTTCCGTTCCACTGGCCGCAGATTCTTATAAAATGTTATCTGTAAAAATAGTCCCATCGACCCCATTGCCACCTTCTAAGATTTACTGATCCGAGGCGTCAAAACTGTCATCTAACCAGAAAATATTTTCCCCTGTTCCATGTATGATATGTGCGGTAAAGGGCGAATGCTGCCCATGGTAAAAACCCGTGTCTGCAACTCTAAATATTTGCAGACATACCGCCAGAGCGGTCTGCACAGGCGGTCACGGTAACCTGTTTGCAAACTCGCTGTAGACACTCACTGGGTGCGACCCAACGCTGCTGGTAAAGGCGCGGCAATTAGTTCAAGCGGAATACCACATAACGCTTGAGGGTATCTAAATGGCGAGGCGTCGTGCGAATTCCAGCCAGCTCAAGCGCTTATTGCCATTGACAGGCAATTCAAGGGGCTGTTTCCGACTTTTTGTCGCTTCACCGAGCACCGCTTTTATACATATCCAAAAATTAAGGCTGGTATGGAAATCATGGGCAGACCGTGACGGTCACGGTTAAACCGCTGAACGGGCTTTGTTACACAGATCGGTTTGAGGGTTTCACTGTATGAATCCAGCATGATACCTGGAGAGCATGCGCAGTTGGGCCCCTGAGAGGTACAAGACCATGAATTGGTCGGTTTACAGTGAAAGCTTGAAGCGGTGCGGATCGTGGTCGATCTGGTTTGATCTCGAGATGGTTTGGACGCGCCCTCCGAGCGGCAAGCGCAGTCGGCAACAATAATTCAGTGAAACCGCCATTCAAGCTTGCCTGACGCTAAGCCCTATTTGCTATGCCACTTCGGCGAGCGACCGGGTTTGTGGAAAGTTTGCTGCGACTGGTCAAGCTGAACTGGGCAGTGTCGGATTTCATCATCCTGTATCGGCGCCCGGGCTACGGCTGATAAAGTTAACCGCACACGTGACCCGAGTTTCGAGCCTTACGAGTGATCCAATTGTAGGGAGAAAACCGCTTCCACTGCTCTTGGATACCTGTAGGCATTAGGACACGCGGGACGGGTATCCCGTGAGCAGTGGAAGCGGCCTGTTGTCCGAAGATCGGGTGTCCAGTTCTTCACTTCATATAAGGTAACGACCGCAGAATAGATCTTTTAGGGCGCTGAAGAAAAATGTTAAACCCTATAAAAAATTCCGGTTTCAATGCGTGACTAACTCGGTTTGTACTGCTTTTCCATCCGCCAATACAAAGCGCGCAGGCACATCACATACTCAGCCAAGCCAATCGCAACAACCCTGAATGGCCGGGTGGCAATGAGAATTTACCGCTGATGCCGTCCAAACAGCTCATAGGAAGCAGGTTGGTACCACTAAGTATCAATCAGCGTAATATTTGGGGAAAAATTTTGCCAGACCTTAACATACATAAACGAACACGAAACAACTGCTGTTTTAATTCAGATGCCGTTGCGGAAAGATAAACACCACGAAGTATTTTAAATTCTTCTGGGGTATTGCTCTTAAATACGGAAAGCCAGAGCGGCGGTGCTCAATCGTTTGACCACGACCCCAATGAGGCGGGAACTCTTTATCCAAATTTAGAGGAAATATAGAAGTCTTCCAATGCGACGGCTCCATACCTGAGCGCCTTGGAGGCAGCTCTTCATGGAGAGGTTTATCGGGTTTATGAACGGGCTGTCTTTCACGCTTTGGCTCGATAAATTGCCAGTAAAATAGCAATAAAATTAGTCGGTGTTCGAAAAATATATCCCATCCATGACACATACCTGTGTCGGATTCGCCCTGAATTACAACCACGTCGCGGTGAAAGATCCCAGCGGGTCGGCCCTGACATAAACAGATCAAGCGCGCATCGCCTTAAATCTAGCCGAATATAATGAGCAACAGGCGCAGTTACTGCCCTATTACAAACCTGCCACAACCGCCCTTTCCGTTGACAATCTGCCGATGTGTCCAACAAAAAAAAACGGCTCAACTGTCCAATCTGTTGAGCTTTGTCTGTAAATCAGCAAGCTGTCTTTTAATCTCATCCAAATCTTCAGAATTTCCGCTGGTGGCCTCGGCGCCTGACGTGGCAGATTCTGAGGGCTTGTCTCGCTCTGACCAACCCGCCGTCATACCGCCTGTCATGGCTTTGATAAAGGTTTCTTGCTGCGTTTTAATCGCTTCAAACCCGGGAATATTAGCTATTGGGTTCATCACGGTTAAGTTCTCGACAATCTGTGACTGGCTATCGCGCAACATATCAAACGACATTTGCAAGAATTCAGGCATCACGGTGCTGGCTTGATTTGAATAACTCCGTACCAGATCATTAAGAACCGCAATCGGCAGCATATTTTCGCCTCGGCTTTCGTAATCAGCGATTATTTGCAATAAATATTGTCTGGTCAGATCATCGCCAGATTTAAGGTCGATAATCTGAACATCCCGGCCATCACGGATAAATCCGGCGATATCATCTAACGTAACATAATCACTGGTCTCGGTGTTATACAGCCGACGGCTTGCATAGCGTTTTACCAACAGCGGAGCGCCTTTAGTTGCCACGGGTCTCTCCCCAAATTGTAGCCTACACTTTTGACCTTAAATCAGCAGGTAACAAAAAGAAAGAGCAGGCTTTTCAGCCCGCTCTAAGCAACTTCCAGCAAAACTGTTACCAAAGATTATTTGGCAGGTTTTGACGCCGGTTTGGGTTTCGCCGCCGTTTTAAAGGCTGCTGAAGCTTCCTCAGACAGTTCTTTGCCAGCTGCCATCATGACTTCGACCGTATCCATTTGGACCTTTTTTGCGACTTCGGCGTAGGCCGCAATATTTTCGGCCGCGACCTCAGCTTGCGCTGACGCAAAATCAGTCAAGGATTTGCTATAATCCACATGATCGACCGGATTTTTGGAAAGGTCATTCAATTTGGCCAAGGTCTGTTTGGTCCAGGTATTTGAAATTTCAGCTGATTTTTCAGCCGCATTCAACGCCACACTGGTCAGTTTTTCGCCCAACACAACGCTATTTTTGCTCACGTCCTGAAACGCATTTACATCAACGGGGAATGCGGCGAAAAAATCCTGCATCAACCCTGTCATATCAAGTTGTTTGTTCATTTCAAAATTCCTTTAATATGGCCAACCCCGTGACCTTTTCTGCTGATGAGTTCTACCTATACTCTGCAATGCAGCATTTCAATAGTTTTTTTCTGCATCGCAGCAATTTTATTTTTCAGGCACCAAATCGCCGCTTAACACATATGTCCCCGGCGCAGCACATAGCACTTCAAAAGTCTTTGACCCAGGATCCTGCACAGCAATTCGCTTACCCGATTTTTTCTTTAGCCATCCCTCCCACCTAGACCACCATGACCCTTGATGAAACGCGGCAGTATCCTGCCAATCCCTGTGCGAAAGCCGCAAATCAGCATTTGTATAATGACCATATTTCTTTTTTGACGGCGGGTTGATAATCCCGCCAATGTGGCCCGATTGGCTTAATATAAAGGTCTTTGAACGGCTGCCCATTTTTTGAAATCCCCGATAGCTATCTTGCCAAGCGGCTATGTGGTCGGTTTCGCAGGCAATTGCACAAAACGGGACCGTGACGTCCGACAGGCGCAATACCTCGCCAAACAGAGAAATCCCAGATTGGGCAAACTGGTCTTGCTGACAAAGGCAACGCAGGTATTGCACAGTCATTTTGCCGGGCAAGCCGGTCGCATCGCCATTCCAGAACAAAAGATCAAAGGCTGGCGGCGTTTCGCCAAGCATATAACTCTTGATCGCAGGCCGGTAAATTAGGTCGTTGGCACGCAGAAAACTAAAGGTCCGTGACAAGATATGCGACGGAAGTATACCATCTTTTTCAACGTGCTTTTCAATCCCATCAACAAAATCATCCTGAAGAAAGGGTGTAAATTCTCGCTGTTGTGAAAAATCGGTCAGAGTGGTGAAAAACGTCGCTGATTTAATTGACGTATCACCACGCTTTTTCATCAAGGCCAGCACAAGGCTCAGCACTGTGCCGGCAATACAATAGCCAAGCGCGTTGACCTGTTCCTGTCCAGATATCTGTTTAACAGTGTCGATCGCGGTGCAGAAGCCTTCCGAGATATACTCCTCTAATCCGACCTCCGCGTAAGACCGATCCGGATTAATCCAACTCACGACAAAGACACTATAGCCTTGTTCAGTGACCCATTTAATAAAACTGTTTTGCGCTTTGAGATCGAGAATATAAAATTTATTGATCCAAGGAGGAAAGATAACCAGCGGTATTTCACGCACAGTTTCCGTGCTCGGCGCGTATTGAATCAATTCGAACATCCGGTTGCGAAACACGACTTTTCCGGGTGTTGACGCGATATTTACCCCAAGTTCAAAAGCTTTGTCATCCGTCAAACGTACCAGCAGTTCACCATTATTGTTTTCAAGATCTGTGACTAAATTCTCCATCCCATCGATCAGGGACTGCCCTTCGGTTTCAACCGCTTTCTCAAGCGCAGCAGGGTTTGTTGCAAGAAAATTAGTTGGTGATAACATATCAATAATCTGGGTGGAGAAATACTCCAGACGTTGCTTTTCAATCGGATCGAGGTCTGAAATCTCAGCCAATGCGCGGCGCAGCGATGCCGCATTCAGAAAATATTGCCGTTTGATCAAATTGAAATACGGATTGGTATGCCACATCGGGTGGGCAAAGCGCGGATCTGTCTCTTCGTTTTGCGGCGACGACGGATCAGACGGGGACACTGCCATCTGCTGGGCTTCGACAAAATGTTGCAATGAGCCAGCCCAAAAGGCCACTTGGTGCATAAAAACCTTCTCTGGGTTTTCTAACATTTTTTGCCAATACTGCGCTCCTGCATTGGTAAAAAGCTCATGGCTGGGCGCGCTCAGTGCCAGATTTGGCGCCTCTCGCTGGTGAATAATGGACAGCAATCGCTTTGACAGCGCATCAATCCGCTTAATATTATGTGTCATTCTATCGTAATTTTCGGCATTTAAGATGTCGTTTGTTGCCATTCTTAAATATTCCTCGTAAGTTCGCTGCTATGCAGCATAACCGTACTACAGGCTGTTCGGCAAGAGCAATGAAATTACAGCACCCACCACTTTGGAGACAAAGATGCGCTATATGGCACTTTACGATTTGATGGAGACTTCCCGTAACACGAACCAATGGTTGGGTGCCACTGCCAAGGCGATGGCGGGACACCCGATGTTCTATGGCATCCGCAACCCAGCACTGGAATGGATGGGCGCATGGGGCGAGGTCACCGAGCGGTCTTTTTCGCGGATTGCCACCAAACCGGATTGGAACATCACCTCATTGACCTGCGATGACGGGCGCGATCATCTGGTAACGGTTGAAACAATATGCAAAGCCGCGTTTGGCGATTTGATCCATTTCAAGGTCCAGAACCGCGCACCTGCCGCACGAAAAGTTTTACTGGTTGCCCCCATGTCGGGCCATTATGCTACCCTGCTGCGATCAACCATCATCAGCCTGATCCCAGATTGTGAAGTCTATGTGACCGACTGGCACAATGCCCGCGACATCCCCGTGAGCGCCGGTAAGTTCGACGTCGAGGATTATACCCTCTACACTGTGGATTTTATGCGCCGTCTCGGGCCAGATATCCATGTAATCGCCGTCTGCCAACCCGTGCCACTTGTCCTTGCCGCCACCGCCTATCTTGCCGAGGAAGATCCAGACGCACAGCCGCGCAGTCTGACCTTGATTGGCGGTCCTGTCGATCCGGATGCCACGCCCACCGATGTTACCGATTTTGGCCGCCGTGTCACGATGGGCCAATTGGAAGAGACAATGATCCAACGCGTCGGGTTCAAGTTTGATGGCGTCGGGCGCAAAGTCTATCCCGGACTGCTCCAGCTTAGTTCGTTCATTTCTATGAATGCCGAACGTCATCACAAGGCTTTCTCCGATCAGGTGTGGGCCGTGGCCAAAGGTGAAGCCTCGGAGCATGATGCTCACAACCGGTTTTACGACGAATATCTAGCAGTTATGGACATGACAGCCGAATTTTACCTCTCAACTGTCAAGCGTATTTTCAAAAACCGCGAAATCGCCAGAAACTGTTTTTCCGTGGCCGGAAAAGTTGTTGATTTCGCTAATATCACCAATGTGGCGATCAAAACTGTCGAGGGTGGAAAAGACGATATATCTGCCCCAGGCCAATGCATTGCAGCGCTGGATCTTTGCACCGGCTTGCCCGAAACGATGAAAGCCAGCCACGTCGAACCCGAGGCTGGGCACTATGGTATTTTTGCCGGCAAAAGCTGGCGCGACAACATCCGGCCAATGGTCTTGAATTTCATTGACGCGAACAGTGGTTCAAACAGCTCTAAAAGCACGGTCAGCAAACACAAAGCGGCTGGGAACATCCGTTCGGTCTAAGATCCGGCTGTATTTGGGTACCTGCCAGAGGCACATCGAGTATGCCTGACCTTCTGCAAAGCGTTTTATGGTACTTCAACAAGAGGGCACAGCAGTGTGTTGTGCCCTCTTCCGCTTTGCATGCTTCGCAAGCTCAAATTGGTAAACTCTTTCAGAGCCGGTTCAAACCGAGTCTCTGCAACTTCAGCGGCAAAACTATGCTTGAGCCAGCAGGCCTCGATCGCGTGCCAGACTTTGCATCCGCATCTGCAACTTTTCAAACGCCCGCACCTCGATCTGCCGAATACGTTCCCGACTGACACTATATTGCGAACTCAGGTCTTCTAACGTGAGCGGATGGTCTATAAGGCGACGCTTGGTCAAAATATCCTGCTCGCGTTCGTTCAGCGCAGTCATTGCTTCACTCAGCAGGGCGCGCCGCGTCTCAAGCTCGTCTGAGGCCTCGTAATCGCCAGCCTGATCAGCGCTCTCGTCTTCCAGCCAGTCCTGCCATTGCATTGAGCCCTCGCCCTCGCTGCCAACAGTGGCATTCAGCGAAGCGTCGCCTCCTGAGAGACGGCGGTTCATACTGATCACCTCAGCCTCGGTCACCCCCAGATCGTTCGCAATCCGCGTGACTTTTTCTGGATGTAGATCCCCCTCTTCCAAGGCACCGATCCGCGCCTTGGCTTTGCGCAGGTTGAAAAACAGTTTTTTCTGCGCGCCGGTGGTGCCAAGTTTCACCAATGACCAACTGCGCAACACATATTCCTGAATGCTTGCGCGAATCCACCACATCGCATAGGTCGCCAGCCGAAATCCCTTTTCAGGATCAAAGCGTTTTACCGCCTGCATCAATCCGACATTGGCCTCAGAGATGACTTCGGCCTGCGGCAACCCATAACCCCGATACCCCATCGCGATTTTTGCCGCCAAGCGCAGATGGCTCGTGACCATTTTATGCGCCGCCTCTGTATCCTGTTCTTCGACCCAACGCTTGGCCAACATGTACTCTTCTTCCGGCTCTAGCATCGGGAATTTGCGGATCTGTTGCAGATAACGGCTCAAGCCAGTTTCCGGGGAGGGGGCTGGAAGATTTGTGTAAGTACTCATGCGGCGCTCCAGATCAAAAGGATGTTGCCCTATACTTAGGGTGCAACTCCGAACCGTTCAACCACCAGAAAGATGAAAAATTCGTGAACAAGCCATTGATACCACCGATGTTGAAGCAGGTCTTTTAATCAATCAGACAAAAAGGGCGCCTCACCCCCGCAAGGATACGATCAACTGATCCATATCAGGGGGAACAGGTGCCTCGAACCGCAAGCTTTGATGAGACCCGGGGTGTTTGAAACCCAGAACAGCCGCATGAAGCGCCTGCCGTGGAAAGGATTTCACCCGCTCCAGCGCATCTGGCGAAATCGCTTTGGGGGATAGCTTGCGCCGTCCACCATAAACCGGATCCCCAATCAACCCATGTCCGGCGTGCGCCATATGCACCCTGATCTGATGGGTGCGGCCAGTCTCGAGCCAGCATTCGACTAAGGCTGCAGCAATTGGGGTGCCAAAACGTTCGACTATTCGCGCCCGGGTGACCGCGTGGCGACCGCCTTGAAATAACACTGCCTGACGCTGGCGATCGGTCTTGTGGCGTGCCAATTGGGTCGTCAGCCGCATGATATTACCGGATTCAAAATTAACGCCTTTGACGCCGCGCAGTCGCGGATCGTTGGCGTCAGGCGCCCCAAATACCACTGCGCGGTAATAGCGCTCGACCTTATGGGCTTCAAATTGGGCCGCCAACCCATGATGTGCCCGATCGGTTTTGGCCACCACCAACAGGCCACTGGTATCTTTGTCGATACGGTGCACAATGCCCGGACGTTTTTGTCCGCCAACCCCTGAAAGGCTGTCACCGCAATGATGCAGCAATGCGTTAACCAACGTCCCATCAGGTGATCCCGGGGCAGGATGCACCACCATGCCAACCGCTTTGTTAATCACCACCAGATCATCGTCTTCAAACACCACATCAAGCGGAATATCCTGAGGTCCGATATAGCTGTCTTGGGCTTGCGGAACGGTGATTTCAACGGCATCTCCAGCGGCAATTTTTCGCGTCTGATCGGTAACAGGCTGTCCGTTCAACAACACAGCACCCTCAGCAATTAACCGCGACAGCCGGGTCCGCGATAATGCGGCTTGCACTGGCACATCGCGCGCAAGCGCCTTATCAAGGCGCTGTGGCGGGTCTTCCGCCACGGTGAATTCAATTTTGGACGTAGTAATGGAACCTTCTCCTCAGCCCGGGCTCACTCCGGCGCATCTTGTGTTTTTGCGACGGTTGGTCACTGCACTGACCGCAACGATGATTGCCGGCATGGTAATCATCATCACGCTATTTGTCATCCGTTTCTCAGGCCCAAAAGAAGACCGCGATACGGCATCTGAGATCGCCCTGCCCGACCGCATTAACCTGCCGCAAGACACAACCGCCACCGCCTTCACCCAAGGGCCCGATTGGTACGCTGTGGTTACCAGCGACAACCGCATTTTAATTTTCAACCGCGCCACCGGCGCGCTGCAGCAAAGCATCGTGTTGGACTGATACGCAAAGGGATAGTGGTACCGCCTCCCCGGCTTGAACGGGGGACCTCTGGATCCACAATCCAGCGCTCTAACCAACTGAGCTAAGGCGGCAACATGGTCGGGCGTACACTATATATCCGCAAAGCGTCAAGCCGAATTTACACCGGTCCCAGTTGTATTATCACCCGTGTGGTCTTGCACAGGTCACCGGTATATTTCTGCCTTAATCCAAAGACAAAACGCCCTGAACTTAAACAGGCAAGACCAGTCGCGCACCTTTATGGCTGTTTAACTGTTTGACAATAGCTAATTGCTCGAGGGCAAAAACTACAATTTTAATGCTTAATTATAGGTTTGTGTAGAGGCTCACCGCCCCCTCACATCCTGGCACTGGTGGCGCCTGCCACAACCCATGTGTGCCACAACCCATGTGTGCCACAGCCCATGTGAGCCACAGACCATGCACAAAGACCGTGCAGACCCCGGTGGCTCTTGCACCGCCTATGTGACAGCTCGATGCACGGCACAGACATCTGACCTGTGCTCATTCAGAAGCCACACAAAAAGCTTTAATCAAATGCAAAAGTTACAAGCTTTATCAAGTATCCATAGAAAATTGTCAGTAATGATACAGAAAAAGCTGCTCCGATGCTCTCTAATGTAGGCTCATTGAATACAAATCGTGATATCGCTATCCAGCCAACTAAAGATCCAATCCAACCCATATAAACAGCCCCGTCACCAAAGGCTTTTACTTTCGACTTATTGTCATCTGCAGCGATCATAAAACCAAATGCACCACCGACGACAATCAAAGCACTGTTACCATCAAAATATACTGACAAATCTATTGTTACCAACGCACCAATAATGAGAAGTAAAGGTATTGCCATACCGATCATTCGCTTTGATTTGTTCATAATTTTTCCCGTTTTTTAAAGGATATATCGAATTAGAGACCAAATTTTTAAATTAGTTACAAGAGTAATTTTCACAGACAAACTTCTTTTTAAAAAGTCAAATTCCGTTTGCTGCAATAAAGCCAAAAGTAAGACCCGTCCCGGCACCCGCCTTATTGAGAAAGTTCAATCGATCATACAGATACGAGGGCTATGCTAAATTAATTTTTTGCACGTCTCTGCCTAAATTTCAGCCATAAAACATCTTATAAAACAGAAACGATATTTTAACCGTACGCTGTACGGTAATATCTCTGTTATCGTCACCACAAAACGCTAGGCAGTGTTGTATAAAATATTGTGCTGACCTTTTCCCAAGGCCTGTTTGGGGCGCGTAGACAAGTTAAGAACCCAAGCTCATTTACCTGTCCATTATACCCCGCAAGTTGCTAAAAACTGCCAACGACGCCTTATTGACAACACCCTTGCCACGAGCTTGTCCGACAATATCACCGTTGAGATCACGGCGAACTTAAGTTTCAAACGGATGGTTTTAGTTCAAGATCATCCCCCGCCCACCAACAACTTTACAACGCCAACAATCACCAAAGCAGCACAACGTAAAACATGGGCACCCCACATGAAGATCTGCGCCGCAATTATAAACCCCAAAAGCCAGAGCCTTGCAGACCCGACCGGAACACGCTAGCACAAAAGCAAGTATTAGGAGCGGATCCCATGGGTATAGACACCGAGCGCGACATCGAGGCAAACTTGCAAATCGGCCCCACAGATCAGGCTATGGTTAGAATTTTTGTCTCTGCCGGATCGGTGGAAATTCCGATGGATTTCACCGCCGAAGAAGCCGAAGAAATTGCCGACGAAATCCGGGCAGCGGCGGCAACTGTCCGGCAGGCAAAGCCCAAAAAACGCTAAGCTGAGCGCATCGCGTCTGGATCCGTCACCCGCAGTAACCGACGTGCAGCGGCGCTTGCAAAGCGCAGCATCAGGGCCTTGCGCCGCGCGGCAGCAAGCGGCTTTAGTGTCCCTCTGCGTATAATTTCGGCGTCATATCTGTCAGCAATTATCAAACCACTGTCCATGGGCAGCAACTCAGTGGGAAAATCTGCATTCACTGCCCAAAAATATTCATCACACCATTCCAGATAGCCAGCCCATTTGCGATCGGTTTGAAAATCATTTCGCGACGATTTACACTCGACAAGCCAAAACTCACCCCGCGGACCCAGCGCCATAACATCCGCCCGTAACCCTTTGATCGGAGAGAATTCTTGCA
>Ga0115564_10003018_pt1 | contig 14325 bp, 15 predicted proteins | sample COGITO_mtgs_1105_7_FD_88680 | JGI IMG/M metagenome (GOLD analysis project Ga0115564, IMG submission 88680) | Pelagic marine microbial communities from North Sea - COGITO_mtgs_110523 | ecosystem: Environmental > Aquatic > Marine > Epipelagic | place: Germany:Helgoland, sampling site Kabeltonne...
AATCTATAAATAGGAGATGCGCTCGTGGCTGTTGAGTACCTAAAGCGCGCGGCAAAAACGGCCTCCCAAGAAGCCGACTCTGTTAGCGATACTGTCAAAGGCATTCTCGATGAAATCGAGCAGGGAGGCGAGGCGGTTGCCCGCCAGTACGCGTCCCGCTTTGACCAGTACGATGGCGCTTTATTGCTGGGCGAGGAAGACATCGCCGCTGCGTCAGCTCAGGTGAGCCAGAAGCTCAAGGACGATATCGCCTTCGCGCACGACAACGTGCGTCGCTTTGCCGAGAAGCAGCGGGATACCATGCAGGATGTTGAGATGGAGATCGTGCCGGGTTTGGTCGCCGGTCAGCGACTGATTCCCGTTTCCTCTGCCGGGTGTTACGTCCCCGGCGGGCGCTACAGCCACATTGCCAGCGCGATCATGACGGTGACCACTGCGAAGGTTGCGGGTGTGTCTCATGTCACGGCGTGCTCACCGCCGCGCAAGGATGTCGGCATAGCGCCGGCCATCATTCACGCTGCCCACGTGTGCGGCGCGGACCAGATCCTGGCCATGGGCGGGGTGCAGGGCGTCGCCAGCATGGCCTTTGGCCTGTTCGACCTGCCCAAGGCCGATATTCTGGTCGGGCCGGGCAACCAGTTTGTGGCAGAGGCGAAGCGCATCCTGTTTGGGCGCGTTGGCATCGATATGTTCGCTGGACCGACCGACAGTCTCATTCTTGCTGATGAGACGGCTGATCCGGAAATTGTCGCGGTGGATTTGGTCAGTCAGGCCGAGCACGGCTACAACTCGCCCGTCTGGCTGGTGACCGACAGCCGCGAGGTGGCCAACTCGGTTCTCAGCCGCGTACCGGCGCTGATTAATGATCTTCCCGGTCAGAACGGAGACAATGCAGCCGCGGCTTGGCGCGATTATGCCGAGGTGGTGCTGTGTTCCACGCGCGAAGAGATGGCGGCCGTGTCCGATGACTACGCGCCCGAACACCTGACCGTTCAGGCGAGAGATTTGGATTGGTGGCTGGGTCGCTTGCGCAACTACGGTTCGTTGTTCTTGGGGGAGGAGACCACGGTTTCCTTTGGCGACAAAGCCTCTGGCCCCAACCACGTTCTGCCCACCAACGGTGCGGCGAAGTACACGGGCGGTTTGTCGGTCCACAAGTTCATGAAGGTTGTCACCTGGCAGCGCGCCACGCGTGATGGCATGAAGCAAGTTGGACAGGCGACGGCCCGGATCTCTCGGCTCGAAGGCATGGAAGGTCACGCCCGCGCCGCAGATGTGCGCCTGGCCAAGTATTTCCCGGGCGAGAACTTTGACCTCAGCGCTCAAGGGGACGACTAATCATGACCGATCAGGCGTTGTTTTCACTCGCGGGCAAGGTCGCCTGCGTGACGGGTGCGAGCAGCGGTCTGGGGCAGGCGACGGCCAGCATTCTCGCGCAAAACGGCGCGCAGGTTGTTGGCGTTGCACGGCGCAAAACTGCGCTGGATGCTTGGTCTGACACAGCCCCTGGTGAGACTGCTGTGGTCGCGGCGGATTTGTTAGCCCAGACTAACTGTGCCGAACTGGCAGCCGAGATCGCCAAGCCCTTCGGCCCGCCCGATATCCTGATCAATGCCGCTGGGGTCAACACCCGAGTTCACGCCGACGACGTGCAGCCCGCCGACTGGGATCAGACCCTGCGTCTCAACCTGACCATACCGTTCTTCCTGGCTCAGCAGTTTGTGCCGGCAATGGCCGAACGGGGGTGGGGACGGATCGTGAATTTTGCTTCTTTGCAGTCGCGCCGAGCCTTTGCCAGCGGCATCAGCTATGGCGCCTCCAAGGGCGGTGTCGAGCAGATGACTCGCGCGATGGCCGAAGCCTGGTCCGCGCGCGGCGTCTTGTGTAATGCGCTGGCGCCGGGGTTCTTTCCAACCGAACTGACTGGGCCGGTGTTCGCTGACCCGGTCAAAGCGCAGGCGCTGGCTAACCAGACCTGTATTGGTCGCAATGGTACGATGGACGATATGGTTGGACCACTGCTGTTTCTCTGCTCGCCCGCCAGTGATTACATCACGGGGCAGGTCCTGTTCGTTGACGGAGGATTCACTGCGAAATGAAAGCTCTTGTTTATACTGGCCCCAAGAAGCTGGTTTACACGGACGTAGACGACCCGGCGCCGCGCGCGGGTGAAGCGCTGATTGATCTGGATTGCTCGGGCATTTGTGGCTCGGACATGCACGCTTTCCTTGGTCATGACGAGCGCCGACCTGCGCCACTGATCCTGGGCCACGAAGCCGCTGGGGTGATTGCTGCAGGTCCAGAAACCGGGCGGCGCGTGACGGTTAATCCGCTGGTTTCCTGCGGGGTGTGCGAGGCCTGCAGGGAAGGGCGGGACAACCTCTGCCCGGACCGACAAATCATCTCTATGCCCCCACGCGAAGGCAGCTTCGCTGAACGTCTTGCCATGTCGCCTGGGAACCTAGTCACCGTTCCCGACACGGTGCCTTTATGGCACGCGGCACTGACCGAGCCCATGGCCTGTGGCTGGCATGCCGTGAAGCTGGCGTTGCGTCTGTCCCAGCGCGCAGCGGATCAGATGCACGCGGTTGTGCTGGGTGGCGGCGCCATCGGGATCGGCTCTGCGCTCAGCCTTGCGTCGCAGGGTGTGACGTCTGTGACGGTGCTGGAAACCAACCCTGGTCGGCTAGCACGGCTTCGCCGCGATCTGCCCCAGTTCGACTTTCATGCCTCTTTCGAGGAGGCAGGCAGTCGCGCGCCGGATCTGGTGATGGACGCCGTTGGCTTCGCACCGACGCGCAAGATTGCCTCCGCCATCGTCAAGCCCGGCGGCGTGATCGCGCATATTGGCCTGGGCGAGGCCGAAGGAGGCCTGGACGTGCGCCGCATGACCTTGCAGGAAATCACCTTTTGCGGCACCTACACCTACACAGCAGCTGATTTCCGTGAGACTGCACAGGCGATCTTTGACGGGGCGTTCGGCCGCTTCGACTGGGTGGAGCAGCGCAGCCTGCGCGATGGCGCACAGGCCTTCGCCGACTTGCTTGAAGGTCGGGTGGACGCCGGCAAAATCGTGCTGATGGCCGAGTAATCAATTGCCCCCGTCACCGCAACAGGCTTGCCAGCGCGCGGGTTAGCGCTTTACCGCGTTGGAGGCTCTAGAAGCCTTCGACGATCACCGCTGTTGCCTTAGACGCACCCAGTCGCACGGCTTTAACGGGGGCGTACTCGTCGCTGTCGAGGAATGCTTTTGCCCGTTCAACGGACGGAAATTTGAGCAGCACCATCCGCGTGGGTGTCCACAGCTCGTCCTGGTCGATGATCATATCACCGCCTCGGATCAGGTATTCTCCGCCATAGGATTCAACGATAGGCACCACTTTGGCTTTATAGGCCTCGTAGGCGTCAAGGTCGTGGATTGATGTATCAACAACGATATAACCTGGCTTCATGGATGAACGATCTCCTCTGTTCGAACTTTGGTCTACGAGGCGTATATAACCGACACAAAGTGAGCAAAGACAACCGCTTTTGTTGCCGCGCTGGGACTTCCCCCGCACCTTCAAGTGTGCGTATAGCTGAAGGCGGCGAAAACGCCCATTTTGTGGAATCGATGAAAGGCTTGAGCCCCCCATGAAAATCGAACGCATTGCCCTGTACAGCGTTAGTCTGCCGATGAAGGAAGGCTCGTACGCCTGGTCCAACCAAAGCTTTTCAGCCTTTGATAGCACTGTGGTAGAGATCACCACCGACACCGGCCTTACCGGGTATGGCGAGATCTGCCCTCTGGGCCCGGCCTATCTGCCCGCCTACGCCGAAGGTGCACGCACGGGAATCATGCTGCTGGCCGAACACCTCGTCGGTCTGGATCCGCGCCAAGTCGGCTCGATCAACGCTGTCATGGATCGCTCGCTCAAGGGCCATCCTTACGTAAAATCAGCCCTGGATATTGCCTGCTGGGATTTGCTGGGCAAGGACACGGGCCAGCCGCTCTATACCCTGCTGGGCGGCAAGCTTCAGGATAGCGTGCGTCTGTTCAAAGTCGTTTCACGGGCTGACCCAGACGCCATGCAGCAGAAGCTTCTGGACTATCAGGCGCAGGGCTTCAACCAGTTCCAGATGAAGGTGGGGGCGGACGCCGATGTCGATATCGAGCGCATCCGCAAGGTTACATCCGTGCTCCAGCCCGGCAACAAACTTGCCGCGGACGCCAACTGCGGCTGGATGCAGCACGAAGCGGTGCGCGTTGTTTCCGCCGTCAATGACCTGCCGCTCTATATTGAGCAGCCTTGTGAGACCTATGAAGCCTGTCGCGTGGTGCGGTCGTTTTCCAATCACCCGATGATCCTGGATGAGTGCATGACCTCGCTGCAGGCAGTGATACAGGGCCATCAGGACCGCGCCATGGACGCGATCAACCTTAAAATCAGCCGTATGGGCGGCATCACCAAGACCAAGGTCGTGCGCGATGTTTGCACCACGCTGGGAATCATCCTGACCATCGAGGACACCTGGGGCGGTGAGATCACCGACGCCGCCATCGCCCACTTGGCCCACTCGATCCCGCGTGAGAGCCACTTTCAGTCCTCAGCGTTCAGCGAGTATGCCACGATCGAAATCGCCGACGGCGGCCCCGTGATCGCCGACGGCTTCATGACAGCCTCAGACGCGCCGGGTTTAGGGATCGTGCCGAAGTTCGACGTCTTGGGTGAACCGATCGCTGAATACAGCGCGTGACGACGCGGGGTTGATCGGCAAGCCTGTCGGGTCAAATACCCCCGTAAAGCGCACCGGCCCCCTTGTGGGGCCGGTTCCGTTTGGTCAGGACTCCCTGAGGCGTTGCGCCACGCTGGTTCCTGCTCAGGCTGCTAGTGCAGCGAGCCCGTGTATCCGATTTATTTCCCGGTTACGTTCTCAGCGACCATGCAGATCATCTCGAACATCACCGACGTCGCGGTCAGCGCAGTGATCTGATTGGGGCTGTCTTTGGTCGGCATCATGCAGACGATATCCCCGCCCACTATGTTCATCCCCCGAACCGCGTGCAGCAGCGCCACTGCTTCATCGATATCAAAGCCTTTCTCTCCGGCTTCGATGTTGGACACCGCCGGGGCGATGGTGGGGTCGAGGCAGTCGAGGTCAAAGGTAATGTAAACTGGCCGTCCCGCCATCACATCCTTGATCTGCGCCACGACGTCGGCCACACCGCGCTTGCGGAATTCCTTCATGGTGACGACGTTGTAGCCGTATTCGTAGGAGGGTTGGAGCCAGTCCAGCGTGCGCGCGTGACCGCGCAAACCAATCTGCATGGAGTGGGTGGGATCAACCTTGCCCTGGTCGGCGAGGTAGGCTCCCCAGTGCGCGGCTGATTTCTTTGCGCCCAAAAAGTGATCGACTTTGGTGAAAACATCTGTGTGTGCGTCCAGATGCAGGAAGCAAACGGGCTCTCCCTGAGTGATCTGGCCGCAACCAATGGCCTGCACAATCCCGCCGGTAATCGAGTGATCGCCACCTATCGAAATCGGCCGCGCTCCGGCTTGGTCGATCGCCGTGTAAAATCGGGTGATTTCTTCGATGCAGGCCTCGTTGTCGTTGGCGCGCGGAAATGGCACATCACCGACGTCTGCAATTTTAGCGGCTGTCCAGGGATTAAGCTCAAAATCCATATGCATGCGCCGCCCGACCGCTGAGACATCCCGCAGGGCGCGCGGACCCAGGTGCTGGTCCCTCTGAGTGGTACCATTACCTGTCGAGTGTGGCACGCCGACCAGCGCAATATCCTTGCCTTCTGGGCCCTCGTTAGGGCAGCGGAACAGGGTCGGAATCCCCCACCAATAGAGGTTTTCCATCATTGAATTCAGGTGTTCGTCAGCCATCGTCCCAGCTCCTGCTTGTCGGTCATGTCACGCCCTTGCCCCCTAACGCCACGCCACACCAAGCGCGCAGGCTCGGTTCAGCGGCCCATTCCTGATTTCTCGAGGCCAGCGTCATCAGCGGGCGCAGACTAGGCCAGTAGGGCCTATGGAGTCACCCTCTAACGAGCCTAAAACCTCTCCGGGTTTAGATCCTCGATCGTTGGATTGAGACCGCTGTTTAGGCGGGCAGGGGGGAAGGTGCACGGACACGTTATCAGCGATGCGGTCATCGATCGTGAAGGAGTGAGCGATGACCGCCAAGGTGCAAAGTGCAAAGAACCAGTCATCCGACCTTAACGGCTTTCCAAAGTATGCACGACGTCATGCCACCAGCAAGTGGCACGCGGAATCGTTATCCTTCAACCAGCTGCTCGTTGGCATAGACGCAGCAGTTCTGCGTTTTGAAGGTCATGAACAGGTTTTCGGGGTGGACGGCTTGGTTCCGGTCAACTTTGATTTTGGCGACGTGTCCGGAGGCCGTGCCAATGACCAGCTTGTAGGTGTCAAAGTCGTCGATACGGTCGATTTTAAAAGGCAGGGTGCTGTGGTCAGGGTCCTGGTTTCGGGAAGAGTTTTGCAGGTCGATGTGCTCGGTGCGGATGCCCAGCTTTAGTGAGGTCGCGTCGGTGAGTTGGCTTAGGTTGGGCGCTACGGTGACAGTACTGCCGCCCACGTCAACTTGGTGCTCGCCCTTGACCGTTGCCGGAAATACGTTCATCGCCGGTGCCCCGATGAAGTACCCCACGAAGGTGGTGTTGGGCCGCTCGAAGAGTTCACTTGGTGTGCCCATCTGCACGATCTGGCCCTTGTCCATGACCATGATCTTTTCCGCGAAAGTCATGGCTTCGTTCTGGTCATGGGTGACGTAAATCAAAGTGGTGCGATACCGTTCGTTGATTTCCTTGAGCTTGCGACGCAGGCGGAACTTCAGGTCGGGATCGATGACGGTCAACGGTTCGTCCATCAGCACGGCGGCGACGTCATCTCGAACCAAGCCTCGGCCCAGCGAAATCAACTGCTTCTGGTCAGCAGTCAGGCGGTTTGCGCTGCGGTCAAGCAGGTGGGTCAGGCTGAGGGTATCGGCGACCTCTTCCACCTTTTTGGCGATCTGCTCCTTTGGCACGTCGCGGCACACCAATGGGAAGGCGAGGTTGTCCCAGACCTTCATGGTGGCGTAGATCACCGGAAACTGGAACACTTGGGCAATGTTGCGCTCGGCGGTGGCCAAGCTGGTGATGTTGCGACCGTCAAACAGGATGCGACCCTGAGTGGGCTGGATAATACCGGACATGATGTTCAGCATCGTGGTCTTGCCACAGCCTGAGGGCCCGAGGATGGCGTAGCGTCCGCCGTCTTCCCAGGTCAGATCAAACTGTTGCAGGGCTTCTACGCCGCCATAGCTGTGCTGGACGCCCTCCAGATCAATGCGTGCCATCAGTTTGTCCTCCCAAACGGCGAATGGACCAGGTGCTGGTTGCTGTTGAAGGCGTAGAGCCAATCAGTGTTGATTTTGACCGGCACGGTTTGCTGCATCTGCAATGAGACCACGCCTTCGACCCGTGCGATCATCCGTTTTTCCCCCCGGCGCAGGTGGATAATGGTTTCTGAACCGGCAATTTCTGAGAGCTCAACCTCAAAGTCGAGCCCGCCCTCCTCGATGCGGATGTCGTTGGCGCGGAAGCCGACGGTGTAGTCAGTCGGCGCCAGGTCACGCATGCGCTCAGGTCGGGGAAGATCCAGCCCAGGAGCGACCCGGAAGCGATCGCCATCAAGCTGAGCCGTCCACAGGTTCATGCTCGGATCGTTGGTGATTTCCGCCACACGGCAGGTGGCCGGGTGCTCGAACACCTCGACGGCCGGTCCCTGCTGCAGGATACGACCCTCATCCATGACGATGAGATCGCCACCAAACTGCATGGCTTCAAGCGGATCAGTTGAAGAGTAGACCACAATGCCCTCAGCGTTGAACTGAGATGAAATCAGCGTTTTAAGTTCTTCACGCAGGGTTTCACGGAGCTTGTAGTCGAGGTTCACCAGCGGTTCGTCAAGCAGCAGGATCTGCGAGGATTTGGCGAGCGAGCGGGCCAGAGCGACACGCTGCTGCTGGCCACCGGAGAGCGCCTGGATCCTGCGTTCTTCAAAGCCTTGCAGGCCCACTTGTTCGATCGCACGCCTGACCCGGCGGTCGATTTCAGACCGGTCCAGACCCTGCTTGCGCAACGGGAAGGCGATGTTCTTGTACACCGTGAAATGGGGGTAGTTGATGAATTGCTGGTACACCATAGCGACGTTGCGCTTCCACACAGGGACTTGCAGGAAGTCCACTCCGCCGTTGCTCAGGGAGCCGCTGTTGATCTGCACCAGCCCGGCAATGGACTTGAGCAGGGTGGTCTTGCCCGCCAGAGCACTTTCCAGCCTTCCAGCGTGGGTTCAAACTGAAGCCAGGGGATGTACTTTGTACCGGACGTAACCGAAGAGAAGTCCTTGAACGACGTGCTCAGCGCCCACAGAAAAGGGGCCGACCACAAACGCAGTCCACAGCGCAATGGCGAGGTATTTCAGCGTGGTATAGAGGGAGCGCATCAGTTGTTCCTCCCGATGAATACACGAACCAGAATGTTGACGATGACCGTCAGGCTCAGGATCATCACAATCAGATAGGTGAAGGACATGGCCGCAGAGTAGCCCATCTGGAACTCCCGCAGGCCTTTGATGAAGATATAGAAACTGGTTGTTTCGGTTGAGGTTCCCGGTCCGCCTGAGGTCAGAACGTAGATCGTATCCATGATCTTTGAGGCCTCGATCAATCGGATGATGATGGCACCGATGGAGATGGGGGCCATGAGCGGGAAGGTGACGTAGATAAACTTCCGGATCGGCCCTGCGCCATCAATGGAAGCGGCGAGAAAGGCCTCCTTGCGCCGCGTGGCGTCCGCCATCGAAGCTCCCGATCCTGACATGTATAAATTTCACCTGTTGCTGCCCGAGCTGATGGTGTTCGCGACCTCAAGAGACAGAACTGAGGTGCTTGCTGAGGCAGGCCCGGCATTGAGCGAATTGATAGCCGAAACACCAAACGAGTTGGTGGTTCCACACCTTAACGAGCGGTTGGACATCGACTATGTCATTCGCAGCGCGGCTTCGAGCATTGATGAGACCAAGATTTTGACGGTCGAGACGGTGCGTCTGCTCAACCAGTATTACTGGCCGACCTCGATACGGGCCCTGCAGAGAGCCCTTCGCCAGATCCTCCGAGTGAGCACGGATCAATACGTGCGTCCGGTTGTCGTCGAGCCGTTTTTGGCCGTGCACGCTGACGATGTCCAGCCATGCCCGTCCTGTTCGGACAGTGTGATTAAGCGTGACAAATGCCTGACCATCCGCCGGACGTGGCACATAAACGACGGCAATGTCTCTCTGGTTTCACGCAAACTCGGTCTGTCGCGAACTACGATCTACGCGCATCTTCCATCTGACGATTGAGCCCTTAGCTGTCAAAATCAATCTTGGGCGCGGAAGAGAGGAGCATTTTCGTGTAGTCTTCGCGCGGGGTGGTGAACAGGTCTTCTGTATCCTGCTCCTCAACCAGAACACCCTGATTGAGAACCCCGATTTTGTTTGCCATGGTGGAGACGACCGCCAAATCGTGGGTGATAAACAGATAGGTCAACCCAAACTCTTTCTGCAATGATTTCAGCAGGTTGAGCACCTGAGCCTGAACCGATACGTCCAGCGCAGAGGTTGGTTCGTCACAGATGATGACTTCTGGCTGGCTGGCCAGGGCGCGGGCAATAGAGATGCGCTGACGCTGTCCGCCTGAGAACTCATGCGGGAACTTACTAGCGTCGCTGTCGCTCAGCCCGACTTGCTCCAGCAACTGCGCCACGCGCTTGCGCTGCGCCGTTGCGCCGTCGATCAGCTTGAAGGCGCGCATAGGCTCGCTCAGGATGTCACCGACTCTCCAGCGCGGGTTAAGGCTGGCGTAGGGGCTCTGGAACACCATTTGGATGCGCCGCCGCAAACGCTGCTGCTCTTGCCGACTCATGGATGCATCGCCCAGATTCTGGCCGTCGATGGTGATAGAGCCTGCGGAGGGTGCGAGCAGACCGACAACCATGTTGGCAATTGTGGATTTTCCCGATCCGGACTCGCCCACAAGAGCGTAGGTGGTTCCTCGCTCAATCTCGAAGTTCACAGCATCAACGGCTTTAAGCAGCCGCTTGGGTCGCATGGTCAACTTGCGGACGATCCAAGGGTCCGACAGGTTGAAAGTGCGGCTGAGGTCTCTGGCAACAACAAAACTCACGATGCATTCTCCATCAACCAGCAGGCGGCCCGGTCTGCCAATATCGGCGGTCTGTCCGCCTGGCACCGCGCGTGCGCCTGGCTACAGCGCGGGTTGAACGCGCAGCCGCTGGGCAGAGCATCAAGCTTGGGCATGGCGCCAGGGATTTGGAATAGCTCCTGCCCAAAGGACTTGGCGTCTACGCTCGGCGTGGATGCCATCAGGCCTTGCGTATAGGGATGCTGGGGGTTGGTCAGAACCTCCCGCGTCTCGCCGATTTCCGCAAGTCGGCCTGCGTACATGACGGCAATCCGGTCGCTGGTCTGGGCAATCACACCCATGTCGTGCGTGATCAGGATCACCGACGTACCGCGTTCCCGGCAGAGCTTTTTGAGCAGATCCAGCACCTGGGCCTGAACTGATACGTCCAAAGCCGTGGTTGGCTCGTCGGCGATGACCAGCTGTGGCTCAGTGGCAAGGGCCAGTGCAATCACTACCCGCTGCCGCATTCCGCCGGAGAAGGCATGGGGATAGGCGTTGATCCGGTCCGGGTCAATGCCGACCTCGGTCAAGCCATCGCGCGCCCTTTGCAGGGCCTCTGCCTTGGTGACGTCCATGTGGGCGAGGATGGTCTCAACCAACTGATCGCCGACCGTCCGCAGGGGGTTGAGACTGGTCAACGGGTCTTGGAACACCATGGAGACTTGGCGCCCACGCATGCTTTCCGGGTTCTTGTCCACGCGCTGTTGTTCAAACCAGATTTCACCGTTGGAGACGCGGCCCGGTGGGTCGATCAGGCCAATGATCGCTGCCCCCGTCATCGATTTTCCTGCGCCGGACTCGCCAACGATGCCAAGGATTTCGCCGCGCTTGACGGTCAGGGACAGGTCATCGACCGCCTTGAGCGTACCGCGGCGGGTCGTGAAGGTAACTTCCAGACCTTTGAGTTCAAGCAAAGTGTCAGTCATCAGCGCAGCCTCGGGTTAAGGGTATCGCGCAGCCAGTCACCGAACAGATTGACCGACAAAGCCAGCGCCAGCAGCGTCAGGGCGGGGAAGAGCAAGATCCACCACTCGCCAGAGAACAGGAAGTCCTGCCCAACGCGGATGAGGGTTCCCAGCGACGGCTCGGTGCGCGGCGCACCAACGCCCAGGAAGGACAGTGTTGCCTCTGCGATAATCGCCAGCGCGAGCGTGATGGTGGCAATCACCAGCACCGGACCCAGTACATTGGGCAAGATGTGGCGCAGCATGATCTGCCAGGGGTTCAAGCCGATCAGACGGGCAGCGGAGACGTATTCCTTTTCCTTCTCCACCATGGTCGACCCGCGCACGGTTCGTGCGAAAGTCACCCACTCGGACAGGCCAATCGACAGAATGAGCACGGTGATTGCCATTTCCTCCCGCAACTCCGGGGGGAGCAGCCCGCGGGCAACACCGAAAATGAGCATGGCGATGAGGATGGACGGGAAGGTCATCTGGATGTCGGCCAGGCGCATGATCAACGTATCCAACCATCCGCCCAGGTAACCTGCGATCAGCCCGAGCAGTACGCCCAATACCATCGCCAGGCCCACGGCCATGACACCAACGAACAGCGACACCCGTAATCCGAAGAGAATGGCGGAGAACAGGTCTCGGCCCTGATCATCGGTCCCAAGCAGGAAGGTTTCACCCGTGAACATGTTTGGTTCCATCGGTGCGGTGAAACCGTTCATCAGGTTGAGGCTGGCTGCGTCAAAGGGATTGGTCGGCGCGATGAAGTTCGCAAGTATCGCGCTCAAGACCATCAGGACCACCACCAGCAGCGATACAATCGCCAGTGGTGAGCGGGTGAAGGCGTAGAAGAAGTCTGAATTCAGAAAGCGTCTCATGGTGCGCTTATCCTCCCGTCCGCTTGAGCTGACCGTCGCGCAGGCGCGGGTCAATCACCAGATAGAGCAGGTCAACAATCAGGTTGATCAGCACGAACAGCGTCCCCACCAGCAGCAGATAGGCGCTCATTACCGGGATATCCACGAAGTATACGGCATTGATGAACATCAGCCCCACGCCTGGCCATTGGAAGACAGTCTCGGTGATGATGGCAAAGGCAACAATCGAGCCCAGTTGCAGCCCTGCGATGGTGATTACGGGAACCAGCGTGTTTTTCAGGGCGTGGCCGAAGTAAACGGTGCGGTCCTGCAAACCGCGCGCGCGCGCGAATTTGATGTAGTCCTGCCGCAGCACTTCGAGCATCTCCGCGCGCGTCAGGCGCATGATCAGGGTCATCTGATAGAGCCCCAGCGTGATACCCGGTAGAATGAGCGACTTGAGCCCCGACACCGTCAGGAAGCCTGTGGTCCAGAACCCCAGATCCACCACGTCGCCACGTCCAAACGACGGCAGCCATTTCAGTTCAACCGAAAACACCCAGATCAGCAGTACCCCGATCAGGAAGGTCGGCAATGAGACGCCGATCAGGGACGACGACAAAATGGAATTGGCAATGAACCCGCGCCGGTTAATCGCCGTATAGACCCCCGCAACGACACCAACAAACATCGCAAAAATGGCTGAGACCAGAGCGAGTTCGAGGGTTGCGGGCAGGCGTTGGATAATCATGTCTGCGACAGGCTGGGCGGTTCGATACGAAATGCCGAAATCAAACTGCAAGGCCCGGCCAACAAAGCTGAGGTATTGCACGTGCAGAGGGTCGTTCAGACCCAGAGCCTCAATGAGCGCATCGCGCCTGTCGTTAGTTGCCTCCTGCCCAAGCAGGTTGTCCACGGGATTGCCGACGTAGCGGAAAATCATGAACGAAACAAATGCAACCAGGAAAAGAACCAAAAAAGACTGTCCCAGCCGCCGTAAAATGATCAAGAGCATAGCGCTAAAAGTCAATTGAGCCCGGGCGTTTGCGCGCCTGGGCTCAATCTTTCCTTGCAGACCGGGGTGGTCTGATCAGCCTCGTTTTTCCAGAGGTCGATCAGACACACCGCGTGTCCCTAGTTGAAGGTCAGGAACTGGAAGTGTGGCTGGTCTTCAGGCTGAACATCAAAGTTGATGCCCCCCTTCATGCCCCAGTTCAGAACCTGGTTGTGGATCGGCAGGTGAACTTGCTCAGCCTGTACGATTTCCCAGATTTTCGCGATCGTTGCGTCACGAGCTGCGAGGTCGGTCTCGGATTCCAAGCTCACGATCATGTCGTCAACGTCCGCATTGCTGAAGCCAGTAGGGTTCCAGGAACCACGGCTGCCGCCGTTGGTGTGCAGCAGGTAGTTGAGGATGTAGTGCGAATCAAAGGTCGGTACGCCCCAACCCAGCATCCAGAAGTCAGAGTTGCCTTCTTTGATGTACGGGAAGTGCTGAGCCTTTGGCTTGGCGTCCAGGGTGACGTCGATGCCGATCTGACCCATCATACCAACAGCCGCCTGACAGATGGCTTCGTCGTTGATGTAGCGATCGTTCGGGCAGTTGAGCGTGAGGTCAAAGCCGTCAGCGTAACCAGCATCCGCCATCAGTGCCTTAGCGGCATCAAGGTCGTAAGCGGGGAACTCGTTCAGCGCACTGGTCCAGCCGTTCACGAAAGGAGGCATGATAACGCCGGTTGGGTCGGACTGGTCGCGCATTACGATCTGCTTGATGGCATCACGGTTGATGGCGATGTTCATCGCGCGGCGAACGCGGACGTCAGAGGTTGGGCCTTCAGCGTTATCAACACCGAAGAAGATCACCCGGTTCTGAGCTGCAGTTACAACCTTCAGACCGTTGGTTGCTGCAACCCGGCCCAGATCCTGTACCGGCACGTCCTGGATGATATCAACTTCGCCAGACAGCAGCGCCGCAACGCGGGTCGCGGAGGACTGAATCGGGGTGTAGATGATTTCGCTCACTTCGGTGGGGTAGAGATCCTTGCCCCAGTAGTTCGGGTTCGCCTTCAGGACGGTCTTTTCGTCCACAGAGCGGCTCACCAGCATGAATGCACCGGTACCGTTGGTGTTCATGGTAGCGTAGTTGGTTTCGCCAGCAGTCACGTTTTGCGGCATGACCACGTCGTTGGCCTCAGCCCAGCCCTTGTCCATCATGAACATGTTGGTCAGGTTGTTGATCATCAGCGGGTTAGCGCCGGCAGTTTCCATATCCA
>Ga0115564_10003036_pt1 | contig 14274 bp, 10 predicted proteins | sample COGITO_mtgs_1105_7_FD_88680 | JGI IMG/M metagenome (GOLD analysis project Ga0115564, IMG submission 88680) | Pelagic marine microbial communities from North Sea - COGITO_mtgs_110523 | ecosystem: Environmental > Aquatic > Marine > Epipelagic | place: Germany:Helgoland, sampling site Kabeltonne...
AAATCCCAGACGACCAAGCAGAAAACATTGCTACTGTAGGTCAAGCTGTTTCTTATATCGAAGCTGCAAAATAATTACATTTTAATTTTTTATGGAACTAAAGCGAGTTGTAGTAACAGGTCTAGGAGCACTGACTCCTATTGGCAACAACAAAGACACCTATTGGGAAGGCCTAATTAGTGGCAAGAGTGGTTGTGCGCCTATAACTTATTTTGATACTGAACATTTCAAAACAAAATTTGCTTGTGAATTAAAAAATTTCAATGTTTTGGACTTCTTCGATCGTAAAGAAGCTCGAAAAATGGACCGGTTTGCGCAATATGCTATGGTGGCTTCTGACGAAGCCATCTTAGATGCCAAACTTGATTTAGAATCCATAAATAAACTTCGTGTTGGAGTTATTTGGGGTGCTGGAATTGGCGGTATTGAAACCTTCCAAAACGAAGTGATGAACTTTGCTAATGGTAATGGAACCCCAAGATTTAACCCTTTTTTTATTCCTAAAATGATTGCAGATATTGCTCCTGGTAATATCTCTATCAAACACGGCTTTATGGGGCCAAACTACACGACTGTATCTGCATGTGCTTCTTCAGCAAATGCGATATTTGACGCATTAAACTTAATACGTCTTGGACATTGTGACGTCATCGTAAGTGGTGGTAGTGAAGCCTGCGTCACTCAATCTGGCATGGGTGGATTCAATGCTATGCATGCATTGTCTACACGAAATGAAAGTCCGGAAACAGCTTCAAGGCCTTTTGACGGAACTAGAGATGGTTTTGTTTTGGGAGAAGGTGCAGGTGCTTTGATACTAGAAGAATACGAACACGCTAAAGCTAGAGGCGCTAAAATCTACGCAGAACTTGTAGGTGGTGGACTCTCGTCTGATGCTTACCATATGACTGCTCCACATCCCGAAGGGATTGGCGTCATTGCTGTAATGAAAAACTGTCTTGAAAACGCCGGTTTAAAACCAGAAGATGTTGACGCAATCAATACCCATGGAACCTCAACGCCTCTTGGCGATGTAGCAGAACTAAAGGCTATTAAAGAAGTTTTTGGTGTGCATGCAAAAAACATAAACATTAATTCAACGAAATCTATGACGGGCCATTTACTTGGTGCTGCTGGAGCGATTGAAGCCATTTCTTCTGTATTATCGATTGAGCACGGCATGATTCCTCCAACGATCAATCATACGACACCTGATGAAAATATTGACCCAGAGTTAAACTTAACTCTTAATAAACCTCAAAAACGAGACGTAAAAGTTGTAATGAGTAATACGTTCGGATTTGGAGGTCATAATGCTTGTGTTGTTTTCAAAAAACTAGACTAGACTCTTTGAGCCCTATCAAAAATATCTTTAAGCGACGCTCTGAACAGGACAGAAGCTTTTCGCTGTCTTTGAAAAAAATAACAGGTCTTAATCCAACAAAAAGCATCTATTACGAAAAAGCTTTTACGCATCGATCAACAAACCGAAAAGACGAATTAGGAAATCCCATTAGCTACGAAAGGCTAGAGTTTTTAGGAGATGCCATCCTGAGCGCAGTAGTAGCACACTATTTGTTTGATAAAACTCCCAGTGGAGACGAAGGGTATTTAACCAAAATGCGCTCAAAAGTAGTAAGCAGAGAGCATTTAAACGAAATCGGCAAAGAGCTAACGCTTTCAAGCTTGATGCAAGCTAAAATCCCTTTATCACAATTTGGAGAAAACATTCATGGCAACCTGTTTGAGGCTCTAATAGGGGCTGTTTTTTTGGACAAGGGCTACATAATCTGTGAAAAGTTTATTTACAAAACAGTGATCATCCCTCATGTAAACATAGAATCCTTAGAAGGAAAAATTATTAGCTACAAGAGCTATATTATTGAGTGGTGTCAAAAAGAAAAGAAAACCTTTTATTTCGAAAGTCTAGAAGACGTTGGCAAGGACCTATTAAAACACTTTTCGGTTAAACTACGCATAAACGGAAAGACGATAGCAAAAGCAAGGGCCACTTCCAAAAAGAAAGCAGAGGAAAAAGTGTCCAAACGTGCTTATTTTGCTCTTCAAGGGAAGATCAATAAAATTACTTAATTTGATTGTTCTCGGGAAACTATAACGTTTTCGCAATAATTTAGACTTAAGAAGCTTAAAAGCGGGTTCAAATTCTGAGTTAATATCTTATATTTACATAATGTTTACTGAGAATTATGGCCATACACAAACTACTTGTTGATGATTTTGAAGACTCAAATTATTCACTTTTAGCGGTTCATTGTGAGATGGAGGATTACCGGTTAGCATACTTTCTAAACAAGAATTTGGAGACTCGCCTAGCGAGAACAAGAGAAGATCTTGACTTTATTACATCCCTAGCTTCTTTTTCTGTTTTTGAATGGTCTGATCCGCAGCTACAAACAGATTGGCAGCTAATTAAAAACAGCTGTCTGGTAGAAGAAATCGCTGTCTCACAAGGCTTATTTTTAGAAACAAATGACAAAAGCTGGGTCATGCACTCATTGCTGCCCGAACACCAGTCTGTTGATTATTTTTTAAAAATCAATAATGGTGGTAGGTTTATAAACGAAAAACAAATCTTGAATAAGATTCAAAAAATTACGAAAGTATCTACCGCTTATCGCGTCGATATTTCACAACTAAAATCAAAAGACCATTTAATATTTAATTAATGTCACACACAAGAAAAAAAACAAAAATTGTAGCAACACTAGGGCCTGCTATCAGTTCAAAAGAAATGCTTCACAAAATGGTAGAAGCGGGCGTAAATGTGTTTAGAATTAACTTCTCTCATGCCGACTATGAGGATGTCAAAATACGCATAAAGCTTATCCGTGAAATAAACGAGGAGTATGGATTTAACGCCTCTATCCTGGCAGACTTACAAGGACCTAAATTAAGAGTAGGGGTCATGAAAGACGATGTCGTTGTAAATCCAGGGGATGAAATTATCTTTGCAACAGGCGAACGTTTTGAAGGAACTAAAGACCGTGTCTATATGACCTATGACCGTTTTCCTTTGGACGCCAAAAAAGGAGAAAGCATTCTTTTAGATGACGGAAAATTACTTTTTGAAGTCGTTTCTACAAATTTAAAAGATGAAGTTAAGGCTAAAGTTATCCAGGGAGGGCCTTTAAAATCTAAAAAAGGAGTCAACCTTCCAAATACCGATATCTCACAGCCTGCTTTAACAGAAAAAGATAAAGAAGATGCTGTATTTGCAATCAAACAAGAGGTAGATTGGATGGCCCTTTCTTTTGTAAGGAACCCTGAGGATTTAATGGAGTTACAGGCGCTAATCTCTGAACATAGTTCTTATAAAATTCCTATTATTGCCAAAATTGAAAAACCAGAAGCTGTCGAAAATATTGATAAAATTATCGCTTACTGCGATGGGCTTATGGTTGCTAGGGGCGATTTAGGAGTTGAAGTTCCTGCCCATCAAGTGCCTTTAATTCAAAAGGAATTAGTTCTTAAGGCTAAAAAAGCGAGAATCCCAGTCATTATTGCAACTCAAATGATGGAGTCCATGATTACGAGCTTAACGCCAACACGTGCGGAAGTTAATGATGTTGCTAACTCTGTGATGGATGGTGCAGATGCCGTCATGCTTTCAGGGGAGACCTCTGTGGGACAATACCCAGTTGAAGTGATTGAAAAAATGTCAAACATTATCAAAACTGTTGAAAATTCAGACTTAATTCATGTACCACAAAACCCGCCTCAAATTCGCACAAAACGTTACATCACAAAGTCTATTTGCTACCATGCTGCTAATATGGCAAACGAAATTAATGCCCGTGCTATTTCAACACTCACAAATAGTGGATATACCGCTTTTCAAATTTCAGCTTGGCGTCCGGATGCACACATCCTTGTTTTTTCGTCAAACAAACGTATTATTTCGCAGTTAAATTTACTGTGGGGCGTTCGCGCTTTTCATTATGACAAGTTTGCTTCAACAGATGAAACCATTAACGATGTTAATAAAATCGCCTATGAAAAAGGCTATGTAGAAGCAGAAGACATGGTTATCAGTTTGGCGGCAATGCCTATGAAAGAAAAAGGAATGGTAAATACCTTGAGAGTTAGTGAAGTTAAAGACTACTCTAAATTATAAAAATTCGATTTGAAAAAAGAGTCGCTAAACTAGAAACTGAAATAAATCAGGTTTATCATTAAGGTAGTCCCCGTAAAAATTATGTAGTTTCATTTTAGCAATTAGCGGCTCAAGATCGTTATGAGATTTAAGCTCGATCCCAACGACGGCTACTCCTGTCTCTCTACTCACCTTTTTAGTATACTCAAAGTGAGTAATATCATCATTAGGGCCCAGAATATCAACCACAAACTCGCGCAAAGCACCCGCACGTTGTGGAAATGTAATTATGAAGTAGTGTTTAAGCTTCGAATGCAGTAGCGCACGCTCCTTTATTTCTGCGGTGCGTGTGATATCGTTATTGCCTCCGCTTATGATACAAACTACATTTTTGCCTTTAATCTCAGTTCTATATCCGTCTAAAGCTGCAACGCTTAAAGCGCCCGCAGGCTCAGCGATAATAGCATCTTTATTATATAAATCTAAGATTGCCTGACACGCACTGCCTTCAGGAACCGTAATCATATCGTGTAAGTTCTCCTTACAGATTAGGAAATTCTTATCACCAACTCGCTTTACAGCAGCACCATCAACAAAATTATCTATAGTCTCTAGCTGTATTACTTCCCCCTTTTTAAAAGCGGCTTTCATTGAAGGAGCGCCTTCTGGCTCAACGCCAATAATTTTTGTGGCAGGAGATAACGCCTTAAATACTGTCGACATCCCTGATGCTAAGCCACCACCGCCAACAGCGACAAAAATATAATCGATTGGTTCGGTCGCTTGATTGATGAGTTCTAAACCTAGAGTTGCTTGTCCCTCAATTACTTTTTCGTCATTAAAGGGATGAATAAACGTTTTTTTTCGCTTGTTACAATCCTCAACCGCTGCGCTATAGGCGTCATCAAAGCTATCACCTACTAAAACTATTTTGATGTAGTGCTCGCCAAACATCTTGACCCGTTCTATCTTCTGATTAGGAGTGGGGATTGGCATGAAAATAGTTCCATTGATTTTTAATAGCTTACAAGACAAGGCTACACCCTGAGCATGGTTGCCTGCACTTGCACAAACAACCCCGTCCGCCTTTTCAACAGGCGTTAAAGACGACATTTTATTATAAGCCCCTCTAATTTTATACGACCTTACCACTTGTAAGTCTTCTCGTTTAAAGCTTAGGTTACAATCAAACTTGGAAGAGTATTGCAGGTTGTGAACTAAAGGCGTCACGTTTGATATGCCTTCAAGGTTCTTTGCCGCTGCTTTTACCGCTTCAATCGTTGGAAAATAGGGGGTTGTTTTTGACATTCTTTTTAGGCGTCAGATTTAATCACTTTCATCGCTGTCATTGCTGTTCTTAAGACCTTTCCAGTGGCTTCAATAGGGTGATTTCTGATCGCGTCATTAACACGTATCAACTCCTGATTATCCACATCTTTTGTCGATATAAACGTCGTTCCAATGACATCTGTATCTACGGCCTTCATAAAATCAACGAGTAAAGGCTTACAAGCGTGATCAAACAAATAACAGCCGTATTCTGCTGTATCCGAAATAATTCTATTCATTTCGAATAATTTTTTTCTTGCTACTGTATTCGCAATGAGTGGAAGCTCATGCAGCGACTCGTAATAAGCAGATTCTTCGACAATTCCTGAGCTTACCATTGTTTCAAATGCTAATTCTACGCCTGCTCGTACAAATGCGACCATTAGTACACCGTGATCAAAATAGTCTTGTTCTGAAATTTGTTCGTTAGTTGCTGGGGTTTTCTCAAAAGCTGTTTCTCCTGTTGCTGCACGCCACTTTAGTAAATTAACGTCGTCATTTGACCAATCTTCCATCATCGTTTTTGAAAAATGTCCAGACATAATGTCGTCCATATGTTTTACAAAAAGAGGCTTCATAATGCCTTTTAGTGTTTCTGATATTTCAAATGCTTTTATTTTTGCTGGATTTGATAAACGATCCATCATGGTTGTGATTCCGCCGTGCTTTAAGGCTTCAGTAATTGTTTCCCATCCATACTGTATAAGTTTAGAAGCATAGTTTGCATCAATTCCTTTTTCAATCATTTTATCAAAGGATAGGATCGAAGCTGTTTGAAGCACCCCACACAAAATAGTTTGCTCGCCCATCAAATCACTTTTAACCTCCGCTACAAAAGAGGATTCTAAGACCCCTGCGCGGTGACCGCCTGTCGCCGCAGCATAGGCTTTTGCTTGTGACCAACCCTTTCCTTCTGGGTCGTTTTCTGGGTGAACAGCCGTTAGTGTTGGCACGCCAAATCCTCTTAAATACTCTTCCCTAACTTCACTTCCTGGGCATTTTGGAGCGACCATAATAACTGTTAAATCTTTACGAATCTGCTTTCCTTCTTCTACAATATTAAACCCATGTGAATACGCGAGTGTAGCCCCTTGTTTCATAAGCGGCATAACGGTATCAACTACATTTGAATGTTGTTTGTCTGGAGTTAAGTTAAGAACCAAGTCAGCGCTTGGAATCAACTCCTCATAAGTGCCAACAGTAAAGCCATTAGAAGAGGCGTTTTTAAACGATTGACGCTGATCTTTAATTGCCTGTGCTCGAAGGGCATAAGAAATATTAAGGCCCGAATCCCTCATGTTGAGGCCTTGATTAAGCCCTTGGGCTCCACAGCCTACAATTACAACTGTTTTTCCCAATAAAGCGGTTACACCGTCTTCAAACTCAGAAGATTCCATGAATCTGCATTTTGAAAGTTGATCTAATTTTTGACTTAAGGATAGAGTGTTAAAATAATTTGCCATTATAATTGTTGTTGTTTTTTGTTAGTTTTTAAATGCATTGAGCATTTCTGATATCTTTAGTTCGTCTTTGGTGACTGCTATTCGAGCAGAGCGCACAAATTGCATAATTCCAAAAACACTAAGAGCTTTATGCAAGGTTTCTAATTCCGCTCTTCGCCCTGATTTTTCAAGAACAAAAAACTCTTTGTTAACCGTAACGATATGTGCGTTACTTTCCTTTATTATATTTTGAATTTGACGCTCTTCAAACAGCAAGTCTGATTTAATTTTAAACAAGCAAGATTCTTGATATATAGTATCATCATCTGTGTGGTAATAAGCCTTGATTACTTCCACTTGTTTTTCAATTTGACCTAGAATTTTTTTAATTTGATCTTCAGAAATATGAATCAATATCGTAAAACGAGAAACGCCTTCAATTTCAGAAACAGAAATATTAAGACTTTCAATATTGATATGTCTTCGTTGAAAAATCGCGGAAATTCTATTGAGTAAACCAATGTTGTTTTCGGTATATACAGAAACTGTATAAAGTTGTTTTTCTGTTGCCATCCTATTCTAATCTTATATCTGATACCGATGCTCCCGATGGAACCATTGGAAATACATTACCTTCTTTTTCTACACAAACCTCTAAAAAATAGGGGCCATCACTGTCAATCATTTCCTTTACAGCAGCTGCTAAATTTTCTCGTTTTGTGACTTTTTTTGCTTCTATGTAATAACCTTGAGCAATGGCTACAAAATTAGGGTTTACCATTTCTGTAGATGCGTAACGCTTTTCAAAAAATAGTTGTTGCCATTGGCGAACCATTCCTAAAAACTCATTATTTAAAACGACTATTTTTACGGGGACTTTATTTTGAAAGATCGTTCCTAATTCTTGGATCGTCATTTGATACCCCCCATCGCCAATAACGGCAACGACTTCTCTGTCTGGAGCTGCCATTTTTGCGCCTATCGCTGCGGGTAAGGCAAAGCCCATAGTTCCTAGCCCTCCAGAAGTGATGTTGCTTTTAGAGATATTAAATTCGGCATATCGACACGCAATCATCTGGTGTTGACCAACGTCTGATACAATCGCAGCCTCGCCTTTGGTTTGGATATTTATCTCTTTAATCACTTCTCCCATGGTTAGCCCTTCTTTGGTTGGGTGCAAATCATTTTTGATGACTTTCTCGTATTCAATCTCGTATAAATCCTTAAACTTTTGAAGCCATTCAGGGTGTGAGTTGGTATTAACCTGTGGCAACAAATCAGATAAACTCTGCTTAGCGTCCCCTAAAACGGCCACATCTGTTTTGATGTTTTTATCAACTTCAGCGGGGTCTATTTCAAAATGAATAATTTTAGCTTGTGTCGCATACTCATCTAATTTTCCTGTCACACGATCATCGAAACGCATCCCAATAGCGATTAATACATCGCAATCGTTCGTGAGAACATTTGGTGCATAGTTTCCATGCATTCCAACCATTCCTATGTTTAATGGGTGTGAGGTTGGAAGCGCTGAAGCACCCATGATAGTCCATGCTGCAGGAATTCCTGCTTTTTCAACTAGCGCTTTAAGCTCTTCTTCTGCTTTACTAAGTATGATTCCTTGTCCCCAAATTATCAATGGCTTTTTGGCGCTGTTTATAAGGATCGCAGCTGCAGAAACAGAAGATGGGTCTGTTTTTGGAACTGGCACATAACTTCGAACACCTGTACATTTTTTGTACTGAAAATCAAATTCTTCAAACTGAGCATCTTTCGTAATATCAATTAACACGGGGCCTGGTCGGCCACTTTTTGCGATATAGAATGCTCTTGCAATAATTTCTGGAATTTGAGATGCCTTTGTAACTTGGTGATTCCACTTTGTTACTGGGGTTGAAATCCCGACAATATCTGTTTCTTGAAAGGCGTCACTCCCTAGCAAGTGTGAAGGTACTTGACCTGTGATACAAACAATAGGTGTTGAGTCTATTTGCGCATCTGCAATTCCTGTAACTAAATTTGTAGCGCCGGGTCCGGAGGTGGCCATGGCGACCCCTACCTTACCAGAAATACGCGCATAACCTTGAGCGGCATGAGCGGCACATTGCTCATGTCTTGTTAAAACATGGTTTATCTTGTCCTCGTATTTATATAGTTCGTCGTAAACTGGCATGATTGCCCCGCCTGGATATCCGTATAAAACGTCCACCCCTTCAGCCAATAAACATCTTACGATCGCTTCACTTCCTGAGATACGTTCCTTAGGTTGCTCTAGGTATTGCTTCTGAATATCGGTTAGTGTTTCCATAATCTAAGTTTAAAATTCATCTGTTACGCATCCTAAAGATGCAGATGACACCGTTTTTGCATATTTATAAAGAACCCCGCGTGTAACTTTTAAAGGGGGTGCTGTCCATTTTGCTTTTCGTGATTCTAGTTCATCATCCGAAACTTCAAGTATAATTGAATTTGTGTCGGCATCAATGGTGATAATATCTCCATCTTTTACCAGGGCAATAGCCCCACCTTCTTGAGCTTCAGGAGTAATATGGCCTACTACAAATCCATGTGTGCCTCCTGAAAATCGACCATCAGTAATAAGCGCAACATCCTTTCCTAATCCAGCACCCATAATGGCTGCGGTGGGTTTTAACATTTCAGGCATTCCTGGTCCTCCTTTAGGGCCTTCATATCGAATCACGACCACGTCGCCTTTATTTACTTTTCCTTCACGAATTCCGTCATTAGCCGCATATTCTCCTTCAAATACTTTGGCTGTTCCTCTATATTTTAACCCTTCTTTTCCTGTGATTTTAGCAACACTTCCGTCTGGGGCTAAATTTCCATACAGCATTCGTAAATGACCAGAAGCCTTAATAGGAGTCTCTGTTGGCATAATTACATCTTGACCTTCTTGTAAGTCTTCAACCTCAGCAAGGTTTTCTGCAATTGTTTTACCCGTCACCGTTAAACAATCTCCATGCAATAGTCCTTTGCTTAATAGGTATTTCATCACTGCTGGAATCCCTCCAACTCGGTGCACATCTTCCATTAAGTATTTTCCACTAGGTTTTAAATCTGCTAAAAAGGGCGTATTATCACTAATTGTCTGAAAGTCTTCTAGAGTAAATGATATTTGGGCCGCTCTTGCTATGGCTAAAAAGTGAAGTACCGCGTTGGTTGACCCTCCAAGGATTGTCACTAGTCGAATTGCATTTTCGAGCGATTTTCTAGTGATTACATCAGATGGTTTGATGTCTTTTTCTAGCAGTATTCGCATCGCTTCTCCTGCCTTTAAAGCATCTTCTTTTTTTTCTTCTCCAGTCGCTGGATTAGAAGAGTTGAATGGCAGCGTCATTCCCAAGGCTTCAATTGCTGATGCCATGGTGTTGGCTGTGTACATCCCTCCACAAGCACCTGCGCCTGGGCATGCTTTTTCGACAATTGTTTCGAACTCAGATTCTGACATGGTGCCAGCAACCTTACTTCCCCAAGCTTCAAAAGCAGATACAATATCTAATTTTTCTCCGTTATGACATCCAGAATCTATCGTCCCGCCATACACTAATATAGAGGGCTTATTAACACGAATCATGGCCATTAATGCTCCGGGCATATTTTTATCACAGCCTACAACCGTAATCATACCGTCATAACTCATGGCCTGAACCACGGTCTCCATAGAATCTGCAATAACATCCCTAGAAGGAAGTGAAAAACGCATTCCAGGAGTTCCCATAGAGATCCCGTCACTAACCCCAATCGTGTTAAAGATTAAGCCAATAACATCTTTGTTAATAGTCCCTTTTTTAACCAGTTTTGCAAGGTCGTTTAAGTGCATGTTACAGGGATTGCCTTCGTAACCTGTACTAGCAATTCCTACTAAAGGTTTTTTAAAGTCCTCTTTTGTGAGCCCTATAGCGTGCAGCATGGCTTGCGCCGCTGGTTGCGTAGGGTCTTGGGTCACGGCTTTACTGTATTTATTTAATTCTTTCATTTTAGATTTTATCCCTTAGAAGTATCGAAATTATATTTTTACGTACTTACTATAATAATTATGACTGTAAATGGTCTAAACTCAACTGTTTAAAGATTAACTTAACATGTTGTTTTACAGTTTTTTAACACACATTTTGTATGATGTTCAGAGGTCAAAAATAATATTAAACTCTTGGCAAATCACTGTCGTCTTTTAATGGCAGTGCTGAGCTCCCCATTAAGTATGAATCAACATGGTGTGCCGCTTGTCTACCTTCTGATATCGCCCAAACAATTAATGATTGTCCACGGCGCATATCACCCGCTGCAAATATTCCAGGAACATTCGTAACATAGTCTTTTGTGGTTGCTTTGATATTTGTTCTGAAGTCCATATCTAACCCAAACTGGTCTGCCAATGTTTTTTCGGCGCCTGTAAACCCTAAGGCTAGCAATACTAAATCACAGTCCCACGTTTTTTCTGAGTTTAAGACCTCTTTTAATTCTGGTCGCTCCCCCTGTTTAAAGATCCATTCCACTTCGACTGTTTTTAAGGCTTTTACCTGCCCTTTAGCATCGCCCATAAACTCTTTGGTAGACACACTGAAAAATCGCTCAACTCCTTCTTGATGCGAAGAAGTGGTCTTGAGTTTCATTGGCCAATAGGGCCAAGGTTGATTTGCAGGTCTTCCTTCAGTTGGTTTAGATAAAATTTCGAAGTTAGTTACAGATGTAGCCCCGTGGCGATTCGAAGTTCCAATACAATCAGACCCTGTGTCTCCACCACCAATCACAATGACCTTTTTATCTTTAGCGGAAAGAATGTCTTTAAAGTCGGCTAAACCATCAACATACTGATTATTCATTTTTAAGAAATCCATAGCCTGATGAACCCCTTTAAGGTCTGCCCCTGGAATAGGAATATTTCTTTTGACAGTCGCGCCTCCGCAAAGTACAACAGCATCAAACGCTGATTTTAATTCGTTGGCTTCTATCGTTTTTCCAACATGTACATTGGTTTTAAAGATTATTCCTTCTTCTACCAAAACATTTACACGTCGATCGATGACGTTTTTTTCCATTTTGAAATCTGGAATACCATAGCGCAAAAGGCCTCCAACCTTTTCATCACGTTCAAAAACGGTGACGGTATGTCCGGCTCTGTTTAATTGTTGAGCAGCGGCCAAGCCCGCAGGACCGGATCCAATAATAGCCACTGTTTTATCCGTTCTTACTTTTGGTGGTTTGGCTGTAATCCAACCTTCTGTAAAGGCGGTTTCTACAATGTTTTTCTCAATGTTCTCTATACTTACCGGGTCTTCATTAATTCCTAAAACACAGGCTTCCTCGCATGGGGCTGGACACAATCTTCCGGTAAATTCAGGGAAATTATTTGTAGAATGTAATATTTCAGCGGCTTCTTTCCATTTTCCTTTATAAACCTTATCGTTGAAATCTGGAATTAAATTCCCCAAAGGACATCCGCTATGACAAAATGGAATTCCGCAATCCATACAGCGGGCGCCTTGGTCTTTTAGCTTTGACTCTTTTAAAGGAATAGTGAACTCCTTATAATTTTTTACTCTACTTTTTGGCGCTTGATAGGTTTCATCCTGACGCTTAAATTCTAAAAATCCTGTAGTCTTTCCCATCTTTAAACTGTTTCTAGTTGTTCTTTTTCTAATCTTAATAAAGCCTGTCTGTATTCTTCTGGAAGTACTTTTTTGAATTTAGGGAGCGTTGCACTCCAGTTTTCTAAAATTCGTTTTGCGAGTGGACTTGAAGTCGCTACAAAATGATTTTCGATTAATAATCGCAGTTGAATTTGGTCTTCCTCGAGCTCAATTGGATCAATATTCAACTCGTCTCCGTTACAGTTTTTTGTAAAGGTTTGGTCTTCGTCTAAAACATACGCAACCCCGCCGCTCATTCCTGCTCCAAAGTTCCTGCCTACTTTTCCAAGTATCACGGCAATACCGCCTGTCATATATTCGCAACCATGGTCGCCAATTCCTTCAACTACCGCTTTCGCTCCGGAGTTACGAACACAAAAACGTTCTCCTGCTTTTCCGTTTATATAGACTTCTCCAGAAGTTGCTCCGTATAACGTTACATTTCCTGTGATTATATTATCTTCTGGAATAATTGTAGATGTTTCGGGAACTTTTATTATTAGTTTGGCCCCTGAGAGTCCTTTCCCTAAATAATCATTTGTATTTCCGTGAACAGTCATTGAGACTCCTTTAGTGGTAAAGGCACCAAAACTTTGTCCTGCAGAGCCATTAAAATCAATATTTATGGTGTCTTCTGGCAAGCCATCAGCACCGTAAATTTTAGATATTTCATTACTTAAAATCGCACCAACAGCTCTGTCAATATTAGTAATTGGAAGCTTCAAATGAGTTCTTTGTCTTCTAAAGATCCCTTGGTGGGCCTGTTTGATTATCTTAAAATCTAAATGGACATCAAGATTATGGTCTTGTGATTCTGTGTTAAATAGCTTGGCGCCTTCAGGCACTTCCACTTTATGTAAAATTGGTGTCAGATCAATTCCAGAGGCTTTGTAGTGTTCAATTGCCTTATTCCGGTTTAATTTTTGAACCTGTCCCACCATTTCATTGACGGTTTTAAACCCTAACTGTGCCATAATTTCACGCAGTTCTTGGGCTACGAAATACATATAGTTAACCACATGTTCTGGCTTCCCTTTAAATTTTTTACGTAATTCTGGGTTTTGAGTTGCAATACCAACGGGGCAGGTGTTTAAATGGCATACCCGCATCATAATACATCCAGAAGCGACTAAAGGCGCCGTTGCAAATCCAAATTCTTCTGCACCCAATAGGCAGGCAATCGCTACGTCACGACCCGTTTTTAACTGCCCATCACATTCCAGGACAATTCGATTTCTTAAGTTATTCATGACGAGCGTTTGTTGCGCTTCTGCAATTCCCAACTCCCATGGAAGTCCACAGTGTTTTAACGAAGTTAATGGAGAGGCACCTGTGCCGCCGTCAAAACCAGAAATTAAGATAACATCCGCTTTGGCTTTCGCAACCCCTGCAGCCACGGTTCCAACACCAATTTCAGACACGAGCTTCACATTAATACGTGCGGCTCTATTGGCTGATTTGACGTCGTAAATTAATTGTGAAAGATCTTCAATTGAATAAATATCGTGGTGTGGTGGTGGCGAAATTAACCCCACATAAGGCGTTGAGTTTCTTGTTTTTGCAATTTCCGCATTCACTTTTGGCCCTGGTAGTTGACCGCCTTCCCCCGGTTTTGCGCCTTGCGCGATTTTAATTTGAATCTCATTGGCGCTTGTTAGATAGTTGGAGGTAACTCCAAATCGACCAGAAGCAACTTGCTTTATTGCCGAATTTCTCCAATCTCCCTGTGCGTTTTTATAAA
>Ga0115564_10003039_pt1 | contig 14267 bp, 11 predicted proteins | sample COGITO_mtgs_1105_7_FD_88680 | JGI IMG/M metagenome (GOLD analysis project Ga0115564, IMG submission 88680) | Pelagic marine microbial communities from North Sea - COGITO_mtgs_110523 | ecosystem: Environmental > Aquatic > Marine > Epipelagic | place: Germany:Helgoland, sampling site Kabeltonne...
TAGTACCGAGTCGTCGTTGGCCGCAGCTTGGAGCTCGAAGTCGAAGTTCACGCAGAACTTCTTGCGAAGAGCGAGACCAAAAGCCCGGTTGATGCGACCGCCGAAGGGGGAGTGGACCACCAGCTGCATGCCACCGGTCTGGTCGAAGAACCGCTCGATGACCAGCCGGTCGGTGGTGGGCAGGTCGCCCAGTACCGCAAGTGATGCAGCAAGATAGGCCACGATCATCTCGGCAGGGAGCGGGTCGATATCGCAGGTTTCTATGACCCAGGCAACAGCGGCCCGAGGCGATTGGGTTTCGATCAGCCGCTGGACACCAGCTCGCAGCGACGAAACCTCTTCGGAGAGTTCTTGGGTGCGGGCGGGGGCTTCGCCGAGCCACACCGGAATTGTGGGTGGTTTACCACCAGCGTCGACCACCCGGACCACACCGGGTTCGATCCGCCGGATCTGCCACGAATGGGTACCAAGCAGGAAGATGTCACCGGGCAGAGATTCGGTCGCCCAGTCCTCGCCCACGGAGCCCACCCGCATATCGTCGGGATCGGCAATAACCCGATAGTCGGCGGTCTCCGGGATCGCACCACCAGAGGTGAGTGATGCTAAACGTGCACCCCGGCGGCCTTCGACTTCGCCGTTGATCTCGTCGAAATGTACATAGGCGCCCTTGGGGCCTCGGCCGGTGACGATGCCCTTGGTCGTGAAGTCGAGGACCTCGTCGAATACCTCGCGAGTGAGCTCGGCATAGGGCGATGCGCCCTTCATCAGGGTGTACAGGTCGTCGACATTCCACCGTTCGGCCGCGGTTTCGGCCACGATCTGCTGAGCCAGAATGTCGAGCGGCGCTACCGGCGGCAAGATGGCGTCGAGTCGGCCCGCTTTGGTGGCAGAGAGCAGCGCCGCACACTCGACAAGTGAGTCGCGGCTCAACGGGAACAGTCGACCTTTGGGTGTGCCGTGACGGGTGTGGCCCGATCTGCCCACTCGTTGCAGGAATGTGGCAATGCTGCGGGGTGAACCAATCTGGCAGACCAGCTCGATCGGTCCGATATCGATGCCGAGTTCAAGCGAAGCGGTGGCTACGAGGGCCTTGAACTCACCGGCACGGAGTTTGCGTTCGACTCGTTCGCGGCGGTCCTTGGACAAGGAACCGTGGTGGGCGGCTACCTTGTCGTCGCCCAGCCGTTCAGCCAGCTGATGAGCGATCCGTTCGGCCATGCGGCGGGTGTTTACGAACACCAGCGTGGTGTGATGTTGCTCGATCATCTCGGTGATTTCGTCGAGCAGTTCAGCCACCATCTCGGCCGCTGGGAGTGCTTCGAGTTCACCTTCGGGGAGTACCAACTCAAGATCGAGATGGCGCTGATGGCCGGTATCAACAACGGTGCAGTTTGGTGCACCGGTGGCATCGCTGCGAGCGCTTCCGACAAGCATGCGGGCAACGGTTTCGATGGGCCGTTGGGTCGCCGACAACCCAATACGTACGGGCCGATCGCCGCAGATGTGTTCGAGCCGTTCCAATGTGAGCGTGAGGTGTGACCCGCGTTTGTCACGGGCCACTGCATGGATTTCGTCGATGATCACGGTTTGCACCGTGCGTAACGCGTCGCGACTCTTCTCGGCGGTGACCATGAGATAGAGCGACTCGGGCGTGGTCACGATGAACTCGGGTGGTTTGCGCACCATAGAACTGCGCTGCGAGCTGGTGGTATCGCCGGATCGGACGCCGACTCGTAGCGCAGGAGGCTGATACCCAAGCTCGAGCGCAATTGCTGCAATCTCATCAAGTGGACGGGTTAAATTCTCGCTGATATCAACCGCCAATGCCTTGAGCGGTGACACATAAACAACCTGTGCCGTGTTGGCCATGAGCGTGCCGGCGTCGTGGCGCTTGTAGAGCTGGTCAATCGAGACCAAAAATGCCGACAGCGTTTTGCCCGAACCCGTAGGAGCAGCAACCAGTGTGTCGTTTCCCTCAGCGATGGAAGGCCACGCGTGCTCCTGGGGAGGGGTGGGGCCTAGTGGAAAGGAGCGCGTAAACCAGGTGCGGACAGCGGGATGGAAGTCCGCCAGTGCAGGGAACGAAGGTGGGCCAGGCGCGTCAAATTGCAGTTGCGGGGCGTGCCCCACGGCCGTAACCGAAGAGCTCGTGAACGGGGTAAGAGGAAGGTCAGTGATGGCCATAGTGCGTCAAAAAGCAACCTACACCAGGGGTGTGACATTCAATCTGACCTCCATTGTTGGGAAGGGTGTGGGTGGCGTTCCGGGAGGTCCAGATTGCAGGCAGTCCGGCTTGCTTCACTGATGCTGTGTCTGGACGCCCGAGACGTCAGGTCTAAGCAGCGAGACAACCGGTGTGATCTGGACGTGATCGGCTTCTACGCAGCTGGGGCGTACCGTCGCCGAAGGTGTTAGTTGTGCTCGTCGATTATCTGACGCAGATGGGCGATGTGCTCATGACCAATGCCGCAGCAACCGCCGATGACCTGTACACCCTTGTCGATCCAACGCATACACGCCTCGGCATAGTTCTCGGCCGAAATGACGTCGATGAAGACCCACGTGGGATGTTCAAAGATGCCGCTCTGGGCGTAGACCCCAATGGGTCCCGTCCAGTGCTGCTTGACCACATCGAGGCATGCATCGATGTCCTCGGTCTCTGAATGCATGACGGCGATGGCTTCCACCGGTTCACCCGCGAAACGCTGCATGAATGCCTCGAGTGTCTCCGTGCCCTCCCACATCCACGACACGTTGTCCTTGACCACACACGAGATACCCAGCCATACCGGCAAGCCGGTCGCCAAGGCGCCTTCGAGACATGCTTCGGTGTGTTCAATGTCGCGCATCATCTCAAGGGCAATAATGTCGACACCAGCCTCGGCCAAGATGATGCCCTGCTCGGCGAAGTTCACTCGGGCGACCTCGACGTCAGGAAACGGGCCGCCTTGTCTGCTGGTTGACATCGAACCGGCGACGAGCACCTCGGGGCGTCCTGCCTGATCTCGAGCCTCGATGGCGAGCTCAACCGCTCGGCGATTGATCTCTACGAAGTGCTGTTCTTCACCAGCCCGTGCAAGTAGGTGTCGGCTCGACGCGTACGTGTTGGCGATGATGAGCTCTGCACCGGCATCGATATGGGCACGGTGTACCGCCCGTACATCGTCGCCGTGGGTCAGGGCACTCACGCCGCACCAGGCGTTCTCGACCATTGGGACGCCGCGGCGCTCAATGTCGGTCCCTGTTGCCCCATCGATCAGTATGAGCTCGCCGTTCGCGAGTCGTATACCCAGTGCAGAAGTTGCCCTCATCACTCAATAGTGTCAAATTGAAGTGCATGGAACGGTGCTATTGCCACTGCCATTAAAGTTTTGGCCGAATCTCTCAACTTTTAACCTAACCAGACGATAGTACGTGTATGTCCCAAGTAACTGCGGTCTTTTACACTCAGGCTCACCGTATTGAGGGTGATCTTCGCGTTGTCGAACGATTGTCGGAAAAGCTCAATGATCCACTCACCGACTTCATAGAAATACGCAGTGCCCGCGTCGTCAATCTGCTCCAAGATGACGCTGACCCAGGAATTATGTGGCCAGTCGTCACGATTCCGAAAGCGGCGATCCTTTTGGCCACGCTCGATATGCAGAATCACGAGAGCGGCCAGACTCGAATTGACAAGTTACGGCCAAAGACGGACAGCCAGGTCGGAGTGATTGTTGGGTCGATCGAAGTTTACGGCACCGGACATCTGCAGTGCCACGGCGATCCGACGCGCGTGCTCACTAGCCAACTGCAGTCTTTCTTCCCTATTACCGATGCCACGATCCTGCTGAGTCAACGCCAAAGCGACAACTGCATCGTTACCAATTTGGCGCTCATAAATCGGAGCATGATTCGGGCGTTTACCTTGTCTATAGAGACAAATGGTTTGGCCGCCAGAACTAATCCTTTGGTGAGTGCAAACGAGGGTTCACCACCGTCTGGTTCGGGTCGTCACTATTCGCTCGCCGGCTGAGTCGCGGAGCGAAGAACCCAGAGAAGCTGCTGCCAGATGTCGGCCAGTATTGCCATGTTGTCAGCCCACGGTTCGAACATCATCTTCTTCTCCTTAGTTTCGAAGGCCTTCAATCTCGGTCCAGCATCAGCGACGAGCTCAGCCCACTCAGAGGCAGGCGGACATCGCAGATGGCTAAAGGTCTCTGCACTGCGTTCGGCCGCTGAGGCATGGTCCTCCGGTGCAAGAACATTAACCAAGCCAAACATGCCCCACGGTGGTGAAGGACACGGGTCGTGGAATGCCCTCGTTAGTGGTGGCAGGCGGGGTTAGAGCCGTTGGTTGGTTGAGCAGGGGTAAGCGCCTGAGTCTGCAAAGCTCACATTGGTGATGCTGCGAGCAGCGGCCAAATGTGCGGCAACCGTGAGCATCTTAGGCCTGAAGCCGGATGCGATGACGGAGGCGACGTCGTTGGGCAACCGCGAATGCCGCACGGCCAGCCGCAGTGGCAATATCTAGAGCATGCCAGTCGAATTGGGGAGCGAGCATCTCGACGACACTGCCCTTTGCATGCACCGTCGAGGTTGCCTAGTTGGCTGCGTTCTTGTCGAACTGGAGCAGCGACGATGCTGACACGGTTGCGGCCTGTCTGATTTCGTCTTCCAAGTCACCAGAGTAGGGCCGAGAGCTTGCGCCTACCCCGGTCTATCCCCACACAAGCGCCGCATCCGAACGGCACTGGCTGCAGAGACGAGCGTTACGATCGCAGTGTGACGACCTATGGCGAGTACCTCAAGATCGACGAGCTTCTCAAGCTGCAGGAACCTCGGAGCGAGCCTGAAGAACACGACGAGATGCTATTCATCATCATCCATCAGGTCTATGAACTGTGGTTCAAGCAGATCCTGCATGAACTCGATCGGCTCGTCGCTCACCTGCGGGGCGATGAACTCGCACGGGGCGGCCATCAGCTCCGGCGTGTACGCCACATCTTCAAGACGATGGTTGGACAGATTGACATCTTGGAAACCATGACGCCGCTCGAGTTCCTGTCATTCCGACGTTTCCTTGACGAGAGCAGCGGCTTCCAGTCGGTGCAGTTTCGCGAGCTCGAGTGCCTGCTCGGTATCACCGACACGTTTGACCCCGAGTGGTTCAAAGGAGATGACGGTGAATACAACCGGCTGATCAAGCGGATCGAAGAACCTACCTTGTGGGATGCGTTCGTGGGTTACCTGCATCGCAACGGCCACCCCATGCCAGAATCGGCAACATCTCGGGACCCCAAGGCGGCTCTTGAGCCAGATGCTGCAGTCCAGGCGGTCATCGTGAACGCTTACCGGAACGACGTGCGACTGTTGAGTTTGTGCGAGGCGCTGACCGATCTCGATGAAGCGCTCCAAGAGTGGCGCTACCGGCACGTGATGATGGTGCAGCGCACCATCGGTGCTCGTATGGGAACCGGCGGCAGCTCAGGGGTGGACTATCTCAAGGGCACGCTCTTCCGGCAGTGTTTCCCAGATCTTTGGGCGGTACGGAGCCAGTTCTAGGATTCAGCTGGACGTCAGCCGAAGTCGATGGTGCTCAGGACCTCGGTTGCAAGGCGCACGGCATCGCTGTAACGACCAGGGTTCTCAAGGCTCTCAGCCGAGATGATGACCGCGCCGCTGGGATTGTCGATGACCCAGAGCCGCATGCGGGCTGGCGGGAACCAGCCGAGTTGGTCATTGCTTGCTGCGGCGATTTCGGTGATAAACGCCCGATCTGGGCTATCGGCGGTTCCCTCGAACACCCGAGTCGGGAATCCGGCAATCGAGACTGCATCGAGTTCTAACAGATTGGCAAAGACCGCATCGGAACTGAGGTACGTGATGAGGTCGCCGTAGGAGCCGATGGCAGTGCCGTCGGCTTCAGCCATCGGCGTGAAGATGTCGACTTCGGCGTTACGTTCGTCGTCGACGTAGATGAGGGTGTGTCCGCCGAGTTGGAGCACCGGGTGCGCCTCGGTCAGCCTGAAACGAGCGCCCTGAACCGGGATCGCAACAAGTCCGGGCCCTACCGTTACTGGCTGGAACTCTGCCTCAGGGGCGCTGGTAGGTAGCGGCGGTGGCCCCGCTGGGACCGGCACAGTCGTGGGCCCAGGTAAGGCGGTGGCCTCCGCAGTAGGTGCCGGTGTAGCTCGAGATGTAGGCGTGGTTAACGGGGCCGAGGTCGGAGAAATAGCAGGCAGTGTCGGCTCAAACCGGGGAGCCACGGTTGGTTGCACGATTGCGGTTGGTGCGACAGGGGCCTGGGTGGTGTTGATGCTTGGCGTGTCAACAACACACGCCGAGACGACAGTGGCCACGGCTATCCCGATGATTGCCTTCCACCACAGCTGGCCCACCCAATGCATACAACAACTCTAGAGACTTCAGTAGCCAGCGTGGGTGTCAACCGGGCCAAGCAGTTCCTGACCGGCGAGATACCGCTCAACATTCTGTGTGACCCGTTTCGCCAACAACTCCAAGCCCATCTCGGGTGTGTTGGCTACGTGAGGTGTGATCAGGCAGTTCGGCAAGGTCCAGAACGGGTGTCCGTCCGGCAGGGGTTCGGGTTCGGTCACATCAAGCGCAGCGCCACCGATTGACCGTGATTCGAGCGCTGCGACGAGCGCGCTGTGGTCGATGTGGCCGCCACGGGCGACATTGATGATCCACGCAGTGTCTTTCATGAGCGCTAGCTCAGCCCGGCCAATGACACCTTGGGTTTCGGGTGTAAGCGACAGAGCGAGAATGACCGCGTCGGCGTGGGGCAGTACCTGGTGGAGTTCGGCCAACGTACGGGTCGCATCCGCTCCGGGAAATGCCGAGTCGGTGCGGCGAAGCACGGTGACATGGCAGCCGAATGGATCGAGCAACGGCATGAGTTCTTCGGTGATGCCGCCGCCGCCCAGGATGACGACGTTTGCTCCGTGCAGATTCTGGCCGACTGGCGCAGCCCATGTGGTTTCGCGTGCATACCCAGCAAGATGACGGAAGCCAGCAAGCAACATGCCAAGCGCCGCTTCCGCGACCGGTTGGGCGTAGACACCCTTGCCGCAGGTCCACAGTCGGTCGTTGTCAAGCATGTGGAGGAAAGGCCCGATCCCTGCGTAGGGGAGTTGCACCCAATCCATCTTGTCGTGCAGTAACTTGGGGAATGCCTCAGGGTTCTGTGGGTCAGCCCAGATCAGCGCCGTCGCCTCGGAGGCAGGAACTACGGGCATCCCGGCGGCTTCGACTGCTGCCACCAGCTTGGTCTTTCGCCAACATTCGGGTTCGACCGCAATTGCCTTGTCCATGGATTCGATCGTATCTGGGCGAGCGCTGCCGGGTTATGCCGGGACAATGTCGTCGACCAGTGGTCGGTGATTCTTTCGACTCTACGGGTGCGAAACCACAGGCATATGTGGACAGAGTGGCGTGTGGGGTACATGCACCCTGATGTTGTCCCGCGTGACAAGGTCTACATCGTTGATCCACACCTGGCTGGAAGCCCTGTGTATAGAGTCATTCTTTAGCAGTCGAATAGGTGATCTTCCATGGTGCAAATCGACATTGGTTTGGGTAAGTCCGGTCGTCGAGCCTACGGGTTCGACGACGTCGCAATTGTGCCGAGTCGGCGCACCCGGGATCCCGAGGATGTCGACCTGACATGGGAGATCGACGCCTACCGTTTCGACCTTCCTGTTATGGCGTCGGCCATGGACGGTGTGGTCAGCCCCGACACCGCGGTTGCCATCGGCAAACTCGGTGGCCTTGCGGTACTTAACCTCGAAGGCCTGTGGACTCGTTACGAAGACACCGAAGCGATATTCAACGAGATTGCCTCGCTGCCGCCCGAGAAGGCCACCCTGCGTATGCAGGAGATCTATCTCGAGCCAATCAAACCTGAGCTCATTGGCCAACGCATTCGCGAGATCAAATCAGCCGGTGTTGTGGCCGCTGCCTCGCTCACGCCACAGCGCACCACCATGTATCTCGACGAAGTCCTCAAGGCAGAGCTCGACATCCTTGTCATCCAGGGCACCGTTGTGACCGCCGAGCACAAGTCGAAGAACCACGAAGCACTCGATCTCAAGCAGGTCATCCGCGAGCTGCCAATCCCGGCCATCGTCGGCGGTTGTGCCAGTTACGAAGCTGCGCTTCACCTGATGCGTGCCGGAGCCGCCGGCGTACTCGTAGGTGTTGGCCCCGGCCATGCCTGCACTACCCGTGGGGTTCTTGGTATTGGCGTACCCCAAGCAACGGCGATCGCCGATGCACGCGCTGCCCGTATGCGACACCTCGATGAGACCGGCGTTTACGCTCACGTCATTGCCGATGGCGGCATGGCAACCGGCGGCGACATCGCTAAGGCCATCGTGTGTGGTGCCGATGCCGTCATGATCGGCTCACCGTTGGCAGCAGCCGAAGAGGCGCCAGGTCGCGGCTACCACTGGGGCATGGCTACCTTCCACCCCACGTTGCCACGTGGCGCTCGAGTGCAGACTTCGATCCGGGGCTCTCTTGAAGAAATCCTGACAGGCCCGGCTCGTGAGAACGATGGCCGAGTCAATCTCATGGGGGGTTTGCGCACCTCGATGGCAACCACTGGTCACCTCACGCTCAAAGAGTTCCAAAAGGCCGAACTCATGGTTGCACCTGCGCTACAAACCGAAGGTAAGAGTCTGCAAAAGGCTCAAGCTGTCGGTATGGGCCGCTAACGCGTTCTGATTCACGACTATGTCTGATCATGTAGGAACCGGTGCTGTTCTCGTTGTCGATTTCGGAGCGCAGTACGCCCAACTCATTGCCCGTCGTGTCCGCGAAGCACGGGCGTACAGCGAGATCGTGTCGAACGATCTCACCGCGGCCGAGTTCGCAGCGCTCGAACCAGCTGCCATCATTTTCAGTGGCGGGCCAGCGTCAGTAAACATCGAAGGTGCGCCAGCTGTTGATCCTGGTATCTACGAGCTCGGGATACCGATCCTGGGTATCTGTTACGGCGCTCAGCTGATCGCCAAACAGCTTGGTGGCGCGGTCAGCCGTTACGAAGCTGGCGAATACGGTCGCACCGACCTCACCGTGAACGACCATGGTCGACTGCTCATCGACCAGCCCGCTGAGCAATCGGTGTGGATGAGTCACTTTGACTGCATCAGTGAGATCCCCGACGGTTTCACCGCCACCGCCTCGACCGCACACGCCCCCGTCGCCGCTTTCGAGAGTGACCACATCTGCGGCGTCCAGTACCACCCCGAGGTCTCACACACTGAACACGGCCAGTCGGTCATCGAACGCTGGCTCGACGATGCAGGGGTCGATCGGTCATGGACTATGGCCAACATCATCGACGAACAGGTCGAAGCCATTCGGGCTCAGGTTGGCACCGGCCGAGCTATCTGTGGCCTGTCCGGTGGCGTCGACTCTGCCGTCGCTGCAGCGCTGGTACATAAGGCCATCGGATCGCAGCTCACCTGCGTGTACGTGGACACCGGGCTCATGCGCAAGAACGAGAGCGAACAGGTCGTCGAGACGTTCCAGAAGACACAGGGCATCGAGCTGATCCATGTGCGGGCCGCCGCCGAGTTCTTCGAAAAGCTTGCTGGCCTCACTGAACCTGAGGCCAAACGCAAGGCCATCGGCGAGACCTTCATCCGGGTCTTCGAGAAAGCCAAGGGTGGCATCGAAGACGCCGACTTCTTGGTGCAAGGCACGTTGTATCCCGATGTGATCGAGTCGGGCAGCAAACACGGTTCCACTATCAAGAGCCATCACAATGTCGGCGGACTTCCCGACGACATGGAGTTCGAACTGGTTGAGCCGTTGCGTTCATTGTTCAAGGACGAGGTCCGTAAGGTCGGCGCCGAACTCGGTCTGCCCGACGAGGTCGTGTGGCGTCAGCCATTCCCGGGCCCGGGACTTGGCGTGCGAATTATTGGCGAGGTCACTCCTGACAAGGTCGCGGTGTTGCAAGAGGCCGACCATGTCGTGCGCGAGGTTCTGCGCGACGCCGGACTCGAACGAGAGATCTTCCAGTCGTTCGCGGTGTTGCCTGACATCCGAACCGTCGGTGTCATGGGCGATGAACGAACCTATGGGTATCCGATCATCGTGCGAGCGGTCACCAGCGAAGATGTGATGACCGCCGACTGGGCTCGTATCCCGTACGACGTCCTCGAAACGATCTCGAGTCGAGTCATTAACGAAGTCGACGGTGTGAACCGGGTGGCCTACGATATTACGTCGAAGCCGCCTGGCACGATCGAGTGGGAATGATGTCTGACACCACCGGCGAATCCAACGATCCTGTCGACGTCGTCCAGTTGTATGTCGACGCACTTGCGCTCTTTGGTAACGCGGTGCGCGACCTGGCTGATCATGAGTGGGACTTGCCCACGCCATCAACCGATTGGAACGTGAAAGAAGTCGTCGCCCATGTGGTGCTGGGCGAGGCACATCTCCCGGCCGTGCTGTCCGGCGATACGACGACAACACAGAACGAGTTCAGCGTGGACCTTTTGGGCACCAGCCCAATGGCTGCGTGGCGGGGGACAGCATTACAAGCAATCGAAGCCGCCCGAGCACCTGGCATCGTTGAGCAGACGTTTGAGCTTGATATGGGCGCCGTCGACGGCCGGCAGTTGCTTGGGTACCGGATCACCGACAATGTCGTGCATGCCTGGGATCTTCAGGTGGCAGCGGGGCGGCCCCGGCCGATCGATGATCGTTTCGCCGAATGGTTGCTTGAGTTCTGGCAACCCGTTGCATCCCAGATTGCGGACACTGACTTCTTCGGCGCCCCGACGGCGCCAGCATCGGACTCGCCAAGCGACCGTTTACTCGCCCTGCTGGGACGCACTTCACCACCGTCCAGCTAAGAGACACGTTTCTCGCGGGATATGGCCTCGCTCGTGATCGACATCGGTCGGCTCGAAGTTGACCCGGAGTTCAGCCGGCAAGGTTGTGGCCGCCAACTCGTTCGTGCCGTGCCGTTAGCCAGCTCAACAGTTGTGTCCACAGGGCGCGAACAACCCAGCGAAACCTCATCTGTGAGCATCAGACCGCGCTCTGCGCGTCCTGATGCTCACGGATCCAGGTCGTAGATGTGTTGGTTTATTCTTCTTCGGCCGACGGGCTTTCTTCTGCAGCGTCTTCGGCGTTGTCGTCGTCGGCCACAGGTGCTTCTACTTCAGCAGGAGCTTGGGCCTCGGCGGGTGTTTCAGCAGCCTCAGTAGCCTCGGCGGGTGCTTCGGCTACGTCTGCTTCGGCGGCTGCTTCTGCTTCTTTAGCAGCTTCTTCGGCCCGAGCCTCGGCCGCTGCTGCAGCTGCCTCGTTGGCAGCGATTTCTTCTGCCGGGTCCGGGGCGACCGCCTGGGACATCGAGAGGTCGACGGTGCGACGCTTCTTGTCGACCTTCAGGACCTTGACCCAGACCTTCTCACTAGGCATCACGATCTCTTCAGGAGCAAACACTCGGTATTCGGCCATTTCGGAGACGTGGACGAGACCCTCGACGCCAGACGGCAGTGCGACAAATGCACCGAAGTCGGCTAGGCGAGTCACGGTTGCTTCGAAGCGTTCACCCTTGCGGATGGAGCGAAGCGGATCGTTCTCGGTGCGCATAGTCAGGCCGAGGCGGTTACGCGACGGCTGGACCTTCAGCACCTTGACCTCGACCTCTTGGCCGACTTTGAGCTCACGCTGCGGATCACGAGCTCGGCTCCAGCCGATCTCAGACTTGTGGACTAGACCGCGGACATCAGCGACATCGACGAAGGCGCCGAAGTCGGTGATCTGAGCGACCTTGCCGGTCATTGTCTGACCGACTTTGATGCCACTGAGAGCGGTCTTGGCTTGTTGGCGCTGCGATGCGCGCATAGCGGCCTTGCGGCTTACGATGAGTCGAGCCTTCGTGCGGTCGGCTTCGATCACTCGTACCGCAAAGGTCTGGCCGATCAACGGCTTCAGGTCGTTCACCGTGTGTACATCGACAAGTGATGCCGGCATGAACGCACGTACACCGTTGACATCAAGCGAAAGGCCGCCCTTGACCGTCTCGGTCACGGTTGCCTGCAGATCGCCTTTGTCTTTGGCAGCGCCTTCGGCAGCTTCCCAACCACGCTTCTGCTGGGCCCAGAGGCGGCTGAGCGTGATGCGTTTCTTGAGGTCGGCACGGGCAAGCACTGCTGCTTCGACGGTGTCGCCAACCGCGAGCACGGTGGTGAGGTCGACTTGTTTTTCAGATGACCAGTGGCGGTCGCCAACAACGCCAATCTTGCCATCACCTAGATCGACCTCTGCTTCTCGTTTGGCTACGGTAAGAACCGTGCCGGTGATGATCTCGCCGCTCTCGAAACCACCAAGATTTGGTGGGCCGAGGACTACGCCGGCCTCAGGCAATCCCAGCCCGGCATCGGGGTCGACTTCATCGACGGGTTCACCATCAACGGAACCAGGAGCGGGTGCCTCTTCGGCTGCGGGTGCCTCTTCGGGGGCGGGTGCCTTGGCTGCAGGTGCCTCTTCGGCTGCGGGTGCAGGTTCGGGGGCTGGTGTCTCGGCTGCTGGTGCCTCTTCGGCTGCAGGTGCCTCTTCGGCTGCGGGTGCAGGTTCGGAGGCTGGTGTCTCGGCGGCTGGTGCGTCGGCCGCAGGCGTAGGTTCAGTGGCTGCTTCGGCTGCTGCTGCAACCTCGTCGGCCGGGGTCGGTTCTGGAGTGTCTGAAGTAGTCATAATAGATGCGGCCTTCTCGCCGCTGGTGGAGCTCAGCGGCAGTCGCTGTGTCCGTGGTCTCGTTGGCTTCGACGATGCACCGGTTGGCGCAACGTGTATCTGGGGACACCAATGGTGCCATGAGATCTCGCTTTCACGAAACCTGTTTCGCTCGACGATATCCCGCCAGTTGAAACAGCGCATATCGCCGGCCCCATCTGGGTGCACCCCAACGTGGTGGACGACCCGGTTTGAACTCTCGGAGCGGGCAGTTGAAACACGCCGTCTGCCCGATGGTTCGAGTATTCGCTTGGCCCGAAGGCCTGCTCATCATTGCGAGATACGGCGGCAGCGTGGGACAGCCATGTGGCGCCGGGCCTGGGCTCCACATTGAATGACGTCGGCACCGTGACCTCGGTAGTGGTGCCGACTGCTCAAACAGGCGACCGACAACTCGTGCCCAGGTAGGGGACAAGAATTGACTAGTTGCCAGCCAGTGCTTCGACAATGGGCGCAAAGTGTTCCATGTCAGCACCGTTGATAGACACAAAACTGACTCCCCACCGTTCTCGCCACCGCTGAACCTCGTCGATGCACTGCTGGACGGTGCCTACGAGTGCGTGTGGCGAAGCAAGTGCGTCTTCGGGACTGATCCCAAGAAGCGGGGCCATTTCCGCAGCTACTTGCTCGCGGCTGTCGGTGATCAGAGCCAGGTGTATGCGGGTTTGTAGTTCGATGGAGTCGAAGCGGTCACCTGCTCCATCACGAATCCATGTCAATTTCTCGTCGGTCTTTTCCGCGGTGGCGGTGCGTCCTGCTCGTTCGTCGATGACGCCGGCGGTTAATCCAGGATTGATGCCGACAATGTCGGCCTTTTCGCCGGCCAGGGTCAGCATCTTCTGTTTGCCGCCTGCCAACATGAGCGGAATCCCGCCGGGTTGCACCGGTAATGGAGAGGCGAGTGGCCCCGCGATGTTGTAGAACTCGCCGCTGCCGGGCACTTCGGTCCCGTTCAACAGCGCCCGTAAGATGTCAACCGACTCTGATAGACGCCGGATTCGGGTTCCAGGGGTGTCATAACCAATACCGGCCTGCTCGTAGTCGGTGAGCATCCACCCCGCTCCGATGCCAAAATCCAGTCGACCGCCAGAGAGAACGTCGAGGCTCGCGAGTTCCTTGGCCAACACCAGCGGCTCTCGATAGTCGTTGGCCAACACCAGCGGGAGCACCCGCAGAGTTGTCGTGGCCATGGCCGCGGCCGTCAACCCGATCAGCGGCGCAGGCTGGTTGTCGAAGTGGTCGGGGAGTGTGACCGCGGAGTACCCGAGTTCCTCGGCTCGTCGTGCATTGGTCACCAGGTCGGCCGTGTCGAGTCCACCAAGTGAAGCGCTGAACCTAAAGGGATGAGTCATACGCGAACTCTATTGGCGCATGCCGCCATGCCCTGGCAATTTCAGGGCACCGGCAATTTCGGGGTTCAGGCTGACATGAAGTCGGAGACTTCAGCCTGGGCTAACTGAGCGAGAGCAAGGCGTTCTCGATCAGGTAACGGAACGCCACCA
>Ga0115564_10003042_pt1 | contig 14258 bp, 12 predicted proteins | sample COGITO_mtgs_1105_7_FD_88680 | JGI IMG/M metagenome (GOLD analysis project Ga0115564, IMG submission 88680) | Pelagic marine microbial communities from North Sea - COGITO_mtgs_110523 | ecosystem: Environmental > Aquatic > Marine > Epipelagic | place: Germany:Helgoland, sampling site Kabeltonne...
GGTTGCTTTTGATTTGTCCAACCAAATTCTGTTTCTATTGGCAGCACACAAGGGGCTTGCCATTCAGAAAAAAGAAGTCCGCAGTGCCAGATCCTACTTTTTGTGGGAGCGGATATGTTATCCAATGTTAGTCGCTGGATTGTAGCGGGATGTCTACCCAATGGTAGCTGTTTGTTGTAAAAATGACTCCATTTCTTCTGCAATGAATCTCGCTGGTCGGCCCCAACCCAATCGGTCCATTGTCCAGTTGCTTTATGCTGTAAGTAGAACTTTACCGTCATTTCCCAGTGTTCTACTTCACCCTCTTTTTCCAATATGAAATCGATTGCACCAATACTACGTCGATTTTCTTGAATCTGTACATCATGCCATCGTACTCTCCATGGAGAACCCCATTGTAAATAGTAGTGCAGCAAGTCTTCAGCATAGAGTCCGAGTTTACGTTGGCGATGAGGATTTTGAATCCATCCTTGTAAGTTGGTAGGGCATTCGGCATCGCGCAAGATCCATTCCCAAGCGGCTGGTAAGAGGGTTTCTTTCTCTTGTGTTGAGAAGGAAAAGCCAGTATTATCTTCAATTATAGTAGGGCTTGTTAGCAACCACCATAAATCGCGATGGGCCTTTGTAGGGAGTGTCCAAATATTCATATTCTTTTTCTATTGGTATTTGTGCTGATATGCACTACAATTCATATAGTTTGGAGGATAGAATGAAAAGAATAATTGGTATGATCGTATTGGTGTCTGCTTGTGCACCTGTTGAACAAACAAAGTTAGAGACCAATGACACTGGGTTGTCTCTAGATACTGCTGCTATAGACGATACAGAGGACACAGAAGATACTTCTGATACGGAGGATACTTCTGATACACAGGATACAGAAGATACTTCTGATACAGAAGATACTGAACCACCTAGAATCATTGCGCAAGAGGGTACATGGGATGTCCGGAATGTTCAGTTGATTGAAGATGCTTGTGGTCTTGGTAATTATGAAGATGTCACTGGATTTGTTCCGACAGAGTTTGAGGTCACCAATTCTGATGAGACAGGATTCAATCTAGATGCCCAAACACGATGTGATGTTGATGGAGATTATCAAATAGACTGTGATGGTCAAAACATTGAACAAGATGTTCTTGGTGGAACAGCAACATTTATGATCACAAATCGATTTCAAGGTGAGTTAGAAGCATTTAACGATATTGGTGTGGATTTTAATATTCAAATTGTATGTGATGGGTTTGCGTGTGGTGCGATTGAACTTGGTTTGTCTGGTGGATTTCCTTGTGATGTCATCTTGTATGCCAATGCGCAGCCAAACTAAGACGGTATTGAATGATACATCTCTATTCGTTGGCCACACCAAATGGCCAAAAGGTATCTGTAGCCCTTGAAGAGTTGAGATTGGTCTATACGCCTCACACGATTAATATTTTGAAAGGCGAGCAGTTTACCCCAGACTTTGTCGCGTTGAATCCCAATTCAAAGATCCCAGTCTTGGTGGATGAAGAGGGTCCAAATGGTTCAACGGTTACCATCGTTGAGTCCGGTGCAATATTGTTGTACTTGGCAGAGAAAACAGGCGGACTGCTGTCAACAGATCCAGTTCTTCGTATGGAAACCATCCAGTGGCTGTTCTTTCAAATGGCCAATATTGGTCCCATGTTTGGTCAGTTTGGTCATTTCTTTAAATATGCAAAAGATCGGTGTTTGGATCCGTATCCTTTGGAACGTTACACTACGGAAGCCAAGCGCTTACTGACACTGTTGGATAGTCGATTGGCCAATCGAGAATGGATTGTCGGAGAGGCATACAGCATTGCGGATATTGCCATTTTTCCATGGGTTGAGTGTTTGGGACAATTTTACAATGCAGGAGAACAACTCCAACTCTCCGAATACTCAAATGTTCAAGAATGGTTGAAACGATGCTTGGCACGTCCCGCTGTGCAACGAGGCATGACAGTGTGTTCAGATATTTAGCCTAGAGAGACTGTTTATTAACTCGGGTAACTTGTGTGCACAGTTGAGTGTCTCATTTTCCGATGAATTTAGTGTACTCGTCTTCTGTGAGGATAGTCGCACCGGCCTTGGTGGCTTTGGCGACCTTACCGGCTGACGCTTTTGTACCTGTCACCATGATTTCAAGTTTTGAAGATACGCCTTTCAGTACAGTTGCACCAAGTGTTCTGGCTTCTATTTCCATTTCATCACGATTTTGTTTCATTTTACCCGTGAACAAAATCTTCTTCCCCGCGATGGGACTTTCGATGGCATCTTGTTCGCTTTTTAGTGGGGTTTTACTTAACGTGAAACCCAAGTTGTAGATTGCCATGATGGTCGGCCATCTACTTTTAAGTGCAGTGATAATATTGGCACTGGTTTTTTCTCCAAAACCATCGATGGTATCCAACTGCTCCATTGTTAACTCTTTCAAGGTATCGAATGTATGGTGGGATAATAATTTTCGAGATGCACCCATTCCAAGATTTGGTATCCCAAAAGACGCCAAGAATCGTGCATCTTCAATTTCAGTTTGAATGGCTGTTTGAATCGCCTCTTCAAGGTTTTCGGCTTGTTTTTTACCAAACTTCATTGTGATGAAATCGGATTTTTTCAACAAAAAAATGCTTTCAATGGTTGTGTAGTCATTGTCGACGAGTGTTTCTAAGGTCTTTTGTCCGAAGCCCTTTGCATTTTCGATTGTTTTAAAGAAATAGAAGAGTCCCGTCTGAGTTTGAGCGGAGCAGTTCACTTGGTTTGTACAGATGATGAAGTCATTTCTCCATTTTGTACTTTGCTTACAGACTGGACATTTGGTTGGAATGACGATTTTGCTGGCCACTGTGAGTACTGTATCTAATTTGGGAATCACTCCACCTGAACGAATGATTCGAACTTTGGCTCCAACACCGAGTTTTTTATCTTTTACGGTACCCGCATTGTGAGCGGTAACATTGCTGATTACGGCTCCTTCTACTGTAACGGGTGGATCCAATCGAAGAACAGGGGTGATGACTCCAGTTCGTCCTGTTTGCCATCCGATTTCACCAATGAAAGTGTCTTTACTTTCGCCTTTGGTTTTAATAGCGGTTTGCCATCGATGATGATGGTTTGTCGCACCCATGTGTTTTTTAACGTTGTCTTCTACAACTTCCGCAACCATTCCATCGAGTGGATAGTCCACTTGTTTCATAATATCAAGGGTGATTTGTTGGATGTCCTTCACGAGATCTGTCGCACTTCCAGTCCAGTGGGGAAGTTTGGAATAGGGCATGAAGTGTACTTTGCCTGCTTTTAAGGCTCTCGTGACTTCTTTACTTGGTGTGTCTGCATTGACACATCCCGTCACCACATTTCTAGGGTGGCTCATGAGTCCCTCAAGATGTTCATCAAAGTAGGATTGGCTCATGACAATTTCACCAACACCAGTATTGTTGCCACCAATTTTCTTCACGCCGAGTTTGAACACACTGGTAACAACCGTTCCTGTTCGACCATTTCCCCGTGTAACGAGCATATCATCTATATACTTTCCGGCCATACCGTCGAGTTTGGGCGTGACACGAAATGTTGGTTTTGTGATGCCGATTTCTTTAGCTTCTTTGAGTACTCGATCAACAAAGGCTTGTAATTCTGCGGGTGTTTTACTTTTAGAAGTAGAAAGCATAGGGGTTTTGTGCTTGTAAGGCGTGCCTTTGATCACTTCTGAGCCTACGACCTCAAGATAGGGGTTTGTTGGGTCCCATTGTTCAAGTTTTTCTTGCAACGCGTCGTATTCATCATCTGAGATTAAAGGATTCTTATTGTAGTAAGCCTTTGAATGCTTTTTTAAATCAGCGACCAACTGTTCAATGTCTTTTTTTGAAGGCATGAGTACTCCTATTTTAGGTAATTTATCCAATCATATCAGATATGGATTTTCTTAGGTCAAGATCTGACCTTTTATAATCAGCCAGAGCCACTTTGAACGCAAGTGATCATACATGGGTGTACTTTTAAACAATGCTTGTTGATAAATCTGTTCCAGCAGTTGTGCATGCCTTTGTGAAAGGGTGTGTTTTACACAAACATCAATCAATACTGGGAACCAATTTTCTTCCCGCATTAAATCGATTTTGATGCTTTTTTCTTCCAGTATTGGGTTGAATAGCAGAAATATCGCATCGTTATTGTTGTGTAACCATTCAAACAATTGTTCCCAAATGGGTGCAGGGATTAAGGAGTCTCCAGTACTGGCATGTTCAATTTGCCTCAACTGTGCAAAGAGTTGTTGAAGCATTGGCATGACGACAACGGAAGCACACCGCTTCAGTCCCTCAATACACGTTGCTGCCATATCTTCTGCGTGTGGGGCTCTAAGATGCTGCAAGCATTGGTCCCAGTGTTTCAAAATCCAATCTTGATCATTTCTTCGAATGGCGACTTGTAGTAAGAGTTTCCATCGAACGGTTGGTTCTAGCCCTGTGATTTCAATCAAATCTCGACAGGAAAGGAGAGGGGTTAAGGAAATGAGGTTTGTGTGTTCAAGGTATATTTCCTTGAGCCGGGAATGAATGACACCACCCACCAGTTTTGAGATATCAATTGGTTGAGGGAGATGTGTACAATACAATTGTCGGATACTGGCGCGTGTCCCAAGATGCAACAGAGGCAATCGATGTAGTGAAGGGCAGTGACTAATGTTCAAGAGTTTGAGATGTGGATGGTAATATAAGCAGTCGAGTCTCAAAAGTGTTTGGCAATGTGAAACAGACAGTTCTTCTAGATGTTCAAGCTGAAACAACGATGGAAGTTGAGACAAGGATTGGCATCCTTGAAGATTGATTTGGCGTAGGGTCGTAGAAGTACTGATATGTTCGATTGAGGTAAGTGTTGTACACCGACTGAAATCTACAATTTCGAGATGGTTCAATGAATCCAAACCAAGGACCTCTTCGAGGGTTGGATGTCCGTTGATAATCAAGTGTTTCAAATGAATCAGTGGTGAAATCTCAATTTGTGTTTCTACCCCTTTAAAAGACGACCATTTTAATACGCGTAGATTTGGAAACTGAGAGAAGGGAACCATCTCAGTCATGGAATCACAGCCACCCAACTTGAATTCTTCCAAAGAAGGCAGTGTCCAGTGTGGAAGAGTACGCAGGGCATTGCAACCATAAATTGTCAGCTGAACAAGTTGAATCAACCTTCTCCAGTTTGGCAAATGCGTCAGTTCAGGACAGTTAACCAACGTGAGGGTACGAAGCTCAAAATTGGTTTCTAAACCGTCGAGATGTGAGAGTGTTGGTGCTTCTGAAATCTGAACATCTTGTAAAGAATGATTCTCTACAAGTCCATGTATTTCTTGGAGTTTTGAAACTCGCGCTAAGGATAACCGTCGTAGGTTTGTGCTCTTAGAGACATCAACTATTTCTAAACTACCACACCCATCAGCAATTAAGGTGCGTAGTCTTACCCCTTCTACTCGAATGGTTTGCAGCGAATTACTTTCTGCTACATCGATCCATTCAAGCCGAATGGTTGAAACAGAAGGCAGGTGGGTCATGGTTGCAAGTGAGCGTAAGATCAAAAAACGCAATTTGTGGCAATGTTCAAATGAAGGCAAGGGTAGATGCTGTGAAAACCAACAAAATCGAATCTCTTCAATGTCTCTACATTCTGAAAGGTCTGGTAATGTTTTGAGCTTTTGACACGCTTGAATACTGATGCTTTCTAATTTAGGCAACCGTAAGGTGGGGATTACTTCAAGTTTGGGACACCAATGTATGCGAAGGTGCTGTAGATCGACTGAGTCGAGTGTCGATATGTTGTGTAAATTGGGGCACCACTCCAGTATTGCTGTCTGTAGATGTGATGTATGATTGATGCCTTGAATAGATTTGAGGCGTACACAGTGACTGATTTCTAAATATTCTACGTGACTTGGAATGGTTAATTCGGTCAAACCATCGGTGTGTAGAAATCTCCAGCGATTTAGATGATTGTGTTTCTTCAATACTTGATTCAACAAATCTGTGGACCCTTCACCTTTGTAATACAAAATCTCCTCAGCATTTGAAAGCTGTCCTGTTGAGGGCAACACTTTTGTAAAGAGGTATTGAATACGTCGTTTTGGTAATTTGTGGTCTGTACACGTTTGAAATCTACACCAGATATTGTTGTTGGTGTACAGATCGAAACAGCATTTACAGGTGCCGAATTGTAAACGGATATCTTCTTGAGGTGTGGATACGACTATTGGTGTAGTACCCAATCGCAGTGTTGTTGCCGTGATTTCTTTCAGTGGATGAATCGGCGATATGGTAATCGCTGTTTCATTGAATAGACCTGTCCAAGTGGCGTGTTCAATGGCCCACTTTGAAATATGCGGTAGCGCGGTACAGAGAACTTCAGCACTCATAGAGTCTCCACGAAGCAATTCATTTTAGACAGTTGGATTTGTAGGTTGTGTTTCGGTACTGCTATCGGCCTCCTCTGTATCGGCCTCCTCTGTATCGATTTGCTCAGATATAGAAGACTCGACCTCTTGCGCCAGATCTAAGTGCTGTATTTTGGCTTCATCTAGCATAGAATCCAATGTGTTTCGTGCTTCGATCTGAGCCTCGACCAATACTTCAGGTGGTGTTCGGACACCCATTTCCTTTGTTAAATCCTCTGACAGCAATCCCAGAGAGTCACGCATTTCTAAACGGATTTCTTCGATGGATTCATGTAAGGACCGTTGAATCTGAATTCGTTTTTTTGCAAGGTGATTTTGAAAAGCAGTCCACTTTACTTCCAGTTGTTCGGTTTGGGCGATTTTAGCTTCGAAATCAGCCTGCTTTTGAATTTCTTCTGTCATCCTCAGTTCTATAGTTTGTAACCGCAACTCAATGGCTGTAATATCTTCTTTCATTTCGAGTCGTTTTGTCAGATTGGCTTTTTCTTCTGGAAGATCGACATCGTAGAATGAATCCGGTGTTGGAGAGAGGTGCTGAATGAGTACACGACACTCCCATTCAGGTAAAGAGTCATCGAGACGTCGTTGCCAATCTTGCGCCAGTTTGGTTGGATTGTCCATCCACAACCTTCGTGGCCCCTGTTTCAAGATGCTTGTAGAGGATTTTAATGTGCTCTGCAATTGCTGAAAAACCCACGTGACATCGTTTAATTTTTCAAGAGTGTGTTGTTCAAGTAAAGATTCTAGCAGTGCTGCATTTCGTTTGGGGGTGATTTGAATCACACATTGTACATCCAGTCGTTCATTGTCTTGGCAGGACAAAGAGTGTTTGCCTTCCAGAGAAAAAGAATGTTCATGATGTGGCAATCGCCAAAGTGTTGGTTCTTTTTGGAACAATCCATGTTGATCGTACAACGCTACTTTCCATAAGTTGTCGTGGCCTTCCATTGGAAACAACCAGACGGCACTTTCTGGTAAGGGGCGTGTAACGTTTCTTCCTCGCCACCAATATCCCAAACCACCTCCGATTAAAACGCCAATTACTGCGAACAGTATATCCATGCTACCTTCCTTATATAGACTCTCTCATATTGTGTTCAGTGTATCTCTTTGAGGATAGAAATGCCCACTCGGAAATCAATTCCAGAATCCTGTGTATTGTGTAAACGATATTTGAAGTTGACATTTCATCATCTTGTTCCAAAACTGATGCACAAACGTCGATGGGTTAAAGAACAGTTTACCCCACAGCAATTGCACGATGGGATCTGGGTTTGTAAGTCTTGTCATACTGCAATCCATCGATTTATAGATCATGCAACGTTGGCTAAATCGTTTCATACAGTAGAGCAATTACAAAATCATTCCGATTTGGCCAAGTTCGTTCGCTGGAATTCTACACAACGGGGCATCAAAAAAGTACATCGCAAAAGAGATTGAGTCACACCCCGCTTGGGGATGGTGTACTCATATAGTATTGTTACTCCAACCATTGTCATTAAACGAGGGTTCGTTTGGTCTATGAAGGTGTAATGGAATACGATATGTGTGGAATGATTACAGAAGGGTGATATGACCGAACAAACGACACAGCAACATACAAATCTGACCGATGAACAGCGAGAGGCGATAGAGAAAGTCGGTTATTTCATGCAAGAATACATTCCATTTAATAAGTACATTGGCTTACAAGTTCAAAGTGTAGAGCCAGATTCTGTACAGTTGCGGATTCCATTTAAAGAGGAATTGATAGGAGACCCACAAAGACGTGCGATTCATGGCGGTGTGCTTGCATCTGTTTTAGATGTGGCTGGCGGGACTGTGTGTTGGGCTGCAATGATGAGTTTGGGCTCTAGAGTCAGCACAGTAGATTTGCGTGTCGATTATTTACGCAAAGGGTTGTGCGAAGAGTTGTTGTGTGAAGCAAAATTGATCCGATTGGGGAAATCTGTTGGTGTGGCACGCATGGAGATTTATCCAGCTTCCAATCGAGACTATGTGATTGCGACAGGACAAGGTGTCTACAACCTTGTTTATCGTATGCCCAAGGACTAGACAGAATAGACAATATGCAGACGGACTCTATTTCAGGGGGTATTACTTAAGTCGTCGATACTGATCCATGACCTGTGTAAGGACGTCACTCGTTCCTTGTTCCATACTTGAATGTCCTGTATCTGGAACAATTATAAAGTCTGCATGTGGCATTGCTTCAGCAAGTTCATACGCTGTTTTGCAAGGACAAATCACATCATATCGCCCATTCACAATTGTCGTGGGGATGTGACCCAACGTTTTGGCACCATCAAGGAGGTAATTCTCATATGGTAAGAACGACTGATTTACAAAGTAATGAGATTCAATACGGGCAATGGCCAGTGAAGCCTGCCAATCTTCTGGTGACGTATTGTCCCAATCTCGTACGTACGGAATGAGTTGAGATATAGAGGATTCCCATATGTCCCACTCCCAAGCGGCTTTGAGTTGAACAAGTGCATCCTCGTCGGTGAGGTATTTGTAATAGCTTTCTACTGGTGTGATTCTTTCTTCGGGAGATAGAATGCTCATAAATCGAGCGTACTCTGCGGGAAACATACGGGCTGCACCATTCGCCCCATAGAGCCAGTCGATTTCTTCTTGTCTGGCCAGGAAAATCCCCCGTAAAATCAAAGCACGTACTCTATCGGGATGTTCAATTGCATAGGCCAAGGACAAGGTGCTACCCCACGACCCACCAAAGACCATCCACTGTTCGATGTTGAAATACTCTCGTAAGATTTCCATATCGCCAATCAGATTCGGAGTGGTGTTGTCCACCAATTCGGCATAAGGTCGAGACTGCCCTGACCCTCGTTGATCAAATAAAATTATGCGGTAGTGTCTTGGATCAAAGAACCGTCTGCAGTTTGGAAATATCCCACCACCTGGACCACCATGGACAAAAACAACCGGATATCCTCTCGGATTACCGACTTCTTCAAAATAGATGTGGTGTCGCTCATCGACTTGGAGAAAGTTTTTATGATAAGGCTGAATGACTGGATACATAAGCGTGACCAAAGGAACGTTAGAGAGAGTTCAGTAGAGAAGTTAACTGAGTCAAAGTTTGCTCATCCAACTCCTCATATCCGGTATGAGCGCGTATGGCATCTTCTAAGGTGACTGCAGAACCATCGTGTAAGTATGGTGCAGATGACCAAAGTCCAAGTAACGTCGGTGTGTCCAATCCGTCGAGTGTTGTGCCCAGTCTTTGTCCACTGGCATCTGTCAATGTTCCAATGTCATGTCTTAACAGTGTGGTCAGTGAAGAGTCTGTCCAAAGATTTCCACCATGACATTCGCTGCATCCGAGAGTTTCAAACGTTTGCAAAGCTTCCGAGAAAGAGTCGTCGTCTACCAGTAGTGGAGAAGACCATGTCTGATCTAAACTGTATAAGTAAGCGGCGAGAGCATCCAGTTCTGGAGAAAGAGATGCTTTTGATTCACCAAAGGTATCTTGCGTCCATTCCCAGTCTTCGTCGGTTAAGAAACCACTCCCTCCAAAGTGAAGGCGGATATCGTTTTCAAAGTCTTGAGCTTCATCGAAGTTTCCAGACCAGTGAAAGGGACCCATTTCCATAGAGCCTCTGCCCAATAGAGATGTCGTGTTTCGAAGACCTTCACCACGATCCGTAAAATCCCATGTTTGTCCATCGTGGTCTCCGCTTGGATGGCAGTGTGCACAAGCAATATATCCAGTGCGAGTCATACGAGGGTCTGAAGCATCATGAAAGAGTTGTTTTCCCCAAAGGATGGTTTCATTCAGGGGTTCAGATGTGATGAAACTACGCTGCCACAAAAATTCAGGTCTTAGAGTATCGGTAATGGACAAGGCAATAATTTCGCGGGTCAGCCAACTGTAGATATAAAGCCGATCGTCGACGCGTTGAATGTCTGTAGGGTTCAATCCCAAATCTGAAATGCTTCCGACAATTTGATGAGAGAATGCATCGACTACAGAGAGTTGAGCGACTCCCGGATGTACTACATACAAGACATCTCCAAAAGGAGAGAATTCCAGTGCGCTGGCACGCCCCTTTTCATCAAAGTGCTTTCGGTTTTCAATCGTTTCAGATTGACTTGGCCAATCTATGTACCCAAGGATGCCTCGAAGGCTGGTTTCATGAGTGAGGTTTTGTTGGGATAAGTATTGTCCACGTACGATGTTTGCATGTAGATAAGGCGTATAGACCCGTTGTCCATCTGGACTGGGATAAACGGACTCCAAGAGGTTTGGGATGCCACCAGTTGTGTTGTCAGAATCTCCGAATGGATCCATACCGAGCAAGTGACTCTCGAGGATCTCTGTTTCAGGGTGCCACGTGTGAATCCTTGCAGATTCGTTCGAAGATCGAAACTCTGGAATCAAAAGGGTTCCATCAGAATGTCGTGCGATGCCTTTTAGATCATGACCCACTTCTTGCCATGTGATGCTTTCACCCCACAGCATGTGCCCCAGTTGTCCTGTTGCAGAATCCACAATCCACCAGTGAGGGTCGTCGACGGTTGGTGAGAGTACTGCACTTGGACGATACCCAAGTGGTAACTCGATAAAAGAGAGGGATGGAACGCCTGCACTTATTTCAACGAGCGCAATTTGTGCATCGCCAATGCACGTGATGACCAGTTGATGTTCATGATGTGCAATTGAGGATGGCTCTTGGCATATTTCAATCGTGGACGTTGGCTGGTTTTCTTCAAGCGGTAAAATGTGAATGGCATTGGATTCTGGCAACACGCTCCAAATGGCATCTTCCAAGATGACCATGGAATGGTTGCTTTGGGGAGTGATCTCCAAGAGGGGGTTGTGGACCACAACATTGACAATGTCTGAGTCCGTCTCGCCATTGTCACCAGTTGCAGTCAACACGACTCTTTTTCTACCGATGTCGGTATAGGTGTGCTCAACGGTGTTTCCAGTTTGTGTTGTTCCATCTCCCAAGTTCCATTCCAAAGACATACCAGAAGACGAAGACGCATCTAAGGTGACAGATTCACCAAGCGTTACATAGATATCGTTTCCTGCATTGGCATTCACCATAGACTCAGTGATTTCCGCTGTGTCCACAGTGTCTGCACTATCCCCAATGGACTGTTTTCCACATCCAAGTACCCACATCCAGATCATGTTAATTTCCAATCGTGGTGAATTCAACGGTATGGGTTTCCGAGAGTTTGTTGCCACTCAAGTCTTCAATGCCCCCTTGAAGGACTTCAACGGTATACGTTGTGTTTGGAAGGAGGGGTTCTTTTGGAGTGAAATTGGCAATGGTTTCTTGTCCAGAACCCCACCCATCAATCGCCTGTCCATTGGAATCATACAATCGAATCGATCCGGCAAATGCCGATGTGGGCTCGATAAACTCATCAAATGCCAATCCAATCCGACTGGTTAACGCTACGTTGGTTGAACCATTTGTTGGAACGGTACGAATGAGGTTGGGGGCTTCTTGATCTGCAGTTGTCTTCCAAGGCATAACGACAGAAGCAATCCCCTCGTCGGGTTCATCGTCGACACTGAGAACGGCAATATTGCCATACGGTGTAATGGTGTCCAAGTCCCCAGGCAAATATCCTCTTCCAATCTCTTGAATGTTGTTTAGGTCTCGCATGTCCAGTACAGCAGCCCAGTGAGAGTCCCCAACAAAGCCATACCCCTGCTGATAATACGCATAGCCTCCATTGCCACCCTCCGTTTTGTATGCTGCGGTAAACGTTGGATTGCTGGGTTCGGAAATATCCATCACCATGATGCCACCACCACTTTCTTTACGAGCAAAGAACCCCCAGTTGCCAACCATTCCAGAATGGTATGCATCTCTCGGTGTTCCTTCAGCATCCGTAACGAAGAATCTTCCACCACCGATGGGTTGTGGGTTTGTGGGGTTTGAGATGTCTAAGACTTCTGCTTCAGAGCCTTCAGCCGCTCCAACAAACAAGTGATTGCCCAAGGCATAAATAGAAGCTGCTCGCAATGGAGGGTCAAATTCGTATTGCATTTCCAGTACAGGATTGTATGGGTCTTCTGCATTGACCACAAAGAATCCATTGTCTGCCGCCGCAATGTACACATATGGATATTGCCAAAACAGAGAAAGAACGACCCTTGTATACGAATCCGGATAAAACACGCCTTCGATTTGCATGTAGTTGATCATTTCTGGAGTTTCGAGACTTTGTAGGTCCCAAAACTGGATGCCTAAGATCCCAGTGGTGACAGCGTATTGTTCGGTCTCTGATAAATACTGGGTTCCAATTGCATGGCTTTCTCTCATGCGCTCGTGGTATCCTTCTCCAACTTTTTGTGGGTCACATGGATTGCTCATATCAAAGAAACTGAGCCCACCGCGACCCCATTCAGGGGCCCAAGGCATCACCATGTGTCCCCGATACCCAACCACCAAATTGTGGTGCAAAAAATCTTCTTCTCCCCCATACAATGGTGCGCAATTCTCAAACAGGTCTTCTTCTGCAAAGTCAACTTGTGGTGCTCCGGGCCCCCGTAGTTCAGGCATGCTGTCGACACTTGGGAAGACGAATGCCTCAGCGCTGTCCTTGCTGGGTTCGGTACAAGAGAGAAGTAGTGAAATAATGTACATATTTGGCCTCGAAGTCACTCAACAATTAACCGTATTGTATCTTTATACTCTATGATTGGCACCATGGTAAGATGGGTTGTATGCACTTTATACGTGATGCCCAATCTGGTGTGTATTCCATAACGAGGAAAGACTGTGTTCATCGGTGATTGAACGATATTGTCACAGGTCTTTGACAAGGGGTGTTGTCTTCGATTACATTAAACAACTGACCCACACTCCAGGATACTCGGATGCTTTCGTTTCTATTCTTTATGGCCTGCTCAGAGAAACCCACTGATACAGCAGAAACTTCAACGGAGACATCCACCGAAGACACAACTCCTACGGTTGATGATTTGTCTTGGGTCAATCCAGATGATTTACCCGCTGGAGACAATGCTTGTCGAGAACCGATTCGGGTGCTGGTCGAAAATGTCATCGATGGGGATACTTTTGTCGGTCAAGGTGAAAATGGTGAGGAACGGATTCGGATTATTGGTGTCAATACGCCGGAAACCTCTTCTGGAGATTGCTATGCTGCAGAAGCCAAAAGTTTTTTGATTACGCAAATCTTTGGCCGCCACGTTTGGTTGACGTTTGATGGCAATTGCTACGATACCTTTGATCGGACCTTGGCCTATGTGCACTTGGGCACCAACGAGCAAGACTTTGTAGAGCGCCAGCTGTTGCTTGGTGGGTATGCACGCGCCTTTCCTTTTGATGATACCGACACCTTTGAGAACCTGTTCGCTCAAGATGAAGCGACGGCTCGTGAGAATGGGGTGGGCGGGTGGTCGTCCTGCCAGTGGTAAAAGTTGATTTGCGGTGCTGTATTCTTCGGTTGACTTTGGTTCTGCTCGCTCGGATACAGGAGTATCCCTCGCTTTCAGCCCCTTTGTCATCCTGTGAATTCACCATCCTCTCTCAACTTTGAAATTGGGCAGGTTTGTGTTTTGGTGATTTGTGTGTGGCTCTTTTGGTGACTTGGCTGTTCGTTTGTGTTTCGGTAGCTGGTTTGATTTAGCAGTTGGTTTGTCCTTCGGAGGGGTTGTTTTGTGTGTGGGAGTCGTTTCGTTAATTTGGATGCTAATCTGTGTTTGTGGGTTGGTTGATGTAGGCGTTTGTTTTTTGTATCCCTCGCTCTCAGTTCCTTTGTCACCCTGTGAATCCATCATCCACTCTCAACTTTGAAA
>Ga0115564_10003054_pt1 | contig 14227 bp, 12 predicted proteins | sample COGITO_mtgs_1105_7_FD_88680 | JGI IMG/M metagenome (GOLD analysis project Ga0115564, IMG submission 88680) | Pelagic marine microbial communities from North Sea - COGITO_mtgs_110523 | ecosystem: Environmental > Aquatic > Marine > Epipelagic | place: Germany:Helgoland, sampling site Kabeltonne...
CCGCGATCAGGGCCCCGTACGGGCCTATATCCGCGACTTCGTCGACTCGCGCTTCACCATCGCTGAGTACTTCATCTTCATTGCCCTTGCAGTGCTGATCTTGGGGTTTGTCCCCAACCAGGCCGTCCAATCAGTGATCTCTTTGGGCTGGTTCCTCCTGATTGGCATCATCCTGGTCGATTCCGCGCTCATCATGTGGCGATTGAAGCGTGAACTTAAGTCACGGTTCCCGGAGAAAACTGATCGCCGCGGGGCCACGTTCTACGCCATCATGCGCACACTGCAATTGCGCCGCCTCCGGTTGCCACCACCGAAAGTACGTCGTGGCGGCGCACCGGTGCAGCCTAAATCATCAAAAAGGAAAGGCCGATAACCCATGGAGCATCGTCGGTTGGGCAGCAGTGGGCTTAAAATTAGCGAAATCATTCTGGGGAACTGGATCACCCACGGATCTCAGATTGATGACGACACGGCAATCTCGTGCGTACACGCCGCACTGGATGCGGGGATCACCACGTTCGACACTGCTGATGTCTACGCCGCAACCGCCGCTGAGTCGGTGCTGGGCAAAGCACTGCGCAACCAGCGCCGCGAGGGCGTCGAAATCGCAACGAAGGTGTATTGGCCAACCGGGCCCGGGCCCAACGATCGTGGCCTGTCGCGAAAGCACATTCGAGAATCCATTCATGGTTCCCTGCGCAGGTTAAACACCGACTATGTCGACCTCTACCAAGCCCACCGGTTCGACCACGAAACTCCGCTGGAGGAAACCTTGCATGCCCTCCACGATCTCGTGGTCGAGGGCAAGGTCAACTACCTCGGCTTCTCGGAATGGCGAGCCGAGGAAATCACCGCCGCCCTCGAGATCATCCAGCGCGACCACCTCACCTCTTTCGTGTCCAGCCAACCTCAGTACTCCATGCTGTGGCGCGTGATTGAAGCAGAGGTGCTGCCACTGTGCCAGGCCAACGGCATCGGGCAAATCGTGTGGTCACCTATCGCCCAGGGTGTGCTCACGGGCAAATACCTACCCGGCCAACCGGTCCCAGCCGGATCACGAGCCAGCGGCGGGGAGGGCGCTGGGTTCATCAGTCGATTCATGACCGACGAAGTACTCAATGCCGTCCAGCAACTGAAACCAATTGCAGCGCAGGCCAACATCACACTCGCACAACTGGCGATAGCGTGGACACTCAACCGGCCCGGCATCAGCGCCGCCATCATCGGCGCATCGCGCCCAGAACAGGTGTCCGAAAACGTCGTTGCTGCAGGCGTGACGCTGGCGCCTGAAATCATTGACGCTATCGACGCCGCACTGGGCAGCATCGTGGTCACCGACTCGGCTCTCACCTCCTCGCCCAATCCGCGTCCGTGATCTGACCCAACTAGGCCGGCGGGTGCAGGCTCATTGGGCCGTAAACCATCTCGTCGCGATTCATCAACGAGACAGCGTCTATCCCGGCGTCCAGTAGCTCTCGCCACACGTCCCCCAGCCAGGACTCAGCATCGACCTGGCTACCGAAACCGGTGTCCACGGCCGGAGCAGGGGGTGTCATGATCGGCGCTCCATCGCTACCGAGGTATTGCCAGGTCCAGTTCTCATCTACGGCCATGGGGCTAGCCTGCCATGAGGTACGGTGGACTCGCACGTGATGAACTGATAGCCCATAAAAACTAAATAGCTCATCAACATTCGATGTCCAGGGGAAGCTGGTGAAAACCCAGCACTGACCCGCAACCGTGAGCGACCGACACCGGGCCTTCATCGAGAGGCTGGCCTGGTTTGCGTCGACAAGTCGGAGCACCTGGCGAATGCGAGCGACTTTTTTCCGTCGAGGTCTACGGACGAAGTTCAGGGTGCAGCGGAGTGGTTTTGGCTTCGTATCACGCCGGCGTCGTTGCGTAGGTCGCTCATGCGAAGGGACCACCCGATGCGTCATGTCACTTCTTCTCCCCGCCACTGCATTGGCGCCAGTTTTGCTGCCGGCGCAGTAGCACTTGCCGCGGTGTTCACCGGTGGCTCCCCCGCCGTAGCCGCGCCAATGGCCGCAACCGCAACCAACGATGCGGGCCTCTTTGGCTCTCAAGACCCGAGTTTCGACGGGGTCTTTCGCCAGTCCATGGCCATCCTCGGACTTATCGCCACCGAGGCATCTGTGCCCACCTCAGCCGTGGATTGGCTTCTTGATCAGCAGTGTCCGGATGGATCGTTCGTGAGTTATCGGGCTGAACCTTCCCAACCGTGCCCGGCTGCAGACCCAAGCACGTTTACCGGCCCCGATACCAACTCCACCGCGGTCGCAGCACTGGCGCTGGCGGCAAGTAATAACACCAGCGCGTCCAGAACAGCGATCCGATGGCTGGCCGATACCCAAAATGAAGACGGAGGCTGGCCCTATTTGGCCGGTACCGCATCGGATTCGTCGTCAACCGGACTGGCCCTGGCCGCTATGCGGGGTGCTGATATTCCTCGGGCGCGCGCCACCAAACAGGCTGCCTTCGCCTTTCTCCATACCCTGGTAGCAACCTGTACTGCACCCATAAGTGATCGGTTCGGTTTGTCGTATCAGGCCGGTGCCAATGTTGATGCCTTTTCCTCTACCCAGGGACTTCTCGGACTCAGTGGCACTCTGCCAGCGCGCACCAAGGAACAAAGACGCGGTGGTCCGATGGCCAAGTGCGCCCCAGACGGTGAGGTCCTCAATGATCGAATCGCCGTCGCCCGATGGTCAATGCACCAAATCAACGCCAACAACGGGGGAATCCCATCTAGTTTTTCGCCGGGTGAAACTGACTGGAACTCAACAGCGATCGCCGTTCTTGGCCTGGTGAACAACGGTTTCGGAGGTAACGCCACCGATCTCGCCGTTGGCGCCTTGCAAGCCAATGTGACGGAGTACATCAGCGGCGATGGGGACCGCGCTGCCGCACTTGGCACTACCTTGCTGGTCACTGCCGCAACAGGTGAGAATCCGCGAAGTTTTGGTGGCGTCAACCTTGTCAAGCGCCTCAAAGACACGTTGCAGCGTTAGTCCGTGACATGATTCGACCTTTTTCATTAGCTGCGGCGATTCTTGCCATGGCCCTACTTGCCAGCATCAGTCTCGTGTCGCCACCGCTCTCGCAGGCGGCGTCCTACCGATACTGGACGTACTGGCTCGACCGTGATGGTGGCTGGTCATTTTCTAGCCTCGGACCCGCGTTTCGGACCCCGGCCGATGGCTCCGTTGAAGGCTGGAGATTCGGGGTCACCGCTGTGGTTGGGGATACGCCACCACGAGCGGCGGCATCTTTTGCCGCAGTATGTGGCGATACGCCGAGTGAAGAGGGGCGCAAGCGCGTTGCTCTCATCGTTGATCCCGGGTTCACCCAGGATGCACCAGCGGGTGAGTCTGGTGGTTCTGCGTGGGCGCGGTGTGTTGTGGCGGGTATCGATGCGACGGGCTTTGACATTGTGACCAGCCAGGTTTCGGTGCGTACCCAGCGTGGATTGATTTGCAGCCTCAATGGTTTTCCGGCCAGTGAATGTGCCGTCACGCTGCGCGATCCCGATCCACAACCGACCTCCACCGCACCTGCACCGGTGCCTCAGCGCACCGCGTCGCTATCGCCGGTACCTGAACCAACAGCCATCGCTCCGACCGAATCGGCACCATCGGTTAGCCCAAATACACCGGAGGTGGCGGTAGCGACAACCCTCCCGAAGACCACTCCCACCAATCTGACCCCCCCGCCGAACACCGCCGAATCGCCAGTCATCGAGACCGCAGATGACACGATCGTTCTTGCCGCTGACCCTAGCCCTGCACCGGGTGAAGAGTTACCCGCATCGGGCTGGACCGCAGCCCTAGTCATCATGGCTATTGTACTACTCGGTGGTGGCGCAGTGGCGATGGCTCGACGTCGACGGCTGCGTCGCTGGAATGATCTTCCGTGACGCCACGACTACACGCGGCCGCGTGGTGGCTGTGGGCGCTTGCACTTGCTGTCACTGCTTCACGCACTACGAACCCGCTGCTACTGCTACCTATCACCTGTGTTGCCGCCTTCGTCGTAGCCGCCCGCAGATCCTCCGCGCCCTGGGGTAGGGCATTTGGTTACTTCGTGAAACTCGGCGTGGTCATCATCGTCATTCGAACGCTTTTTGCGGTGATCTTCGCCGGTTCCAGCGGTGGGGATGTGCTGTGGGTACTCCCAGTGGTGCCGCTACCCGGATGGCTCTCGGGAATCACCCTCGGTGGATCAGTGTCGACCCAACTAGTCATCGGTGCTTTTTCCGCTGGGTTACAACTGGCCACGATTCTCATCTGTGTCGGTGCGGCGAACTCACTTGCTTCCCCCGCACGACTCCTTAAGTCCGTACCGGCGGCGCTGTATGAACTAGGCGTGGCAGTCGTGGTTGCTATTACCTTTGCACCGCAATTGATTTCTGACCTCCTCAGACTGCGGTCGGTGCGCAAACTGCGTGGCCGTCCCACTCGAGGATTGCACGGGTTGGTGGCAGTCACGCTTCCCGTCATTGAAGGTGCGCTCAGTCGATCAATCACACTGGCTGCCGCGATGGATGCTCGCGGGTACGGGCGTTTGGGTGATCGATCATCACAACTGCGCTATCTCACTGCTGGCTTGCTGCTGCTCAGCCTCAGCATGAGCGTCATTGGCATTTACGGGTTCCTTGATGCCTCCGCACCATTGCTGCTAGGGCTGCCCCTGCTCGTGCTCGGACTCGCTGCTGGACTCAGCGCCGTTGCCCTGGGTAGCCGGGGCACCCCCCGCACCAGGTACCGACCTGACACCTGGGAATGGCGCGAATGGGCGACAGTGCTGTCAGCGATGGTCCCCGCTGTCATCGTGAGTCTGTACTCCGCCTGGCAGCCACTATTAATGTCACCCACCTGGCAACCCCTGTCCTGGATGGTGCCACCCCTGTTGACTCTCGCTGCGGTCCTTGTCGCGGTACTGCCCGCCTGGGTTGCCCCAGACGAATCAGCCAACACTGCCAAGCAACTTCCCCAACCTGCGCTGGTCCAGGCATGATCAACTTCGACAACGTGTCCATTACGTACACAGATACCACCACCCCGGTACTTCAGCGCACGAATCTGACTGTGCCAGAAGGTGATCTGTGCCTAGTTATCGGTGCCACCGGCAGTGGAAAGTCCACCCTGCTGAAGGCGATCAATGGTCTGGTTCCCCACTTCACCGGAGGCACCTTGCAGGGCCGCATCACCGTCAACGGACGCGATACCGCAACGCACCGACCCCGCGATCTAGCCGATGTCGTGGGTTACGTTGCGCAGGATCCACTTTCCGGTTTCGTCACCGACAGCGTAGAAGAAGAACTGGCCTACACCATGGAATCCCTCGGAGTCCCACCTTCGGTGATGCGCCAACGGGTGGAGGAAGTGCTCGACCTGCTCGCGCTTAGCCACCTGCGCAATCGAGCACCACGAACGCTGTCCGGGGGTGAGCGTCAGCGGGTTGCCATCGGCTCAGTCCTCACCGCTCACCCGCGCGTAATCGTGCTCGACGAGCCGACAAGTGCCCTCGACCCCGGTGCCGCCGAAGAGGTGCTCGCGGCGTTGCAACGTCTGGTGCACGATCTGGGACTGACCATTGTGTTGGCTGAGCACCGACTAGAACGAGTGTTGGAATTTGCCGACTCCATGATTTATCTGCCCGGATCTGGCAGTCCTGCTCGCATCGGTTCGCCCGAAGAGATCATGGACTCCTCGCCCATCGCACCGGCGGTTGTCCGTCTAGCACGACTTGCCGGATGGTCACCGCTACCGCTATCCGTCCGTGACGCGCGACGTCATGCGCAATCCCTCCGCGAGGAAATAGCCCTCGCGCCCTCGTCTGCCGCAGCCGGCCTGCCGCTGCAGCAGGAACGATCGATCGATGTTGTTGACGCGGAAGTGCGCTACGGCGGTACCACTGCCATCGCCCATGTCAACCTTTCGGCGTCTCCGAGTGAGGTGTTGGCGATCATGGGCCGAAACGGTGCGGGTAAATCCTCACTACTGGGCGCCCTTGCCGGAGCCCGACGCCTATCCCAGGGAAGTGTGCGCATCGATGGCGTACCACCTCAATCGCTACGCGGACAGCAGCTAGTCCGCAGCGTGGGCATGGTGCCCCAGGAGCCAATGGACCTACTCACCTACACGTCAGTGGAGCGGGAATGCGCCCAAGCCGATAACGACGCGGGAGTGACTCACGGTCATACCGCACAACTGCTGGCGTTGTTTGCACCCGAGGTTTCCGCCCATGATCATCCGCGGGACCTCTCCGAAGGTCAACGTCTTGCCCTCGCTCTTGCCATCGTCCTGGCCGGAAAACCGCGGGTCATCGTCTTAGACGAACCCACCCGAGGACTCGACTACGCAATGAAAACGCGTCTAGCCAGTCACCTGCGGGTTCTGGCCACCGCCGGCCACACCGTGGTGTTAGCGACCCATGACGTGGAGTTGGTTGCTGACGTTGCCACGCGAGTCGTAGTCTTAGCAGAGGGACTCGTTGTGGCAGATGGTGGCGTTGCCGAAATTGTGTTGGCATCGCCCATCTTTGCTCCCCAGGTTGCCAAAGTGCTAGCCCACGGTGGCCTGGCCGAGAAAGGCATCCCGCTCACGCCGGAGTCCGTTGCAGACATTTTGGTGGCGCGATGACCTCAGCGATCTCCCTCGGATGGCGTTCCCAACTGGCGCTTGGCCTGGTGACGGTAGCCGGTTTTGCCGCCTTTTTGTGGCCCTTCGTTGCCGACCCAGGTTCTGCGGCGGTATCCCATGCCCAGGATGCACCGTGGATCTTTGCCGCTGTCATCCCGCTGCTGATCATGGTCGTGTGGGCACAGTTGAATGAGGGCGGCATGGATGCAAAAGCCGTCGCCATGCTGGGCGTCTTGGCAGCTGTCGTTTGCGTGCTGCGCCCCTTGGGGGCAGGTGTCGCTGGCATCGAACCCATCTGGATCATCATCATCCTCGGCGGTCGCGCGCTAGGTCCTGGTTTCGGGTTCGTGTTGGGTTCAACCTCGCTGCTGGCCTCGGCTTTCCTTACCGGCGGAGTGGGTCCGTGGCTGCCGTTTCAGATGCTGGCCGCCGGATGGATCGGGTTGGGTGCTGGACTCTTACCCGCAGTGCGTGGGCGGGTCGAGATCGTGATGCTCGCCACCTACGGAGCTGGGGCTGCCATGGTCTTTGGGTTGCTCCTCAACCTGTGGTTTTGGCCTTTCGCCGCCGGCATCGATGTGCTCGGAGCCGATAGCGGAATCGCGTTCGTCCCCGGAGCGCCCGCGGCTGAAAATTTCACTCGGTGGCTTCTATTCTCCGCGGCCACATCGTGGGGATTTGATATTCCCCGAGCCATCATCACCGCTAGCCTCATTGCGGTTCTTGGCCGACCACTCCTCATCGCCCTTCGACGCGGTGCTCGGCGAGCAGCCTTCGCCCCACACGTGGTCTTGGCCCAACAGATCTTGGATCCACAGGTTTTGGACCCCCAGCGCGCCCAACGACCCAGTCCGGTGGTTGCGCCATGACCGAACCCGATGCGTCTGAATCGCCATTATCACCCGTGAATATCGATTCACCAGCCGTCGGCAATCGGGAGCAGTTTCTACAATTTTCTCGGCAGCGAGCCCAGGACGGCCCACCCAGGATCGACCGCGGGCGACACTTCGCTTCGTTGGGTGTGACCGCCCCTGTCGTAGAATGGTGGGCAACCACACGAGGCCACTGGCACCCGCCGCACAGGATCGTCAGTTGCTTATTCTTGCCACCTCAGCCGGCGACCCATGAAACTGCCTTGATTGCAGAGGGCGCACGATTGGCCGATCACCTCAGCATCACTCAGCGGGTGATTCCCACGATGCCCAGCGCATCTGGCGGCGACGAGTGGTTGCGTCACGGTGCTGCGGTCGCAGATGAAGAAATCGATTCCGGCGCAGACTTGCTGATTGTCGGTGACATCGGCAATCGGGATGCAAACGCTGCCGCTGCGATCATTGCGCTACTCACCCAGTCGAATGCAGCCGAAGTTCTGGGTGAGCAGGTGGTTGGCCTGACCGATGACGAATGGGTGCGGGCCTGCGTTGAGATTCGTGATGCTATGGCCCAGGGGCGTCCCGATCGCGGCAACGGCACACACTTGCTTTCCTCCATCGGCACGCCGGCGATTGGCGCACTCACCGGTTTCATCGTTCAGGCAGCTCGTCGCAGAACCGGGGTGTTGATTGATGGCCCCGCAGGTATGGCTGCTGCTTTGATCGCTCACCGTGCTGCTATTCGCGCGCGACATTGGTGGCTGGTCACCGACTCAGCAGACGATGCCGGGGCGAGAAAAGCCGCTGAGCGGTTGGGTCTACCACCGATGATTCCACTCGGCATGGGTTTCAGTGAGGCACGTGGTGCACTCTTCACCGCAGCTCTCCTCACTGCCGTCACCTCGATGCTCAATGACCCAGAGCATCCTCTCGCCAGCCCCGAAGGGACTACGGTCAGGCAATGACTGTCTCAGCTGACTCTGTACGCCACACCCCACTGTGGGATCGCCACCTAGCCCTCAATGCCACCATGGCTGACTTCGGTGGATGGTCCATGCCCATGGAATACACCGGCACCGTCGCCGAACATCGAGCGGTGCGCGAGTCGGTTGGCATGTTTGACGTGTCACACATGGGCACCGTGTTGATCTTCGGCTCCGGCGCGCTCGAAGCTGTCAATGCTGTGCTCACCAACGACCTGGAGCGCATCAGCGATGGCCAAGCGCAATTCACCATGCTCTGCGCTGAAAACGGTGGCGTCATTGATGACCTCATCGCCTACCGGTTCGACGAAAACAACCTGATGCTCATTCCCAATGCTACTAACTCTGATGCGGTCGTGGCTGAATTGAAGCGAGCCCTGACCGACACCGAAGTGAACGTGCTCGACGCACGCGACGACCACGCCATCATCGCGGTGCAGGGCCCACATAGCGCACCGACCCTGCACGCCATCGGCATTGAACTACCGGAGAAATACATGGCGTTCGCGCGGTCCACGTGGAATGGCTCACCCGTCATGGTGTGCCGCACCGGATATACCGGTGAACACGGCTACGAAATCGTGTTGCCGGCGTCTGGAGCGCCACAACTTTGGGACGCACTCAGCGGCGCCGGCGCCATTCCTGCCGGACTCGGTGCACGAGATACTTTGCGCACCGAAATGGGCTATCCCTTACACGGACACGAACTCAACGCCCAGATCACTCCCGTTCAAGCCGGCCTTGGCTTCGCGGTGGGATGGGCGAAAGGCACTTTTCACGGCCGCGAAGCACTGACCAGCGAACGCGAATCCGGCCCGGCACGGAAACTTCGTGGACTAATTGCCGCCGGTCGTGGCATTCCGCGTGCGCAGATGTCGGTGGTGGATGGGTCCGGCGACAGCATTGGCCGGGTAACTAGTGGCACATTTTCGCCCACCCTGTCCACCGGCATCGCGTTGGCGTTAATCGACGCTGACATCGCTGATGGTGCGCAGGTGGCGGTAGACGTGCGGGGTCGCCACGTTGATTTCACCGTAACGAAACCACCGTTCGTGGAAAGTCATGTGCGCGACTGAGCCTGGCGCTTCAATTCAGCCTTAGCCAAGGAAGCTTCATGCACTTCATCAGGCCCATCGGCCAGGCGCAATGTGCGCATGCCAGCAAAGGCTTCGGCCAGAGGGAAATCATCACTCACGCCACCACCACCGTGGGTTTGAATTGCCTTGTCCAAGATCCACTCCACGGTGCGCGGGGTAGCAATCTTGATGGCTTGAATCTCGGAGTGCGCACCCTTGTTGCCCACCGTATCCATCAGCCACGCCGTCTTAAGGACAAGTAGTCGAAGCTGTTCGAGGCGAACTCGGGACTGCGCTATCCAGGAGCGGACCACACCTTGGTCGGCGATCGGCCGGCCAAACGCGACACGCTCCGATGCTCGCTCACACATCATTTCAATGGCCGTTTCAGCCACCCCGATGGAACGCATGCAGTGATGGATACGCCCGGGACCTAGCCGCGCCTGAGCAATAGCAAAGCCGGCACCCGGAGTGCCAATGATGTTCTCAGCAGGAACTCGCACATCGACGAAATCCAGTACACCGTGACCACCGTGTGCCTGATCGGAGTAGCCAAACACGGTAGTGCCGCGCTTCACAGTAAGCCCGGGTGTATCTCGGGGCACCAAAATTTGGCTCTGTTGACTGTGACGTGATGCATCCGGATCGGTCTTACCCATGACGATAAAAATTGCGCAGTCAGGATTCATCGCACCCGTCGTCCACCATTTGGTTCCATTGAGGATGTAGTGGTCGCCATCGGCAGTTATGGAAAGCTGAATATTGGTCGCATCCGAGGACGCAACAGCAGGTTCAGTCATCGCGAAACCAGACCTGATCTCCCCCGCGAGCAACGGCGTGAGCCACTGTTCCTTTTGGGCCGGGGTCCCAAACTCGTTGAGCACCTCCATATTTCCGGTATCGGGCGCAGAACAGTTCAGTGCTGCCGGAGCGAGATGCATGCTGCGGCCGGTGAGTTCGGCAAGCGGCGCGTACTGCAGGTTGGTCAGCCCAATGCCGCCTTCGCCAGGTAAAAACGCATTCCACAGATTGAGGTCACGGGCTTTTTGTTTCAACTGGCCCAGGATCGGCGTGCGACTCCACGCCCAGGGGTTATCTAGTTCGCCCAGCTGAGCCTTGAAGACACCTTCGGCCGGAATGATGCTTTCGTTGAGGAAAGCCACGAGTGTTTCATGGTGGCGGCGAGTGACGTCATCGTAACGGAAATCCATGCGCTTTTCTCCTCGGTCGAAGCCAGGTAGACACCTCTGACGGTACCGGTTCGCGGGGACTAACATGGCGGCCATGGCGCTTTCTGCAGCACTCACCCTGTCCGCAGCTACCCCGGCCGCATTGACGGTTGATGCACTCGTCGTTGGGGTTCGTCCCAAAGGGGGTCGACGCCGAGGTATCAGCGCACCGGCGTGTCTCACCGCCGCCGCCCGCCGCCGCCTCGAAGAGGTTGCCTCAGCACTCGGCGCCACGGGCGAACCGGGCGACGTCGTGCGCCTTCCCAGCACCGGCATCGCCAAGGCCCCGGTTGTTGTTGCCGTGGGGCTGGGAGCAGGCCGCGGCGATGTCGAAAAGCTCCGACGCGCCGCCGGCGCTGCTGTTCGTTCACTGGCCGGCACTCGCCGGGTGGGTTTCGTTATCGACGAGCCCAGCGCCGCCACCGTGGAGGCCATCGGCCTTGGCGCATTGCTAGGTGCGTATGCCTTCCATGAGTTCCGCGGAGTCTCGGCGAGCACTCAAGCCACCCCGGTGCGCGCCATCACCCTGCTCGCCGACCCTCGCGATCCCGATTTCAAAGACGCCCTCACCAGGGCCCGAGCCATCGCCGATAGCGTGTGCCTAGCCCGTGATCTGGTGAACACCCCGCCCTCGGCGCTGCCCCCGGCGGCCCTCGCCGACGCGGCCGTGGCAGCCGTAGCCGACCTTGACGTCACCGTCGATATCTGGACCGAGAAGCAACTCGCCAAGGAAGGTTTCGGCGGAATTCTTGCTGTCGGGCAAGGCTCGGCCAATCCACCGCGTCTGGTAGCGATGCGTTACGCGCCGCAGAATTCGATGGCATCCATCGCACTTGTTGGCAAGGGCATCACCTTCGACTCTGGCGGCCTGTCACTCAAGCCACCCAAAGCCATGGAAACCATGAAATGCGACATGGGCGGCGCAGCCGCAGTTATCGGCGCCGTGCAAGCCATCGCTCGGCTGGGTCTACCCGTCACGGTCACCGGGTGGATTCCCACCGCCGAAAATATGCCCTCTGGTCACGCCCAGCGCCCCGGTGATGTCATCACCATGTACGGCGGGCGCACGGTGGAGGTGCTCAATACCGATGCAGAAGGTCGACTCGTTCTTGCCGATGCCATCGTACGCGCCGGGGAAGAAAAACCCGATGTGATTATTGATGCGGCGACCCTCACCGGGGCTGCAGTCGTCGCCCTCGGAGATCGCACCGCGGGCATCATGTCCAATGACGACCAAATGCGCGTCGATGTCTGGAATGCATCGGTGGCCGCCGGTGAATCGATGTGGCATCTCCCCATCCCCGAAGAGTCCCGCGCCAGTTTGAATTCAAGCATCGCCGACATTAAGAACATCGGTGACGGCAAAGGCGGCATGCTCAGCGCCGCGGCATTCCTACGTGATTTCGTGCCCGAGGGCACCCGCTGGGCCCATCTCGACATCGCCGGTCCCGCCTTCAACGACGGTGGTCCCTACGGCTACACGCCTAAGGGCGGAACCGGCGCTGGAGTGCGCACCTTCATTCAGATTGCTATCGCCACCACGGAGTACATGCAGGCCCCGTAAGGCGGGGGATCATTCGTGGGCCATGCATGGAAAGATGGCACCGCACACTGAAGAAAAGGGAGTCACTGGTGACCAGCGCTGACATCGTCATTTTGGGGGGCGGGAGCGGCGGCTATGCGTGCGCCCTGCGGGCATCGCAATTGGGTTTGTCGGTGATCCTCATTGAGGCAGACAAACTCGGGGGCACATGTCTGCACCGCGGCTGCATCCCCACGAAGGCGCTGCTGCACGCCGCTGAGGTGGCAGATTCCACTCGCGAGAGTGCAAGCTTCGGTGTTCAAGCCACCCTGCAGGGCATCGATATGCCCAAGGTCAACAGCTACCGCGATGGGGTTGTGGGTCGTTTGTACAAGGGACTGCAGGGCTTAGTGAAAAGCCGCAACGTGACCTACGTTCACGGCTGGGGCACTTTGACCTCTGCTACGACCGTTGAGGTCGACGGCACCACCTACACCGGAAAAAACATCGTGCTGGCCACCGGGTCCTACGCCCGCACCCTGCCCGGGCTTGACATTGGCGGGCGCATCATGACCTCCGATCAAGCCCTCGACCTTGACTACGTCCCCAAGAAGGTCATCGTCCTTGGTGGTGGTGTCATCGGGGTCGAGTTCGCTAGCGTGTGGCGATCCTTTGGCACCGAGGTACACATTGTCGAGGGGCTACCCCATCTGGTTCCGGCCGAAGACGAGGCGATCTCCAAAGCCTTTGAACGCGCCTACCGCAAGCGCGGCATCAGTTTCAGCACCGGCGTGCGTTTTGCCTCAGCCACCCAAGATGACCAGGGCGTTACGGTCACCCTGGAGGATGGCTCCACCCATACAGCCGACCTACTCCTCGTCGCCGTGGGCCGGGGGCCTTCCACCAGCAACCTTGGTTTCGATCAGGTGGGCGTGGCCATGGAGCGCGGTTGGGTGAGCGTGAACGAACGACTCCACACCAACGTGCCCGGAGTTTTCGCCGTGGGCGACATCACCCCCGGACTCCAACTCGCTCACCGAGGCTTTCAGCACGGCATTTTCGTGGCCGAAGAGATCGGCGGTCTCGACCCGCGCGTTATCGACGACATCAACATCCCCCGAGTGACCTACTCCGAGCCCGAGGTGGGCTCTGTGGGTATGACCGAAGCCCAGGCCCGTGAACATTACGGCCAAGACAAGATCCACATGTATGAATACAACCTTGGCGGCAACGGCAAGAGTCAGATTCTGGGCACCACCGGCTTCATTAAGACCGTGGCCGTGGTGGATGGACATGTGGTGGGAATTCACATGATCGGCGCGCGCATCGGCGAGCAGATCGGTGAGGCACAACTCATCGTGAACTGGGAGGCCTACCCAGAAGATCTTGCCCCTCTGGTGCACGCACACCCCACCCAGAATGAAGCTATGGGTGAAGCGCACCTAGCCCTTGCGGGCAAACCGCTCCACGCACACGCCTAGTTCAACGTACAGTCACGCGCAGTACCTAGAGAAGGAGAAGGTTTCGATGTCGGTTTCGGTCACCATGCCTGCACTTGGCGAAAGTGTCACCGAGGGCACGGTCACCCGATGGCTGAAAAACGTCGGCGACATGATCACCGCCGATGAACCCCTCCTGGAGGTGTCCACCGACAAGGTCGACACCGAAATCCCCGCACCCGCCACCGGGATCCTGCTGGCCATCCACGCCCCAGAAGACGCCACCATCGAGGTAGGCGGACTCCTCGCCGACATCGGTGCCGCGGATGAAGCGACAGCCGCACCCCCAGCTCCGGCAGCCCCAGCTCCGGCAGCAACCCCGGCCCCGGCAGCAACCACACCGCAACCCGCACCCGGGGCCACTACTCCGGTGACCATGCC
>Ga0115564_10003055_pt1 | contig 14226 bp, 13 predicted proteins | sample COGITO_mtgs_1105_7_FD_88680 | JGI IMG/M metagenome (GOLD analysis project Ga0115564, IMG submission 88680) | Pelagic marine microbial communities from North Sea - COGITO_mtgs_110523 | ecosystem: Environmental > Aquatic > Marine > Epipelagic | place: Germany:Helgoland, sampling site Kabeltonne...
ACTTCGACCATGCACGCACGGCAGTTGCCGTCGGACCGATAGCCGGGCTCATCGGCGTAGCACAGGTGCGGAATGGTCGTGCCTTCTCGCTTGGCGACCTGCCAGATGGTTTCGCCGGGCAGCGCGTGGACTTCCTTGCCGTCCAGCGTGAATTTGACCGTATCGACTGGGTTTCCGTCAGGCATTGGCTCAAACCTCCTCAGGGAAGTGTTTCATGGTCAGGCGGATCGGGTTCGGAGCCGCTTGGCCCAGACCACAGATCGACGCGTCCACCATGGCTTGTGACAGGTCTTCGAGCAGGTCCTGATCCCACTTGTCCTGTTCCATCAGTTTCACGGCCTTTTCACAGCCCACGCGGCATGGCGTGCACTGGCCACAGCTTTCATCCTCGAAAAACCGCAGCATGTTCAGCGCAGCTTCCTTGGCGCTGTCGTGATCAGAGAGTACGACGATCGCGGCGGAGCCGATGAAACTGCCGTGCGGCTGCAGCGTGTCGAAGTCCATGGGCACGTCGTTGATGCTCGCTGGCAGCAAGCCTGCTGAAGGGCCGCCGGGCTGGTAGGCTTTGAAGGTGTGACCCTCCATCATGCCGCCTGCGGCTTCGATCAGGTCAAGAATCGTTGACCCGGCGGGCAGCAGTTTCACGCCCGGTTCCTTGACGCGGCCGGAAATAGAGTAGGACCGCAGCCCCTTGCGCCCATTCTTTTCGACGCCGTTGAGCACTTCAGGCCCTTCGCGCATGACCCGTGTCACCCAGTGCAGGGTCTCGACGTTGTGGACGAGCGTGGGGCGCCCAAACACACCGACCTGCGCAACAAACGGCGGACGGTGGCGGGGCAGGCCCTTTTTGCCTTCGATGGACTCGATCATCGCGGACTCTTCACCGCAGATATACGCTCCGGCACCGCGGCGCAGGTCGATATACCCCGGTTCGACGATCCCGGCGTCTTCCAACGCCTTGATTTCTGTCGCTAGAATTTCCAGCACCGCAGGGTACTCGTCGCGCATGTAGATAAACGCTGTTTCAGCCTCGACGGCCCAGGCAGCAATCAGCATGCCTTCAAGAAACAGATGCGGCGTACGCTCAAGGTAGTAGCGATCCTTAAACGTCCCTGGTTCGCCTTCATCCCCATTCACGGCCAGATAGCGAGGCCCAGCCTCGGCGCGCACAAACGACCACTTGCGCCCCGACGGGAAGCCAGCGCCGCCCAAGCCGCGCAAACCGGATTCCAGCACACGATCCTGAACCGCCTCCGGGTCCATGGAACCGCCACGTAGCGCGGTCAGCTGGCTGTACCCGCCCGCAGCCTGGTAGGCAGCCAGCGTCTCATAGTCTGGCATCCGGTGGTGCGTGTCGTTAGCAGTAACCGCAGCCGTCACGCTTTCTGGCGTGGCATGGTCGATGTGGTTGTGGCCCAGCTCGCAAGTCGGTGCGGTATCGCAGCGGCCCATGCAAGGCGCTCGAACCACGCGAACCTGATCGGCTGGCAAGTCTTGTTCCAGCGCTGTCTTCAGCGCCTGCGCGCCGGCAAGCTCGCAGGCGAGGCTGTCGCAGACGCGAATGGTCAGCGCCGGGGGCGGGGTTTCGTCACCTTTAACAATGTCAAAATGCGCGTAGAACGACGCGACTTCGTACACTTCAGCCTGAGACATCTTCATCTCTTCGGCCAACGCGCGCAGGTGTCGCGCGGAGAGGTGTCCAAACTCGTCCTGAATGAGGTGCAGATGCTCAATGAGCAAATCAGCGCGTCGCGGGCGTTGGCCCAGCAGCCGTTGAACGTCGGCCCAGGCCGCTTCGTCAACCTGACGACCTTTCGGCGTGCGACGGCCCTTGCCCTTACCTGATTTCCATACGCCTTCGGGCTGGTCAAAAGGAGCCATGTCCCCAATCCCTCATCTGCCTGCGGTTGAGACTTTACGTCCGCTGCACTTGTATCAGGTCGCTCAAGTAAACCTGTAAAGGCTCAGCGACCGCTTTTGGCCGTTGCGCGTCCCTTCTCCCGATACAGCCGTCTGAACGGAGCGCCAACGTGTGATTTTGGGCCGGACGGTACGCCTCGTGCTTCTGGGGAGCATCCAAATTAGAGACATGATCTTCCACATTCAAGACGGCCTAAGCACTGCGTTTGACGCTTCTTTTGACATCCTGTGACCGGTGTAAGGGGCGGTAAAATTAAGGATACCTATTCCTCGAAGCTCGCCCCAATCAGGATTGAAACACCGCTTACGTTGCGGCACATCCTCTTCACACGCTGACGTGTTCCCTCGGGGTGGGTTTGGTTGTTCCCAGGGTGCTGCGCCACATGGCATGACGGCATAGGGCCGTGCCCACCAAACCAAATTAAACCAAGCCGAGGCGAACCGAGGAGATCAGAGTGAACCGTGACGCAGTTAATCGCCTTTGCGCGACCCTTCCCGGGGCTGGTGTTTCCGACCCCTTCGGCGAAGGCGGCAACGATATCTGGAAGGTTGCCGGAAAGATCTTTGCTGCCATCGGCACCCATGCCTCCGGTATCAGCGTGAAAACCGATAGTGTAGAGACCGCAGAGATGCTGAAGGAGGCTGGGGTTGGCACCAAGGCTCCCTATTTTCACCGCTCATGGATTCAAGTCCCCTTTGACGCGGACCCTGAAGAGCTGAAACATCGGATAAGCACGTCCTACCGTCTCATTCGGAGGTCTTTACCAAAGAAAGTGCAGGCAACCTTAGACCCTTTCGAATAGCTAGCCTGTCGTTTGCCCCGTTTTATCGTGGCATGCAGCGGGTTAGGGTGCGGGTTCAACACTTTGACAGCACAAGGGACGGGCAACGGTGACCATTGGATCGACATACGGAAACACCTTTCAGGCCTGGCGGACTGGGGCGGGGCAGGCGTGGTCAGACTATGCCCGGCATGCCTTTGTAGAGGGCCTGCGAACGGGTGAGCTACCGCGTGCTTCGTTTCTGCACTACCTGGTTCAAGATTACGTTTTTCTGGTCCACTTTTCCCGGGCCTGGTCGCTGGCAGTTGTTAAGGCCGAAACCCTTGAAGAAATGAAAGTGTGCGCAGGCACCGTGGATGCGCTGGTCAATCATGAAATGGGCCTGCATGTCCGTACCTGTGCCGAGCAGGGAATCAGCGAAGATGTGCTGTTCAACGCGCAGGAGGAAGACGCAAATCTTGCCTACACGCGATACGTCATGGATGCGGGTTTACAGGGCGACTTTCTGGATATGATGGCGGCGCTGGCCCCGTGCGTGATGGGGTATGGCGAGATTGGTCAGCGCTTGGGAAGCAGTGCGACAGCCGGAACACCCTATCAGGACTGGATCGATACCTACGCAGGCGCTGAGTATCAGGATCTGTGCGAGACTGTCGGCGCCATGATCGACACCGCAGCCGCCCGGCGGCTGGGGGATGACCCTGGCTCCAGCCCCCGCTGGACCGCCCTTCAGGCGCGCTTCACCAAAGCGACAAGGCTGGAAGTCGGGTTTTGGTCCATGGGCCTCAACCCTTAGCGAACGTGATTGGGCGAGGCTCAGTCCAGGCTCATGGCACCAAAAAAGGCCTCAATATCGTCAGCCACTTCCGCGGGGCGTTCCTCGGGGAAATAGTGGCTACCGTCGAAACCGGCCCCCGTCACGATTTCTGCGCGTTCCTGCCAGATCTCAACGGCGCCATAGACCCGGTCGATGATCCCCCGCTCACCCCACAACACCCGAAGCGGCTGGCGCAGTCTCCGGCCCTGATCGGCGTCGTCATGGTCGATGTCGATGGTGAAGGCCGCTCGGTAGTCCTCGCAGATGGCATGCAACGTCGCAGGGTCGCGATGGGCGGTGATGTATTCCTCCAACGCCGCAGGCGAAAATGGATGTTGGCCGCCGCCCAGTTCCATGCATTTGGCCGACCAGTACGCATCCGGATCACCGCCAATCATGATCTCGGGCAAAGGGTAGGGTTGGATGAGAAAGAACCAGTGCCAGTAGGTGTTGGCCATAAAGACGTCGGTTCGAGCGTACATTTCACGCGTGGGGGCGATGTCTAGCACCATCAGGGCCGGGATCCGCGATGCGTGATCCATGGCCAGACGATGCGCCACACGTCCGCCGCGATCATGCCCCGCCACAAAGAACCGCTCGTGCCCCAGAGCCGTCATCAGCTGCGCCATATCATGCCCCATGGCGCGCTTGGAGTAGAGCGCGTGGGTTGTGTCCTGTCCGGGCGCATCGGTTCCTGGTTTGTCGGATGCACCGTAGCCGCGCAAGTCGGGGCAGATCACCTCAAACCGCGCGGTCAGACGGGGCGCAATATCCCGCCACATGGCCGAGGTTTGCGGGTATCCGTGTAGCAGCAGCAAGGGCGGCTTTCCGGTTCCCTCTGCGCTGCGCCGCACGAACAGGCTAACCTCTCCGCAATCAATGCGCTCAGCAATAAATCCATCAAACATTGGCTCAAATTACCCCTCAGCATGGCCCATCGTTGAGCCCGCTCGTCGTCTCCACTATACCGAGACAACCCCCTCGCTGTCTGCTGCAAAGGAGTGTCGGCCCATGCCTGTTTTGAAGCCATTGGTTAAAGCGGATATTCGCGCCCTGTACCGCCTGCGCGTGCGCTCGGATCAGGAGACCTTTGTCGGGCCCAATGGTCTGACGATGGCACAGGCTCCGTTTGAGTCTGGTTCTGAGATCTTTGGGATCTGGGAGGGTGAGACGGCCGTGGGTCTGTTGGCGATCATTGATTTTAGTCATCCTCAGGCGGACCTTCAGGACGGCGACGATCCCAACAGCCTCTATATTTGGCGCCTGCTCATTGATGCGGATCATCAGAAACGCGGTTACGGCACCCTTGCCCTCAATCATGCGAAGAAGATGATGCACGATAAAAGCCTGCCGGCACTTTACATCGCGGCGGTTGATAAGGCCGGCAGCGCGATTCCGCTGTACGAGCGCGAGGGCTTTTGCCGGACGGGGCGGATTGTGGAGGGTGAAACGGAGCTGATCTGGCGGCCTTGAGACCTCAATCAAGCATCAAAATCAGGCGCGATGTGCTCCACGAACCGCGAAGCTGCAACGGAAAGTGTTCGGCCCTTGAGTTGGATCAGCTTGAGTATCGTCCGCGCCTGTGGGTGCGACAGCGGCCGAGCAACCAACCCGAGGGGCAACATCGGCGTGGTGCCGGGCGTCATCAGGCGGAAGCTGACAGTTTCTGAGCCCCGGATGCACTCAACGATGAAGAACAGGTTCGAGCATTGGATCGAGCTCACCAAATCGACTTGCGTAGCCAGTGATATGCGTTGCAGCACGTCGTGCATAATTGTGTTTTCACCCGGGATGGCGAGCGGGAAATCAGCGCAATCCGCCAGACTGACCCGATCCTGGCTCGCCAGCGGATGATTTTCATCCAACACGACATTCACGACCTGATTGAGCGTTCCCAGCAGCATGATATCGGGCGAGGACTGCGGTTCGAGAACAACCGCGATATCAACCTCGTACCGTTTCAACATCGCCTCTGCTTCATCTTTGAAGGTTTCGTAGACTTTGAAATCAACACCGGGAAAGCGCTGCAAGTAGGACTGAATTTTTGTCGGAAAATAAGTTGGCAGTACCGCTGGCGATCCAGCAAGCCGGATTGTTCCCAGGCGCACACCGGAAAGGTCGGCGATCTGTGATTTTACCTTTTCCAGATCAGCAAACTGACGGCGAATGTGCATCAGTACCAGTTCACCCGCGGTATTCGGGCGCAGGCCCAGTGACGTCCGCTCGAACAGCGGGGTGCCGTATTCTTCTTCAATTGCTAGAATCCGTCGATTGAGGGCGGATGGGGTGATGGATGCTTGTGCGGCTGCTTTACGGACAGAACCAAACCGAGCAACGGCGTCGAGTAACTTATAGGTTGTCAGGTCTGACATGGTTCCTGTGGGATTTGTGAGGCTGGACCGCTGGCTCCTGCCGCACTCCAATTTACCAGAGTCTGGGAGATGCAGGCCGCGTTAAGACCAATGGTTACAAGGCGAGCCGGGACGTTGAAACTGCGTTCTGGCAGGGGTTGGTTTGCGTTTGGAGGGACGCCATGACGCCAAAGTGGGCTGAAATATTGCGCCAAGGCTTTTAAGGCGGCTTTCAGCCTTCGGGTTGCGCTGATTACGCCGATTTCTCGATTTCTAGGTTGGCTTCAATCAATGCCCAATCGCTGTGCGGCACCACTGAACATTGCCCATCAATGTTCTCCAACCATGAAAACACCGATACGAAGGGCTGATCGTAGACCCGTGTGGCGTGGACGGCGTTGGGTGGGTTGAAGATGATCGATCCTGCTTGGTAATCTGCCCAAGATCCGCCGTCAAACCGCCACCCGGTTCTCGTACTCAGATTGATATAGGTTTCCGGCGCATCGTGCCGATGGTCGCGGTACAGCGTACGGGGACCGAGAACGAAAATACCCAGGCTGAAGTCATCGTGATGAAACCCGCAGGCACCGGGGCCGACCAGCAGGGAATGCAGGTTACACTGCCCATACCCTGCGCCGAGGTCTGCGCCGGCGGGGTAGTATTTCATGTCGTCTTCGTGCCAGGCCAAATCATCAGTCGCCGCGACCAGCGCCGAACGGATGCCCGCCAAACTGCCCGCCGGAATGTTGGCAATCCCCTGCCGCAAAACAGCGTCATGGCGAGACTTCACCGGCGCTTGATCAGCAAAAGACCCGGAGCGGAAATCTGTGCTGGCCAGCCGTGTCAGCGTCCTATCGGTACCCTCTGTCGCGCCTTGATCGGCCCGCAAATGCGCTGTGATGGCTTCGATCAGCGCCCGGATCCGTGCTTCTTTGCCGGTCGATGGGGTCATCAGGTGGGCCTCGCGTGCTCTGAGGTTAGGCGTCCAGGGGATCGTTTGGGCCGGGGTTGGTGGCCAACCACACCGACTTTGTCTGCATAAAGCAGCGCATGCCCTCGATGCCATTTTCCCGCCCGTAACCCGACCGCTTGAAACCGCCCACCGGGCTCTGCGAGGAGGCGTTGAAGTAGTTGTTGATGTACACCGTACCAGCCTCGATCCGTGCCGCCATGCGCATTCCCAGCGCAACATCTGCCGTCCAGATCCCGGCTGCGAGGCCATACGGCGTGTCGTTGGCTTTGCGGATCACATCGATGTCGCTTGTCCACGCTTCGGTCGAGGCCACGGGGCCAAAAACCTCGGTCTGCGCCAAATCCGCGCCGTTGGGGACATCGGCAAAGATCGTGGGCCCCACATAATAGCCCGCGTCCCGACACGCCGAACGGCCATCAAGGATCAGTCTGTGACCGGCCGCTTCGGCTGCATCAATCTTGGTGAGAACGGACTGGTAATGGGCGCGGTTGGCCAGCGGGCCGATGGTACTGTCCGGATCGGAGGGCGAGCCCACCACTTCGGCGGCAGCCAGCGCAGCAAGGCGGGTCGTGAAGTCTTCGATTACGTCGGCATGGATCAGCAGGCGGGAGCCGGAAATACAGCTTTGCCCGCCACCGGGGAAAATCGCCCCGGCAATGCCCCTTGCGGCCAGATCAAGATCCGCATCAGCCCGCACGATCTGCGGCGACTTTCCGCCCAGTTCCATGATGACGGGCTTGACCTGCTCGGCAGCCACAGCGGCCACGGCCTGGCCGCCGCTGGTGCCGCCGGTAAAGCTGATCAAGCGCACGTCCGGGTGACGGACCAAGGCCGCGCCTGTCGACGGTCCAAAGCCGGTTACAACGTTAACCACGCCCGCAGGCAAAATGTCAGCTTCGCTGAAGATTTTCATCAGTTCGAGGGTTGAGCAGCTGGCGTGTTCACTGGGTTTGATGACCACAGTGTTGCCGGCGGCGAGGGCGGCGGAGAGCTTCCAGATCAGCGTTCCGATCGGCGCGTTCCACGGCAGGAACAGCGCCACGACACCAAAGGGCTCCCACGACATGTAGTTGTGCATGTCGGGCAGTTCGGCCGGGATGATCCGACCTTCGAATTTGTCGCACAATCCAGCGTAGTAGTGCCAACTGTCCACCTGCCAGCCGCCTTCGCGCAAACCTGGAGCAATGGTGCCTGTCCGGCCATTGTCGCGCAGCTCAATTTCCCCCAGGCGATCAGCGTTAGCGGAGATCAGGTCGCCGATTTGGCGCAACACCCGTCCACGCTGCGCAGGCAGAAGGCGACCCCAGGGGCCGTCATTAAACGCTGTTTTGGCCGCCGCGACCGCGTGGGCGACATCAGCAGCATCGCAGTCCGGCACCCGCGCCCAAGCACGTCCATCCGCCGGGTTTTCGCTCTCTATCCACTTTCCCGATGCGGGGTCATGCCATTGGTCGCCTGCGAAGAAGGGGAAGGATGTCAGATCAGACATGGACGGCCTCGCTTTGGTCAGAGTTGGCGTCTGTGCGGGTGGTGGGGGCGGGATATTCGGGCGCTGGTGCTGGGCGTTGCAGGATGAGGTCAGCGGCCTTTTCTGCCATCATCACCACGGTCGCATACAGGTTGCCGGTGATCTGCGTGGGCATGGCGGCCGCGTCGCAGACCCGCAGGCCGTCGATGCCGCGCACCCGCAGCTCCTCGTCGAGCACGGCGTGCAGGTCGGTCCCCATGCGTGCGGTCGAGCACGGGTGATGGCCGGTGTAGGCCGTTTCCCGGATCGCGTGGATGATTTCAACCTCGCTCTTCGCGTCTTTCCAGACGCCGATTTCCCCTTGATGGTACTGCGCGATTTCTGGCTGTGCCATGACCTCGCGCATGACGTGAACGCCCCGGACCAGTTGGTCAATATCGCTGGGGTGGGAGAAGTAGTTGGGGTCGATCATGGGGTATTCGCGAGGATCAGCACTTTTGAGCCGGACCGAGCCGAAGCTTCTTGGGCGCTCCTGATTGATATCAATTTGGATGCCTGGTTTCGCCACCTTCCGTCCCCGCACCAGCAGTTTGCGGCCCAAGCGCTGCAGCAAGGGCGCGGCGTCTTCGTCGCCACCGTCAATGTTCTCGTCGATGATCATGGGCGTCATGTAAACTTGGAGTTCTGGCAGGGCCTGGTCTTCGAAGGCGTGGAACAAAACTGAGGAAAACAATGCTCCGCCACCCGGACCGGACCCATTGAATAACCAACGGCCCATCAGCAGCGCAGCCCGATCAAGTCGCTGGTGTTTTGCGTAGCTGAGGTCAAGGCGGTCGGAGGCGTATTGGATAGAAACATCAACATGATCGGCTAGGTTGGCGCCCACGCCCGGAGCGTCCAGTACGGGGTCAATCCCGTGGGCGCGCAAGTGGTCGGCCGGTCCGATCCCGGAGAGCATCAGCAGGTGCGGTGTGCCAAAAGCACCCTGGCAGACGATGACTTCGCGATTGGCGCGGATGATCTCCCCGTCGATGGTTTCAACACCAGTGGCGCGCGTCCCCTCTATCACCAGCCGTGCGATCTGTCGGCCGGTGAGAATTGTCAGATTGGACGGCGGGCGTTTGAGGTAGGCGATGGCAGCAGACTGGCGCACGCCTCTGGAAACGGTGCTGTCGGTCCGTGCAACGCCCGTCCGGTGCGCGCCGTTGAAGTCGTCCAATTCGCGGTGTCCGGCGGCTTTCGCGGCGCTGATAAAGGCTTTGTCGAGCGTGCCGTAGTTGACCGATGGTTCAACTTTCAGCGGTCCGTCCACCCCGTGCCAGTCGTCCCGTCGGTCGCGGGAGCCCTCGGCGCGCTTGAAATAGGGCAGCACGTCGGCATAGCCCCAGCCCTTGAGTCCGATTTGCCGCCACTGCTCATAGTCCACCGCAACGCCGCGCATGTAGATCATGCCGTTCACAATCGACGATCCGCCCAGAGCTTTACCGCGGGCAAAATAGATGCTTCGACCATTCAAGCTGGGTTGGGGTTCGCTCTGATAGCCCCAGTCGAGCTTAGGATTGCCAAATACGAAGCCGTTACCGGCGGGCATTCGGATGAACAGATCTTTGCCGTTGCCGCCCGCTTCCACGATGCAGACGGAGACAGAAGGGTCTTCAGCCAAGCGAGCGGCCAGCGCACACCCCGCCGATCCTCCTCCAGCGATTACGTAGTCAAAACGCTTCATGCCTCCAAGTGCTCCAGCAGTGCATCCGTGAGTGCTGCGGTTGAGGCTTCACCACCAATGTCCGGCGTGCGGATACCGGCGGCAAGGGTCGCCGCGGTTGCTTCATCCAGCGCAAGGCGGAGATCAGGGCGGGCGAAGCTGTGTTCGAACATCAGACCCACGGACAAGATCATACCAATAGGGTTGGCGATGCCCTGGCCGGCGATATCTGGCGCTGATCCCGAGGTGGATTCATAGATGCCAAAGGCTGACCCCTTTGCCGGATTGCCGGACAAGCAAGCCGACGGCAGCATGCCAAGTGACCCCGCGAGCACCCCTGTCAGGTCGCTCAGGACGTCGCCGAGCTGGTTGCAGCACAGCACAACGTCGAAATCCCGGGGGCGGACCATCAGCTGATAAGCGCAGTTGTCGGCAAACATGTTCTCAAACTCAACATCCGGGTATTCAAGCGCCACGTCTGAGACAACCTCGCGCCACAGCTTGTAGCTTTCCATTACGTTGGATTTGTCACAACTGACCACCTGCTGCCATCGCATCCGCGCCACCTCAAAGCCGCCACGGGCAAAACGCTCGACTTCGCCGCTATCGTAGGCGGTCATGTCAAAGCCCTGTTGCTTTCCCTCTATCAAACGTCGACCGCGCTGTGTCGCAAACATGGCGCCGCCGCACATCTCTCGCAGGATCAAAACATCCGCGTCCCGAGCCACCGTTTCGCGCAGCGGGCTCAACGAAAGAAGGCTGTTCCAGGCTCGGGCGGGGCGAAGGCCGAGATAGGTTTGCAGGTGATGCCGCAGATACATCAGGCCATCCTGACACTCCGGCCCACCCGGCATGCGGATATCGTCCCACTGCGCGCCGCCAACGGCTCCCACCAGAACGGCGTCAGCAGCGCGTGCCTTATCAAGAACCGCCTGCGTGCAAAAGGTTCCGTGGCGATCGTAGGACGCGCCGTGCAACAGGTCGAAATCGACCTCGAACCGCAATCCGGCGCGGGCCGCCAAAGCATGGGCCACCCGCAGTGCCTGTTGCATGATTTCTGGTCCTATTCCGTCCCCTGGTAGGGCGAGTAAGCGGGGCATAGGGCACCTCGATTCTGGACTAGCGTCGTTCTTGTGTTCCCCACGATAATGCAAAACTACGAAAACGGGAGAGGGAACCCCTCTGGATAGGGGATGTTGAGGGGTTCATGATGCTGTAACATTTCCGAAACAAAACAGCCGGAACACGGATCTGTTGGAGTGTGCATGTGACTGTCTATGCGATCAATGGCCTTGGCCGAATTGGAAAATTAGCACTGCGGCCTTTGCTGGAGCGCGGCGCGACGCTTGCCTGGATCAACGACGCTGTCGGCGATCCGGCCATGCACGCGCATTTGCTGGAATTCGACACCGTTCATGGTCGCTGGGTTGCAGACCACAGTGCGGATGACAGCAGCATCAGCATCAACGGCCTGCGCCTGCCCTTTATCGGCACAGGGTCGCTGGAGGATTTACCGCTGAACGGCGTGGATGTGGTGATCGACTGCACCGGCGTGTTCAAGTCTAAAGCGGCCTTGCAGCCCTACTTCGACGCTGGTGTCAAAAAGGTGGTGGTGAGCGCGCCGGTCAAGGATGGCCCCACGGCCAACATTGTCTACGGGGTCAATCAAGACACCTACGATCCCGCAGCCCACAGTATCATCACAGCCGCTTCCTGCACCACCAACTGCCTGGCCCCGGTTGTCAAAGTGATCCATGAAAACCTCGGCATTCGCCACGGTTCAATCACCACAATTCACGACGTGACCAACACACAAACCATCGTGGACCGCCCGGCAAAAGACCTGCGCCGCGCACGGTCTGCACTGAACTCGTTGATCCCGACCACGACCGGTAGTGCCACCGCCATAACGCTGATCTATCCCGAGCTGACGGGAAAGCTCAATGGCCACGCAGTACGCGTCCCTCTGCTCAATGCATCGATCACCGACTGCGTTTTTGAAGTCGAGCGGCCAACCACAGCGAAAGAGGTCAACGCCCTGTTCAAAGCTGCTGCAGAAGGGGAGCTACAGGGCATCCTGGGTTATGAGGAGCGCCCGCTGGTGTCCGCCGACTATACCAACGATGAGCGCTCTTCGATCATTGATGCGCCATCGACGCTGGTGATCAACGGAACACAGGTCAAAGTCTACGCCTGGTACGACAACGAAATGGGCTACGCTCACCGACTGGTGGATGTTGCGCTGATGGTGGGGCAATCGCTTTGAGCGCCATGACAGCCTATATCGGTGTGACAGCGGCGTACTGGGCTCTCATGCTCAGTGACGGTGCGCTGCGGATGCTGGTTTTGCTGCATTTTCACACGCTTGGCTTTTCACCGGTGCAACTGGCTTACCTGTTTCTGCTGTACGAATTTGCGGGCATGGTGACCAACCTGTTTGCTGGCTGGATCGCTGCAAGGGTGGGGATGGCGTTTACGCTCTACGTCGGGCTGGGTTTACAGGTTGCGGCGCTGCTAGCGCTGGCCGCGCTCGATCAGGACTGGGCGCTGGGGCTTTCAGTGGCTTATGTGATGGTCGTGCAAGGGGTCAGCGGGGTCGCCAAGGATCTCGCCAAGATGTCTTCCAAGTCTGCCGTAAAGATTCTTGCTCCGAGCCGAGACGGCGGCCTTTTCCGCTGGGTTGCTGCACTGACTGGATCGAAGAACGCCGTCAAAGGGGTAGGGTTTCTGCTGGGCGCTGCGCTGCTGGCTTTGGCGGGGTTCCAGCCAACGGTTCTGGCCATGGCTGCGGGTCTCTTGATTATTCTCGTGCTGGTCTTGATGGCCATGCCCGACAGCCTGCCGGGCGGCCGTAAAGACGTCATGATGCGCGACATCTATTCCAGGTCTTCCAACATCAATTGGTTGAGTGCGGCGCGGGTGTTCCTGTTCGGGGCACGGGACGTATGGTTCGTGGTCGGGATTCCGATCTACTTTTACGCCGTTCTCTCAGACGGTTCAGAGGCCGGCAACCGGGCAGCTTTCTTCGCCATTGGAAGTTTCATGGCCGTATGGATCATCCTTTACGGCGCAGTTCAGGCCGCTGCTCCGCGTCTGCTCGGCGCGGCAAAGCGACCCGAAAGCGAGCTTGTAAGGCAGGCGCGTTCGTGGGCCTGGGTCTTGAGTGCCATTCCGGCTGTTCTGACTGTGGCCGTGCTGACGCTGCCGTCGCAGCAGCCTGTTCTGACAGGCGTTCTGATTGTTGGATTGCTGGTCTTCGGGGCCGTGTTTGCGCTGAATTCGTCGCTGCACTCGTACCTGATTCTGGCCTTTTCCAAGTCTGAGCGTGTGACGCTCGATGTCGGGTTCTACTACATGGCCAATGCCGGAGGGCGGTTGCTAGGGACCGCGCTTTCTGGGCTGGCCTATCAACTTGGCGGCCTGACCCTGATGTTTGCAGCCGCTTCGGTGATGGTCGCACTTTCTGCGCTGGCCGCCAGTCGCCTCTCGCCCGAACCCGCACCTGAGTCCAAGCCCTGATTCTTTAGAACGCAAGGCGTGCTTGCATCCGTGCACGGGCGCGGTGCATCGCCGTTAGCGCGCATTCACATGTTGACTTATGGGCCAAATCGCAAGAAACGTGACATGTGACGTATTCTTGTTTTGTCGGTCCACCAGCCCCCTTGCTGGGTGAAGACGAGGTAAAGCAACAGGCGCGAAGAAGGATGTTGCATGAGCAAGCCATATTCTGACATTCCCGGCACCATCGTTTTTGACAGCGATCAGGCGGCAATCGGGTATCATCTGAACCAGTTCTGCATAACGCTGCGGCTCGCCCACAATCGCGAAGCATTTCGGGCGGATCCGGAGGGTTACATAGATCAGTACCCGATGACGCCTGACCAGCGTGAGGCCGCGCTCAATCAGGAATGGAACCGCCTGCTCGAACTGGGCGGTAACATCTACTACACCAGCAAGCTTGCCGCCTATCACGGCATCAACTTTCAGCAGTTGGCGGGCCTGATGACCGGTATGGGCGAGAGCTATCGTGCCATGATGGTCGGTGGTGGTCGCAGCATCGAAGGCAATCGCTTCAAGTCCGAATGGGAAGACGAATAATGGCTTATATCTCTTCAGGCGTTGCGTGTTCTCACGTCCCAGCCTTGGGCGTCGCGTCCGATAAAGGCATTACCGGGGACGACTATTACGGTCCAATCTTCAAGGGGTTTGA
>Ga0115564_10003058_pt1 | contig 14223 bp, 9 predicted proteins | sample COGITO_mtgs_1105_7_FD_88680 | JGI IMG/M metagenome (GOLD analysis project Ga0115564, IMG submission 88680) | Pelagic marine microbial communities from North Sea - COGITO_mtgs_110523 | ecosystem: Environmental > Aquatic > Marine > Epipelagic | place: Germany:Helgoland, sampling site Kabeltonne...
CGATTGCGCAAACCGGCAGTGACCTTTCCCCGTGTAATCGCCATCATATTGAGCTGGCCAAGCGCGTGCGCGACGGCATTATTGCGGCAGGCGGTGTGCCTTTGGAAATGCCTGTGCATCCCATTCAGGAGACGGGTAAACGCCCCACCGCATCGCTAGATCGCAACCTTGCATATTTGGGATTGGTCGAGACGCTATATGGCTATCCTGTTGATGGCGTCGTGCTAACGATTGGCTGTGACAAGACCACACCTGCCCTATTGATGGCTGCCGCAACCGTTAATATTCCTGCGATTGCTTTGTCCGTTGGCCCAATGCTCAATGGCTGGTGGGAAGGCGAGCGCGCAGGCTCTGGCACGGTAATCTGGAAAGCCCGAGAAAAGCTGGCGGCAGGTGAGATTGACGAAGATGGCTTTATGGATATCGCAGCGGCTTCTGCGCCTTCTGTGGGTTATTGTAATACCATGGGCACAGCGACAACGATGAACTCATTAGCCGAAGCATTAGGGATGCAATTGCCGGGGAGTGCTGCGATTCCAGCGCCTTACCGTGAGCGTGGGCAAATTAGCTATGAGACGGGCAAGCGCATTGTCGATATGGTCTGGGACGATTTGCGCCCCTCTGACATCATGACGCGCGAGGCATTCGAGAACGCGATTGTCATCAATTCGGCGATTGGCGGATCGACAAATGCACCGATCCATTTGAACGCGATTGCGCGGCATGTGGGCGTACCTTTGGACAATGATGATTGGCAAAAGCATGGGCATGATGTGCCTTTGTTGGTTAACCTTCAGCCTGCGGGCAAATACCTTGGCGAGGATTTCCATCGCGCGGGTGGTTTGCCGGCGGTCGTAAGTGCGCTGCTTGGAGATGGGCTACTGCCGCATCCTGATGCAGTGACCGCGAATGGCAAGAGCATGGGCGAAAACTGCGCGCTGCGCCCGTCCACGAATGACGATGTGATCCTACCCATTGCGGCGCCTTTGAAGGAAGCGGCCGGCTTTATCAATCTTAAGGGCAACCTTTTTGACAGTGCTATCATGAAAACCTCGGTGATCAGCCCCGCGTTTCGCGCCGCGTATCTCAGCAATCCTGAAGATATGAATGCCTTTGAGGGGCGTGCGATCGTATTTGACGGGCCCGAAGATTATCACCACCGCATCGACGATCCTGCGGAAGGTATCGATGCGGGTTGCATCCTTGTGATGCGCGGCGCAGGTCCCAAGGGATATCCAGGCGGCGCGGAAGTGGTGAACATGCGCGCACCTGCGTATCTTTTGAAAGCGGGTGTGGAGGCTTTGCCGTGCATTGGGGATGGGCGTCAGTCTGGCACGTCAGGCTCGCCCTCGATCTTGAATGCTGCGCCCGAAGCGCCTGACAATGGTGGCTTAGCGGTGCTGCAAACCGGGGATGTGATCCGTATTGATCTCAATGAATTCAGCGCCAACATTCTGGTATCAAAAGAAGAATACAATGAACGTAGGGAAGCGTTGATTGCGTCTGGCGGTTTCCCCTTCCCTGAAAGCCAGACACCGTGGCAGCAATACTTCCGCGAGATGGTTGAGCCGTTTGACAAGGGCATGACGCTGCGCGGGGCGGATTCCTATCAAGATGTAGCACGTAAAGGGATGCCGCGGGATAATCACTAAAGAGGGCCACAAAATGATCCGTAATTTAGCTTTTTTCGCACCTTTCGTTATCGCAGGGAATTATTTGCTGAAACGCCGATTATGTCTGCACCAGATGCATTTTTGGCGGTGAGCAACGATGATATGATCATGATCGATATTCGCAGTCCCGGCGAATGGGATCAAACAGGTGTCGCCCAAGGCGCTGTAGCACTGACTATGCAAAACCCTAATTTTTAAAATAAAATCATATACGTGATGAATTCACAAAAAGGCAAAACAATCGGTTTGATCTGCGCGACAGGTGGGCGCACCGAATATGTTGTGTCGTTTCTGTCCAAAACGGGTTTCCCGATGTCGTAGATGTCTCAAAGGGTATGATGGGCAACAAGCTCGGGGCTGGTTGGATTGCACGCGGTTTACCCACAATCACATTGAGCGAAGCAAAAGAAGCCTACCGCCTCTTGTCACTTAAATAGAAAAGCCGCCCTAAACGGGCGGCTTATGTTTTTACTCTGCTGCGAGCGCGTAGTCTTCCATCGGCGGGCATGTGCAGGTCAGATTGCGATCCCCCCAGACGTTGTCGACGCGGTTCACCGGCGGCCAATATTTGTCCACGCGGAAAGCTCCGGGTGGGAAACAACCCGTTTCGCGCGTATATGGACGATCCCAGCCTTTCACGAGATCTTCCATCGTGTGTGGCGCGTTTTTCAAAGGGTTGTTGGCCTCGTCAATGTCGCCTGCTTCGATCTGGGCGATCTCCGCGCGGATGGCGAGCATGGCGTCGCAGAAACGGTCGAGCTCGGCTTTGGTTTCACTCTCTGTTGGTTCGATCATCAACGTGCCAGCCACAGGCCAACTCATTGTTGGGGCGTGAAAGCCGCAATCAATCAAGCGCTTAGCGATATCATCCACGCTCACATGCGCGCTATCCGCAAAGGGGCGCGTGTCGATAATACACTCGTGTGCAACCCGACCCGTCGGTCCTTTGTAAAGCACATCAAACGCACCCTCGAGCCGTTTAGCGATGTAGTTGGCGTTCAGGATCGCGACACGTGTCGCTTGGGTGAGACCTTCGCCGCCCATCATCAAACAGTAAGCCCATGAGATCGGCAGTAAGGATGGAGAGCCGAAAGGCGCCGCTGAAACAGCGCCCTCGCCACCATTGGGATCACCTGGAAGATGAGCGATCAAATGCTCTTTCACACCGATGGGACCCATGCCAGGGCCACCGCCACCATGCGGGATGCAGAAAGTTTTGTGCAGGTTCAAATGACTCACATCGCCGCCCAGATCACCCGGGCGCGACAGGCCGACCATCGCATTCATGTTCGCACCATCAATGTAGACCTGACCACCCGCGTCGTGGGTGATCTTGCACACATCTATAACTGTTTCCTCGAACACCCCGTGGGTCGAAGGGTATGTGATCATGCAGGCCGCTAGGTTATCTTTATGCTCATCAATTTTCGCACGGAAATCATCGAGGTCGATATCGCCGCGATCATTACATTTCACCGGAACCACTTTCCAGCCTACCATCTGCGCAGAGGCAGGGTTGGTGCCGTGGGCATTCATTGGAATGATGCAAATGTTGCGATGGCCTTGGTCGTTGCTGAGGTGATAGCTGGCGATGCTCAAAAGGCCCGCATATTCGCCCTGCGCACCAGAATTGGGTTGCATCGAAATCGCATCGTAACCCGTCACATCACAGAGTTTTGCGCTGAGATCGTCGATCATTTCGTAATAGCCTGCGGCCTGATCCTTGGGGATGTAGGGGTGGAGCAGGGAAAATTCATCCCAGCTTACAGGCATCATTTCAGCGGCTGAATTGAGCTTCATCGTGCAAGAGCCAAGCGGGATCATCGCTCGATCCAATGCCAGATCACGGTCCGCAAGACGGCGCATGTAGCGCATCATTTCCGTTTCCGCACGGTTCATGTGGAACACGGGATGCGTAAGGAAATCAGAGGTGCGGATCAACTTTTCCGGCATGTGGTAATGCGGGGTGTAATCCTTGTCTTCTTGCGTGATGCCAAAGGCGCGCCAGACCGCTTCGATGGTTTCAGAGCGCGTACGCTCATCCAGCGTGATACCGATCTTCGTGCTTCCGACCGCGCGCAGGTTAATGCCCTCATCCACAGCGGATTTCATCACCGCAGATTGCAAAGGACCGACGTCAACAGTGATCGTGTCAAAGAAAACGGAAGGCTCGGAGTGAAAGCCATTTTGGCGCAGGGTTTCTGCCATCCGTGCAGTCTTGCGATGGATGCGCTGCGCGATAGCTTTGAGACCTGCGGGACCATGAAAGACTGCGTAGAAACCCGCCATAACGGCAAGCAAGGCTTGCGCGGTACAAACGTTCGAGGTCGCTTTTTCGCGGCGGATATGCTGCTCGCGGGTTTGCAGGCTGAGGCGGTAAGCGCGGTTGCCATGGCTGTCGATGGAGACGCCGACAATGCGCCCCGGCATGTTGCGGGCATAGCTTTGCTTCGTCGCCATATAGGCCGCGTGCGGGCCACCATAGCCAACGGGCACGCCGAAACGCTGGGTGGAGCCGACAGCAATGTCCGCCCCCATCGCGCCCGGTTCTTTAAGCAAAGTCAATGCCATAGGGTCAGCCGAGATGATGCCGATAGCTTTGGTGTCGTGGAGCTTGGTGATGTCATCGGTGAAGTCACGCAGGTGGCCATGGGTGCCCGGATATTGGTAAATTGCGCCAAAGATCGCCTGCGCATCCATGTCATCTGGATTGCCGACGGTAATTTCTATCCCAAGAGGCGCAGCGCGGGTTTTCATCACGGCGATGTTTTGTGGATGGCACCCTTGATCAATGAAGAAACCCTTCACTTTGGATTTGGACACGCGCTGCGCCATGGTCATGGCTTCTGCGCAGGCGGTAGCCTCGTCGAGCAAAGACGCGTTGGCGATCTCTAAACCAGTGAGGTCGCTGACCATGGTTTGGAAGTTCAACAGCGCCTCAAGGCGACCTTGAGAAATCTCTGGCTGATAGGGCGTGTAAGCCGTATACCAAGCAGGGTTTTCAAAAATATTGCGCTGGATCGCGGGAGGTGTGACCGTGCCGTGATAGCCTTGCCCAATGAGCGAAGTCAGCACTTTGTTTTTGCCCGCGGTGACCTTCATATGATGCAGCAACTCGCGTTCTGACTTGGCCTTGCCGAAATCAAGCGGCACGTCCTGTCTGATCGATTGCGGCACCGTGTCTTCGATCAAATCATGAAGGTTTTTCGCCCCCACCACGTCCAGCATGTCGGCCATCTCTGTGGGTGATGGTCCGATATGACGGCGGTTGGCAAAATCATATGGCAGATAATCGGTGGGGGTGAAGGTCATTGTCGCGGTCCTTTAAACGATAAATTTTTTGTAGCCTGCTTCGTCCATGTAATCGTCCATTTGGGACGCATCAGAAGCTTCGATTTTAACGAACCAGCCTGCCCCAATCGCATCTTCATTAGCGAGCGCGGGGTTCTCTGCTAGGGCTTCGTTTACTTCGACAATTTCGCCATCAATCGGCGCGAGGATATCGGACGCGGCTTTGACGCTCTCGATCACAACGATCTCTTCGTCTTTAGTGACTGTTGTGCCCACTTCGGGCAGTTCTACGAAAACGATATCGCCAAGCTGCTCAGTCGCGTGCTCTGTGATGCCGACAACAACGCCGTCGTTTTCAACGCGCAGCCATTCATGCTCTTCTGTATATTTCATAATGGTATCTCCCTTTTATCGTTTAAAATTTGCCGGTGTGAAGGGCATTTTTGTGATCGTAAGTGGTAAGCGCTTGCCACGCAATTCGCCAAAGATTGTCGCGCCCAGCTTGCTGTGATCGGCGTTGATCAGCCCCATTGCTACGGGGCCGCTGACTGTTGGACCAAAGCCGCCTGAGGTTATTGTGCCAATGCTGGTGCCGCCTTCACTGGTGGCGAATAGTTCAACCCCTTCACGCATGGGCGCACGTCCTTCGGCTAGCAGGCCAACACGCTTACGCGGCGCGCCATTCTCCATTTGCACAGCGATAATATCTGCACCGGGGAAACCACCCGCACGAGCGCCACCTGAGCGACGGACCTTTTGGATCGCCCAAGTCAGCGCGCCTTCAACAGGAGTTGTAGATGTGTCGATGTCGTGACCATAAAGGCAAAGTCCGCCTTCAAGGCGCAGCGAATCCCGCGCGCCGAGGCCGATGGCTTCTACGTCTTCGTGCGCAATCAAGGCTTCGGCCAAAGCCACGGCATCGACGTTTGGGACCGAGATTTCATAACCGTCTTCGCCCGTGTAACCAGAGCGGGACACCCAGCATTCCGCGCCGTTCAAATCAAGCGTGGCGACGTCCATAAAGGTCATCGTCGCAGCTCTGGGATCGAGCGCGCTGAGCACAGCCTCAGACGCTGGACCTTGCAGCGCAAGGAGCGCGCGATCGGTAATTTCGGTGACTATGACTTCAGGCTCAAGTTGCGCTTTCATATGGGCGATGTCAGCGCCTTTGCAGGCGGCATTCAACACCACAAAGATATGATCGCCGCGATTAGCAAGCATCAGGTCATCCATGATGCCGCCCTGTTCATTGGTGAACATGCCATAGCGCTGGCGGTTTTCTGCGAGACCTTCAATATCGACTGGGATCAGCGTTTCCAAAGCGGCAGCGGCCCTCTCCCCTGAGACTTTGACTTGACCCATATGGCTGACGTCAAACAGTCCCGCTTTCTCGCGTGTGTGCACATGTTCTTTCATCACGCCGAGGGGATATTGCACGGGCATGGAGTAGCCTGCAAACGGCACCATTTTCGCACGCAATTGAACGTGCAAATCGTGCAACGGTGTCTCTAGAAGGTCAGACATGTGTAGCCTCTTTCCCTAAGGCCGACTGTCTTTTGAAAAAGAACATGCGGCACCACATTTAGCACGCGAAACCCTCGCGCACGTGATGCCCCCTCTGTCATGGTGCCTGAGATCGCTATCCCTTCGGCGGACGATTCAACGCCTCTCTCCAGAGTGTCGTATCGCAGCAAAGGTCCCTTGGCCTGAGAGTTTCCGGGGCGGTTGCTCCTTCGGCACCAGCGTTTCTGGTTCTCCCGATACTGCTGGGGTGTATGTGCGACAAAGCCGTGCGCTGTGTCAACGCCTGTATGCAATGGAGTACAAAAAAGTCGGGCAAGTCGCACCCTGCCCAACTTAAGATTTTAGATTAAGATGCTGCGGTAACCGCTCGACCTGTCATAACTTTTATCAAGTGTGCACGGTATTCTGCGCTACCATGTAAGTCTTCGATCATGTTGTCAGCACTGGCGCTAAGATCCGCTAAAGCATCGGCTGAGAAGTTCGCACTCAGCGCTTCTTCCGCCTTTGTCCAGCGGAAAACACCCTCATTCGAGGCACCGGTCACAGCGACTCGTACGCCATCGGCGTATTTCGCAACAAAAACACCAACCAAAGCAAAGCGCGACGCGGGCTGTACGAATTTCTCGTAATGCGACGCCTCTGGGATTGGGAAAGACACGGCTGTGATGATCTCGCCTTCCTCCAGCGCGGTGTCAAACATGCCTTGGAAATAGTCATCCGCCGCGATCTCACGCGCGTTGGTCGTGATGGTCGCACCTGAGCCAAGCACCGCAGCGGGATAGCACGCGGAGGGGTCATTATTAGCGAGCGAGCCACCAATCGTGCCACGATTGCGCACCGCCGGATCACCGATGTTTGACGCCAGTGCAGAGAGGCCAGCATAGCTGCCGTCTGCTGCCACAGACGCATGGTTGGTTGCACCGCCAATAGTGAGGCTGCCCGCGCTTGTGGTGATGCCCTGCATCTCGGTCACACCGCTTAGGCTCACCAAAGCCAAAGGTGATGCAAGACGTTGTTTCAGCGTCGGGATCAGCGTTTGACCACCGCCCAGCGCTTGTGCCTCATCTGCCCCAAGAGCGGTGACAGCATCGGCCACAGTTGTTGGGCGTTCGATATCAAATGAATACATATCCGCTCTCCTTATTCAGCGTTGTGCATGGCAGACCACACGCGATGTGGGGTCATGGGCATGTCGATATGGGTGACATTCTTGCCGCCTGATTGCAGCGCGTCAATCACCGCGTTGACCACTGTTGGAGGTGATCCAATCGCTCCTGCTTCACCGCAGCCTTTGACGCCCAACGGGTTATGCGTACAGGCGTTGCCTTGGCTGTGATCGACCACGTAGAACGGTAAATCATCGGCGCGCGGCATGGTGTAATCCATGTAGGACGCGCTGAGTAGCTGGCCGTTTTCATCGTAGGTGGTGTTTTCAACGAGCGCTTGACCTATGCCTTGGCCAAGGCCGCCATGCACCTGCCCTGTCACCACAAGCGGGTTCATAACGTTGCCGAAGTCATCCACGGCCGTCATGCGATCAACACGCACTTTGCCAGTGTCTGGGTCCACTTCGACCTCACAGCAATAGGCACCGGATGGATAGGTGAAGTTGGCCGGATCATAGAAGGCCGTCTCCTCCAAGCCCGGCTCGATCTCCTCAAGGGGGAATTCATGCGGGATGTAAGCTTTCAATGCCACTTCGCCAAAGCTGACGGATCGGTTCGTACCCGACACGCTGAAATTGCCGTCTGTGAAATCCACGTTGGATGGCTCTGTCTCCAACATATGTGCCGCGATACGGCTGGCTTTGTCGATGATCTTCTCCGTCGCACGAACTATGGCAGAGCCACAGACCGCAAGCGAGCGGGAGCCGTAAGTACCCATTCCAAATGGGATTTTCGACGTATCGCCATGCACGATGTCAATCACAGAAGGATCGATACCGAGCATATCACCCACGATTTGCGGGAACACAGTCTCGTGGCCTTGCCCGTGGCTGTGCGCACCGACCATGACCGAGAGATTGCCCGTCGCATTCACACGCACGGTCGCCGCGTCATAAAGGCCGATGCGAGAGCCAAGGATACCCACAAGGTTGGACGGCGCAATGCCGCAAGCCTCGATATAGGCGTTCACGCCGAAACCACGTAGCATGCCTTTGGCCTCAGACTCAGCACGACGCGCAGCAAAACCAGCCATGTCGGCGACATTTTCCATGCGGTCCATCAAGGCGTCATAGTTGCCGCTGTCATACTCAAGACCTGCCGCAGAGGCGAAGGGATATTGATCCGGCTTGATGAAGTTCTTGCGACGCAGCTCGATCGGATCCATGCCAATTTCACGTGCGGCCATGTCGATGACGCGCTCAAGGGAATAGGTCGCCTCTGGTCGCCCAGCGCCGCGATATGCATCCACAGGGGCTGTGTTGGTGAAGACCGCTTTAACGTTCACATAGACCAGCGGCACCGTGTAGTTACCCGCCATCAAAGTGCCGTGCAGAAAGGTTGGGGTCGCAGTCGAGAAGTTTGACAGATACGCGCCGACATTCGCCATTGTTTCTGTGCGGAAGGCGAGGAAATTGCCCTCTGCGTCGAGTGCGAGTTCGATCTTGGTCACGTGATCGCGGCCATGCGCATCCGTCAAGAACGCCTCTGAACGATCAGAGGTCCATTTGACCGTGCGCCCGAGCTTTTTCGCGGCGGCGAGCACCAGGGCTTCTTCACCATAGTGATAGATCTTGGAGCCAAAGCCGCCACCCACATCAGGGGCAATCACTGTCAGCTTGTTCTCTGGGATGCCCATTACGAACGCACTGAGCAATAAACGCGTAAGGTGCGGGTTTTGTGACGTCGTGTGCAGGACATAATCGCCCGTTCCTGTGTTGTAGTGGCCAATGGAGCAGCGTGGCTCCATAGCGTTGGGCACAAGGCGGTTGTTGATAAGCTCGAGCGTCGTAACGTGATGCGCGTTCTTGATTGCATCATCCGTGGCCGCGCGGTTGTCTTCGATCCAACCCCAGTCAAAACATTGGTTCGTCTCGATTTCATCATGCACATAATTGGTGCCAGAAAGTGCGTCAGCCATGTTGATGATGGCATCATGCTCTTCAATGTCGATCTCAATCGCTTCGACCGCGTCTTTGCCTTGCTGAACAGTCTCGGCGATCACGGCTGCATAAGCATCGCCGACATGCCGGACTTTACCGTGTGCAAGCACAGGGCGCTTTGGTTCTTTCATCGGCTCACCGTCGCGGCTCACAATCGCCCAACCTGCTGGGTTGCCACCGACTTCGACAAAATCTTCACCTGTGAAGATTGCCAGAACACCTGGCATCGCAGAGGCAGCACTTGTGTCGATTGATTTGATTGTTCCGTTGGCCACATTCGAGCGCGCAAAAACTGCGGCGCATTCGCCGGCTGTCTGGATGTCGTCGCTATAGTTGCCTTTGCCGGTTAAGAACCGGATGTCTTCGCGCCGTTTTGTTGAAGCGCCTATTCCACCATCTTTTGGCATTGTGTATTCCTTCCGTGAGGAGGCGACTTTTCTTGAAAAATCAACCGCTCCAAATTTTTTAGAAAATTTGCTTACTCAGCAGCTATCGCAGAGACGTCCTGACCGGATGCGGCCATGATTGCTTTAACGATGTTATGATAACCAGTGCAGCGACAGATATTACCCTCTAAATACTCTCGCACCTCGGTCTCTGTCGGCTTTGGGTTGTCTTTCAACAAAGCGCTGGCAGACATTACCATTCCCGGTGTGCAAAAACCGCACTGCAAACCGTGGTGATCCTGAAACGCTTGCTGGATCACGTTGAGCGATCCGTCGCCGTTCGCTTGGCCTTCAATCGTGCCTACGTCTGCGCCATCAGCTTCTGCGGCGAACATTGTGCAGGACTTCACAGCCTCGCCGTTCACATGCACCACGCATGCGCCGCACTGCGATGTATCACAGCCGATGTGTGTGCCTGTCAGTCGTAGGTCTTCGCGCAAAAATGCCGAAAGCAGGGTATTGCTTTCTACACTGCCGGAAACGGACTTCCCGTTCACCGTCATAGAAATCTCTGTCATGCTGTCCTCCCAGATCATGCAAGACCACCCTGGCAAGAAAATGGCTGGCTGGCTAATAATTTTTTTAACTTTTTTGGTCACTGAGATGGAATGCAGAAAGACGCTCTTCCAAAAAATGGCAAAAATGTGGTAAAAGAGGGAGCTTTTATGAAAACAAAGAGTTTCCAAGGTATGCCTGTCAAATTCATGGCAGTCTATTCGGAATTCGTGAGACGTTTTGGTGGGCGGGCGTGAGAATATGCGTCGACGGTCCAAAATCAACCGCAGTGCGTCACGAGTAAAGCGACCGAACGCGTCGCTGCTACTAGCTGGACTGGGGAGTCTTCAAACGTGCCAAACTTTATTCTTCGTGGCACGCTGACAGGCACTGCGAATGACGACACACTCAGTGGCGGCACGGGAACTGAAGTTCTGAACGGTTTTGCTGGCAACGATGTCTTCGTCGCAAGCGCTGGCCCTAACACGGTCGATGGCGGTGTAGGTGCAGATGTTTATGATACCAACACTCTGTCCTTTCGGCCGACAATATCAACGTGGACCTTGCAGATGGTACCGCGGGTGCCACTGCACCTGTACCACCACCGAAAATATCGACGTTGGCCTTAGCGACGATAACTTCACAGGCACAGACGATGCCAACGTTCTGATTGGGCGCACGGGCGATGATATGCTGAGCGGTGGACTTGGCGGCGACGTTCTAAATGGTGGTGCGGGTGATGATGTGCATGATGGTAGCGGTGATAACCTTTTGATCACAAGCGCCGGGACTGACACACACAACGGCGGTGCGGGTATTGATACCTATGACATCGACATCTCAGATGATTATGAGGCGGATTACGGTGTTAACCTAGCGACGGGTGTCGATAATCTTGGCGACAGTTATTCCGGCATTGAAAATGTGAATGGCGGCTGGGGCGATGACAGCCTGACAGGTGATGCAGGGATCAACATCCTAGATGGCGGTGTCGGCGATGACGTTGTGATAGGCGGCGCGGGCGACGATTCCCTTGCGGGCGGTCTGGGTAATGACATGCTGGATGGCGGCGCAGGTGTGGACACGGTCGACATCGGCGGTGCAACCGCTGGCGAGGCAGATTACAACATCGATCTGAACGTCGGTCAGGATCAATACGGCAACACCTATTCCAACATCGAGAACGTCACGACCGGGTCTGGTGATGACAACCCCTTTGGCAATGTGGCGGGCAACCAGTTGCAAGGAAATGACGGCGACGACACGATTGATGGTGCGGCAGGGAACGATTTCCACAATAGTGGCAACGGTGATGATGTGTTCCTCGCGAACGCTGGCTCCAACAGCTACTTTGGTGGCAATGCTGTTGATACACTGCAGATTGCGGGCACCAAAGAGAATGCGGTCAGCTATTCGATCATCCTTGCAGAGGGCATCGATAATCAGGGCAACACTAGCTTTGGTGTTGAAAACATTAATGCAGGGTCCGGCAACGACAGTCCTGTGGGCAAGCTTGATGACAACGCGCTGAACGACAATGTTGGTGATGACACGCTTACAGGTGGCGGTGGCGATGATACGCTAACGGGCGGTCTCGGGGATGACTTATATACGATGGACAATGATGCCGGCAGCATTGAGGTCACCAACTTCACACAAGGGGCCAATCAAATTGGTCTGAGCAGTATCGCGGGTGTCGAAGACTTCGATGATCTTGCAGCCTTCTTGCTCTCCGATGGCGGCACGTCGACGCTTACGTTCGATATCACTGAGGTGGATCAGCTTCAGTTGATCATCCAAGCGGAAGAAAATCTGGAAGCGTCCAACTTCATCTTATAAATCCTATTTCAAGGGCCCTTTGTTTCGCACATGGGTCCCTTTTACTATCGTAAATCGTATTCAGCGCGCTACCTCTATCGCAAAGCAGCCTAACAATGGAAGAGCCGCGCGATGACCACATCCGATTTGTTCGACAACCTGCCCCACCCCAACAAAAACTTTGCCTTCACCCCGACGCGAGCCGCAGGCCTGGCGCAGCTTGAAAAATTCGTGTCGCGCATGGGCGACCACTACACGTCGCAGCGCAACTATGACCTTGGCGCACAGGATCGCAGCACGGCCTCCACACTGTCCCCATGGATCCGGCACCGTTTGATCACTGAGGAAGAGGTGCTGACACGCGCTTTTGCAAGGCACAGCCCGTCTGCCGCCTCCAAGTTCGTGCAAGAGGTGTTTTGGCGCGGGTATTTCAAAGGGTGGCTGGAACACCATCCGAGCGTTTGGCAGGCTTTTATGCATGATTTGCGCTTAGCATATGCGCGCATAGAAACCGATCAAGTGTTAAAGCATGACTACACTGACTCGACAGAAGGGCGATCCGGCATCGCCTGTTTTGATCATTGGGTGCAGGAGTTGGTGCAGACAGGCTATCTGCACAATCACGCGCGCATGTGGTTCGCCTCGATCTGGATTTTTTCTCTGCGGCTGCCGTGGCAATTGGGTGCCGATTTCTTCATGCAGCACCTGCTGGACGGCGATCCCGCGTCCAACACGCTAAGCTGGCGTTGGGTTGGCGGGTTGCACACGAAGGGCAAAACTTACCTCGCGCGCGCCTACAACATTGCAAAATATACGGGTGGGCGGTTCAATCCTGAAGGGCAAATCGCCGGTCTTGCGATTGCTTTAGAAGAACCCAATGAGCATCCATTTGTGCCCCTGCCCTTGCCTCCGAGTGCGCCCAAAAACACAGCCTTGCGGCTGATTACGGAAGAGGATTGCTACCCCGAAATTGGTGCCAGCCAATCAGATTCGCCTGTTTTGCGAGTATTCACCCCGGTGCCAGAGCAAAGTGAAAAGGTGAGAGCCTTCAAACAGGCCGCTTTGCCGGGTACCGAGGTCCTAACCAGTGCCGATTGGGCAACGTGTATTGTTGAAGCAGCACAGGTCTCAGGTACGCGTGAAGTTATCACTGCCTACGCCCCCGTCGGGCCTACCGCCGCGCATTTAGCGCAAGCAAAACCCTTGCTTTCGGGCGAAGGGATCACGTTGCATCAACAGATGCGAGCTTATGATCACCTCACATGGCCGCACGCGAACAAGGGGTTCTTTAAGCTCAAAAAGCAGATCCCCAAAATCCTCGCGCAGTTGGATTTGAAACCCTTGGCTTAGACGCGCACCTCCTCAGGTCTTTTTCGCGTCATCCACGATATTCATGGTCGCCACGCCACTGTTGCCCAAGGCCACACTGGCGAAGGGCCCTCCGTGGCACATGTCGCCCACATCCTGTGGATTGGCGGGGTCTGCATTGGCGAGAATCTCTGCGGCGAACTGCTCTGCATTGTCTCTCGGGCGATAGCCGAGAAAGCTGGCCTGACTGTTATCCACCGGCGCGCGGTCGTTCTTGGACACCCCATAGACCACCGAAAAACCCGTCGTTGGCGCATCAATGCAGCGAGTGACCAGTTGGATCAGATCATCATAGGACAACCAAGACCCAAGCGCGCGCGGATTGTTGACCTGCGCGCAGGACAAAATGCGCATATGCACGCTCTCCAACCCGTGTTTGTCCCAATAGAGCGAGCCGAGATCTTCGGCAAAACACTTGGCCAGACCGTAGAACGTATCGGGACGATGAGGCACATTTGTGTCAATGAAATCAGTCTTAGCGTGCATCCCAACCGCATGGATC
>Ga0115564_10003066_pt1 | contig 14199 bp, 7 predicted proteins | sample COGITO_mtgs_1105_7_FD_88680 | JGI IMG/M metagenome (GOLD analysis project Ga0115564, IMG submission 88680) | Pelagic marine microbial communities from North Sea - COGITO_mtgs_110523 | ecosystem: Environmental > Aquatic > Marine > Epipelagic | place: Germany:Helgoland, sampling site Kabeltonne...
CCGAGGCACGGTTTCCCCTCGTAAAGTCGATAGAAGTTTTCGGCAATGTTCGAGGCAGCGTTCCGATCACGATGCAAGATGACTCCACATTCGGCGTTTTGGCAACGGCGAAGCCCTCTGATCCGAGATAAGAAACTGGAGAATACAGTCGCGTGTATTTTTACAAACAGAAATCGATATTTCATCTCCGTTTACGGGGCGCTCCTCTATCAAGTGATAGATTGCTAGTAGTTTCGTGTTGGTTGAGAAGATCACCGAGCTCTTGTTCGAGCTGCCGTGTCAATGTAACCCAAAATTTATTCCCAAACATGGTATTTTCTGTAAATTTAGCCGACAGTCCTTGTTTTTCCAGTGTGGTTTCTGCTACCGATTTAATGAGTGGAGCAATCACTCGTACGCCAATCTTTTTTTGGTGTGTATTTTCTTTGCACCGCAAATAGTAAGTCCATTCGTTACCATTCTGCATCATGTGCACCCGATTCGTCATGTGTACTGGGTCTGCTTGTTTCAATACCGTTTTGACGTCATCGCTCACCCGTTTTTGTTCATCCATGCACGGCTTTTTTTCTTTTCGTTGGATTGTCCGTAACGTAGAAAGTTCTTTGCGGGCATCAAGCATATCACGCGCGGCAGTCGATATGTCTTCGGATAAATTGTGCTGATGTTCAACGCCCACCACATCCCGTTCTTTACTCGCGGTTATCGTGAGTGACGATGGCTTATCTGCCCCGTTCTTCTCAGCGTCAATTTTCAATTCTCGCTTAAATGCACGCACAAACATGTCGGGAATATCGCCGCTATACTTCTCGGCAAAGTCGCCGCTTTGAATTTGTGCTTTGAGACGAGTTATAATTTCAATCACACGATCGACCGTCAGTGGGGTCTGTTGCGTCCCTTGTTTCATGCGGAAGTAGATGGGATCTTCAGAATCAGCAGTGTACATTTCCACGCATGGCACTTTTCTTGTCCGCAAATCGTCTTCGATGAGTGACTTGCAGGTCTTGATACGTTCGTGCAATGCCTTGCGCTTTTCTTCTGTACTTTGGTCAATGTTGTTCATCTGAGTTTGAGCCTTGCAGTACACTGCAATTGCATCGTTGGCCGCTTCCATTTTTATTGTTCGATGTTCAAAAAAAAATTGTGCGAGGGAACGCCACTCACCATGAAATGTTTCATGTAGAAAACCAAATCCGTTTGACAATATCACAAGTCATACAGCATATTGAATGCTTCTTTCAACTCCGCTGTCTCTGCTTCACTCACTGTGTTTTCCTGCTTGATTTCGGTAATCGCCATAACTCTGTGTTGGATTACCGTAGCGTAGTTGCATACTTGCAACAACTGATTTTGCTCGGTATACGACCAATTGTTGTCTGTCATTGGAATAAAGACCGTCTTGCGAATAGTTTTGAGAATATCCGTCGCTGTTTTGGTATACACCTCTTCAGCCATTTGATCGTGTCTTCTATATTGCACCAAACATAATTTATGTTCGTCAAATAGGTTGAACGTGCCGTTGTCTGTCGTCTCTTGTCGAGTGAGCGGCAAACAGCGGGTATGGCGATGGTCGTCTGGTGGCGTCAGTGATGACTTCATTGGTAGCCACATACCAGCCTCCCCGTCGTTGCAACGCCGAATGCATTTCTTTCCACGGGCAGTGCATACTGTAGTGATAATATGCTTCAACATATCCTGGAAATTACCACACTTGAACTTTTCATTGTCGTATTGATGCCCTGGGTGCATTGTAAGACGGAACGTATTCGAAGATGAAGAAGCCACCGACTCATCTACAGATCCAGCTATCAGTTCAAACATTGTCCAGTTGTTGGTGGCATCCTCTTCTCGAATCCGTTGCCGTTGGATTTGTCTATTTGCCAGATTTACGAGAATGCCAAACGCACACGGCGTTGCGCCATGCGAAAGTTCGATCCAAAGCGCGTCGTCTTTGGTACTGGTTGATTTCGGTGTCTTCCACCGATTTAAAAGTTTCAAGTGTGTTTTCAGTTGAGCGATGGTGTATGCATCAAGTGGTTTCTTTGTCTGACGCGACGAACTCGCTTCAAACGCACTAAACAACGTTAACGAGGGTTCAAAATATGTCAAACGCAAAAACAAGTCATCCAGTATAAAAAATGGATATTCATGTTCGCTTGCCTGCGAACTCACATGGTGGATTGGATTGTGGTCCATTTCTTCGTTATCTTGGAGTTCGAGTTGATCAAAATACACATTCATATCCGGTGCATCACACAATTGACCACCGTGATATGCGTCTGAATAGACTGGTTTGTACATCGTCTGGTCACCGAAACTCTCATCCCAAAACGTTTTCAATTGACGGTGGACTGGATCAAGATTTGAAAAATATACATTTTCGCCCTCCTTCAGATTTGTGTAGACATTTTTCTCTCTGAGTTTATAGATTTTAAATGTGTCAATCGAATAGACCAACGCGGGGTCTGGTCGTTCTTGGGTTTCCGTCGCTTTATCTAGTTGATCTGCTGCATGTTCAGCCGGCCACGGCTTGAATAGTTCAGAATTCAGCTTCAATAATTGAGAAACTACATTGATAGTTGGGTGTACCCAATATTGCGGTCCACTATAACCTAGAACTAGACTTTGTATAGGTATACCGTCAGTCTCCTGGTCCCCAGCAATTTTCTTATTGTTACAAACAACACGATGCGTAATACTACCGTCCACGTTATAATCACAAAAGATAACCGAACCGTTTGTCTTCTCCTCGACTGAGAGGATCATAAATCTGGATTTCTCTCCTTCAAGTTTTATCCGATATTTGAGCATCAGCGTCGCTCCTACTTTGTCCATTTTCTTCTTTTTCGCTCCTACTTTGTCTGTTTTCTTCTTCTTCGATACGACTTCATCATCATTCCATGTTATTGTAACTTCTTGAGGATTCTTTATATTTATATCGAGTGTAACGCGATCGTAAACGTGACTTTGCGTAAATCTATATTGTGAACACGTTAAAAGCATATTTAAATCATCATTTTTCTGGACACATATGCGATTTCCCTGATATTCATACTTTGCTGTTTGTGGCTTAGGTGGCATAATGTATTTCTGTGGCATAATGTATTTCTTTCCCCACGGAAATGAAGGACGGGTGGTGTCTCGATCATACAGCATACATTCATAATAGGGCATTTGATTTGTCTTGTCATTTTCGCCCTGGCCATTAGCGATATGCTGCGCAGCAACTTGAATGATAGCGAATGGATTTGCAATACGCGCGGGATCGAAGAATGCGCTGCATTGTGGGTACTGTTCTTGAAAGAGCGCACGAATGTGGTGATCGCAAATGTACGTGATATTACTCGATACCCAAATCTCTTTGGAATACGCCTTAAATTTTAAAACTTCAGACTCGATTTTTCCTCGTAAAAGTATTGAGTTTTCCGTGATGTATTGAGTTGATAGATTCGGATTCTCTAGATGGGTAGTTAGAGGGTGTACCACCGTCGGCTTTGTTACCGATTCAAACTTGTAAAATTTAGACGAGAGTGGAAACGGAATTAAGTTGAATTGTTTTGGTTTTTCGCCTTCCGGGTGTATGCTCTTATATGATTTGCGCATTCTATCAAACTCTTTTTTGGGCACGTTAAAGGTCACATTGTTTAGACGAACGCACGTAAAACGGTGAGGTTCGCCAACTGGCATGTACACACCGATCGGTCGGATCGAAACCGTGTGTGTACCAATCACGATGGCGCATTCGTTCAGAGTTTGGTCTGGCCGCATCGTGTACAGTCCCGTGCCTTCGTCGTAGTTATCGTAGAGCTGATGTACTCCGTATACACACTCGTTCAGTCGTTCCGCCTCGGTAAAATCGCATGCTGTTGGATACACGGATGTGCGTGGCGCAACCACGTCCGTTGGACGTTCACGGCGTATTGTTTCGATTTTTTTGACAATTGCATCTACATTTAGTCGAATATCATCATGATTATAAATTTTATATGTAAGGTCGGTGTTTGTAGTGCTACAGTCACTTGTTGGAAGTGGTTCATTCTCAGCTTCTCTATGCAACTCTTTTGATGGTGTAATTTTATCCGAATACTGGAGTAAAATCACATCTCCATCTACTTTATCGTTTGCCGAGTACAAAATTTTTGCGTCTTTATATAAATCTGGGTTCTTGAATTTTTTCCCCCAGAAAGTTTTATTTTCAGTAAAATGAGGTGAAAATACACGCGTGTCGACGTCGGCGAGATTCTGGTACGATACTTCGTCGTTATCGATGGGTCTGAGTGGTGGCGTGTACTCGTATGTCGCAAAGGTCAAGAATTTTTTGGGGTTCATATCCTTCGGTGTATGCTCTGCAATAATACATGTGATCCCAAACGTCATTTTCGATTTTGAGATCAATGCATTGAGGTTGAGTGCCGACCGATCCGGATTCGGGACCTCGACTTGCAAATTCATGAATTCTTTTAGTTTAGTTGACCATGTCTCTGTAGCCGTATTTGATTTAGGTTTGCATTCAATCTTAAACTCTTTTGTGACTTCCAGACCCAAAGAAAATCTAGTTTTGTATACCTGACCCTTGTAACGAACTAATTGTTCGTGTAATAGTTCGAGCGATTTCGGTCCTTTTAAGTCTAATTCGTCGGGTTTCGTTTGACTTCGTGATTTTCGGTCCGGAACCTCTTGCGGTGTGAAGATGAAACGTTCAGTAAACAGTTTCTCGCCATTCTCGAAGATCAGTGTCATTCCGTTGAGTGTAAAGTCTTCTGCAGTTTGAAAACTCCCTGTAAAACGAAGTTCCAGGCGTTCCAGAGTCGATACAAATGATTTCGTACCGATATCCCAAGCTCCAATTCTGCGGGTCGTCTTATCGTAATCAACCAACTCTCCCGGCTTTAACACAACATCTATCTTACCGGTACCGCGTTGCACGGTCGAAAGACAGTCATGTTCTCGATCACTCTTCATTTCTTCAATAAATCCGTCCGTATTGAAGCCCCTTGAGTCGAAAACACTGTCAAATTGAACATGGAACCGTTCACCTATACGCGTTAACGGGGCGTTCACGCCCGATCGTATTATCGTTCCCTGAAAATCAGTGGTTGGTACGAACTTAAAAATCGAATTGGTCAGTCTGTCCCCATCTTTCATGTAGCCGATTTCTGCGCCATGCGCGTCTGAAAACTTGGGGTTTCCATCTACCACCGTGATAGCTACACTGGAAGGCGAAGTATTGTGTACAATGACCTTGGACTGTAATGTCTTCAGTACGCTAACAATCTCGTCCAACTTCACATCCAGTCCGTACGGTTTGTAGGAGTCCTGGAGTACTTCGAGTAATGCAATGTCAACATGTGCCCACACCAAGAGTGGCCTTTTTTTATGAAGAACTTTTTTATACATCTTTTTATAATGACTCGGACCACCATACGAGCAACTCTGGACAACAATGTCAGCCTTAATGTCTTCCAGTGCTGCAACTTTCAATTTTCCAATGATTTCGGCGTTGATGTTGAGGGAGTGGTCATATGATTCAATCGTTGGCGCGGATAATCGTCTAGCCTCTACCCCCGATGCATCGACTGGCGTGGCGTTTTTTGTATTTTGATATTGAATCGGTAACATGTGATTCCATTTGCAATTCAATAAATCTAAATGTGTCATTTGGATATCTATAATCTTAGTTAATAACAAGCTTTTTTTCAATGACAAATCAACAAACGACTTTGAGGAAAAGTAATCAATGACTGTGAAAACGAGTGTATCCCCGAGTGATATCAGCAACCACGGACCGTACGTACATCAGTACAGTTATAGACTATTTCGATATTCATTTTTTGATTGACACTGGCAACGGTGACAATCTTGATTTTTACCCCGGACACGGTGCCATATCCAGCTCTTCTTCTGTTGCTTCTTCCGTTGACAAGAAAGAAGTTTCATCATATTGACACATTGCAATGACCAGTGGTGTCTTAGCTGGAGGAAGTAGTCGTAAAATATGACTTGGTGTACGGAATACTCCATTTGTATACAGTGGAAGATGTTCATTATCGAATTGTTCCAACATCTCCCACGCACCTTTTAGTCCATTGTTGGTTACGATGTACGGTACATTGTTTTTTGTTTGCAACTTAAATCCAAGTCCATGCACCTTCCATCCTAGAGCAGTTTTATGAATGCTGCGACGTAATATATTGTACGCTTGACGGTATTCATCGGTAACACATCGAAGTAGAGTATGAAACTCCTTCATCTTGGGGTCAATTGTGTGAACCAATGCGTTATCCAGATAAAAATTGAAGCAGGTATGAATCGGAGCAACTCCTTGGAATGCATGTCGTACAACGTCCGATCCTAAATTTGGTCGTATGGTCATTTGAATGTCATCATATGTAAACGGAATCGCTTGTAGGAATTCGCTTCGATTTTTCTTGTCGATTGCAATAATATCCAAATCGATTGTCATCAGTTGACGGTTCGCGAATCCACCACACCGATAAACAAATTGAGCGCGATGCACCGACTGAATGAACGATGGCATAATGTAAGTCGAGAGTTCACGGAACCCCACTACCTGCATACGTTGATTTTGAGTCAGATTTAACATTGGAATGCTGGAAATTGCGTCTTTGATACGATCGAGTGCATCCGCTGGACTAAGGTCAAAGACGAGAAGATCGATGTCTTTAGGCAACACATGTCTGCCGTGAAACGAAGATGGATCATGACTGCGCTTCATGAAATCGAGGTTGTCTTTCTGTAAAAAATCGCGCGCGTGTGCATCTTGAACCAATAAATCTCGAGGGCATCCGCCAATGATGCACGCAGAATCGCCTAGTTTGTCGAGTATTGTATACGCGAGTGAACGGATCGCAAACAACTTTTCTTTTCCATGTACACGGCGGCTATCGAAGGTGTCATACTTGCAATTCATTTTTTAAAAGTTTTTTTTAAAAGTTTTTTGCGACAATATTTATCGAAAATTTTCAAAAAAAAGGGAATCGAACACACAATCTGAGATAACTCTTCGATTTTATTATTATGAAAGATACCCTGGGTGAAACGATAACACCGGAGGTATAATGTACAATGGTATGTCACTCGGTCTGTCGTTGATGAATATCGAAATAGTCTATAACCTTCGAACACGATCTTATTTTAAGATATGACGAGTAACACGTGATACGCGCTCGGGTTTATGTATATATTTGGGTTGAACATACGCCGACTTTTTCAGATCAACCGATACCTTTGACGCAACCGGCGCATATAATTTCGAATTGACAGATGCTACACCGCACAGTTCGCTCATGTATTCGTCTATCTTACTGGATGTAATGTCAAGCGGCAGCGATCCATCCTTCATCATAGCGTGGTGAAACTCGCGGATGTCCCACTTATCGCCACACACAGCCTTCCATTTGTTGTGAAGCGCGACTGCATTTGCAAATCCCATAATGTACGACGACATTTGAAATGGAAGTAAATGTGCACGGTTGGTAAAGCGTGTAAAATCAATACTGCGTGAAGGTTCGTCGGTGTTTGCTTTAGAACAACTGGTCGAAAAGTTAGGACACCGCATATTGCTCGGATAATTTCCATAATTGAACTTCATCACAGCTTCATCAAATGTATCTCGACCCGACGGCACCGCAATGTCGGCATAGGCATTAAATGCGGTGTTGATTATGTCTCTTGCCTGTGTGATGTCGGAAGTGGGACCAAAGAGCGTGCCTAGATTGCCGTACTCGAATGCCATAAACGCGTCGGAATAACTTGCAAAGCCTTCATAAACTGAGGACGACCCGTCTGCCATACTGTACCCACATGCCGAATCACGACCAAACTTAGGATTATTATATTGCACATCTCTAAAACGTTCAATCTGCAACGAGTGTCCAATTGTTTGTTCGTGAATAAACGTTTGCACAATACCACGGTAGTCCGACTCACGAAGCATGTCTTGCACATCGTATGAACCATACGCCGCGGTGTCGCAGGAGTAGTATGCAGCATCGTTTTCCGTAAGCTCATCCGCAAATTGTGTTTTTGATCGTTTGTAGCTATACCAATTGTCATTAAAATTAGGGAAGATCCCAGAAGGACATGCACTGACAGACGACTTGTCGCCTCGGTTGAAGAAGAAATTTTTCACCATGTCCGCGAAGAATGTTCCAAACGGGGCAACCTGTTTTCCTAAGAAATTCCAGACAGCGTACAGCCCATCACACGTTCCAGGCAACGCCTCATACGGAGACACAATCAAATTCGGCGCAATCGCACCAGTGTTTGGAGACCAGTCGCCATTTGCATCGATGTTGGGGCAGACGGAAAAGTCTCTCTCTCGCAACACCAACACGGACGGATCGGGACAGACCGCGGGATCGCGACCACTTGCGTAGTACGCCGTCGCGTTACACTCTGGCAGGAGAAATGGGCAGTTTGAATTATTGATGTAGCTATCGCCCGCATAAGGTTGACATCCTGTGGGCCACGGAAAGAAAGTCGCCTCAGTCTGCGTATTCGGGACAGACTGTACGTCGTCTAGTGCTTTACAATATAAAGCATCGTTTTGACGATCCATCAGATCTGCATCTGTGCCGACGGTTTGGGCTAATTTGGTGTAGTATGTCCTTTGATATGTTTCATTCAGACCAGCTACAACATCGTACCATGCATCCAATCCACCCGGGTAGTCGATCATGTTTTCAAGTATCTTATCTTGAACAACGGTGCCAATGTTGGGATGCGTCAGAATGCTCGATGTACCTGGAAACGCCTCTTCTACCGTCGTTACCAGATCTGCAAACCGTGTTGGCGCTGTCATGTCTTTGATGCAAGTGAGAGTTTTCAGCGACTTGTGAAAACCCCCACTACACTCATCTCCACCATAATAGATTTCATTGTCCGTCAGGTTTTGTCCAAGCACACAACTTGTGTAACGATAGGCATTTGGTTTTGCCCTAGCAGGTAAGCTTTCTTCTTCTGGTCCAATTAATGTATCCAAGTTTGCGACCCACCAGTCGGCATATTCGCGCTTGTGTTTGTAAAACTTTCTTGACAACTGAGTATACATGTGGATTGCATCGTCGTATCCTGCAGCTTTCGCTGTCGCGTTCACCTTTTCGAGCTCGGTTGTATTCATTTTGGGAAACGTGTTTAATGAGTCCGCTCGGTTGTCGGTTTGGGATGAAATCCGACCCACAAGATTGTATCCGCGTCCGGTCAGTCCGACCATGGCTGTCGTGGCACGGGCTGGCAATGGAAACCCGTATTCCGCACATTCCGTATACCGTTCCTTGGCCATTTCCATCACTTCTGCAATACCAGCGTCGAATCGGAGTGCACTATTGATGAACACATCGGCCGTCGTCACTGCATTATGGATCACAGACGGCCAGTCCATATCTGCCGGATGATACCAAAGTCCAGCGTTATTCGAACAAAACCTATGAAGGTTGTGCACAAACCCGCCCGCCATAAATCCCACCGCGCTATCACGTAAGTAATTATAGCCACGAGCCTCTTCAATTGTTAATTTGGCTTTATCGACGCCACCGTTCAATTCTGTCGCAATATAGTAATGCGCAGCAGCATAGAGTGGCGATACCATACTGTTGTCATCATCGTGTCGCATAAGTAACAACGCTTTTTTAACACTGCTGAAAGATTTAGGGGAAGGAAACAGTTCGCGATCCAACACATTCGAGAAATTCGACATGAAATAGACCAAAGGCTCACCAAATGCTTTACTGTTGGTAACGTAGGCCTGGTCCAACCTCTCGGAGTAGGACGAAGCGAGAAATTTATCCCTCTCTGTTTTAATAATTTCCAGTTGTGTAGTTAGACCGATCCGTGTTGCTTCGTCTGAAACTATACACGAAAGCCCTGGTATATCCGGGTCACTGTATTCGAGTGATACATTTCCATCGGGCGTATCACAACACCCAGTGGAACGATACACGTCTTTAGTTTGTTTGCATGTGATTGCATATGTAGATGAAATGCACATAAGATAAGCCACCGTTTCAATGCTGACCTTTGTTCTCATGGTTTTTATTATTGTAAATAGAATTATTTTCGTCAAACAACGCGTCTGATACATATATTTTCCTTGGGTTGGTTGGTAGAATATTTGTGCATTTATATTATACCCATGGTGTATCTCTGAACCATGCGTTTAATCCAACTTTGGTTTCATTGCAGGTTACAGGTTCCCCTCCATGTAAGGTTAATGGTTCGACATCCCCCGTAAGCGTACGGTTGGACCACATGGCAGCACATCCGCTACGAGGGGTTATTTTCAATGTATCTCCATCTGACCCTTTTAGAGAAGGAAATGCAGTAGCACCACCGCAATTCGACGAAAGGCCTTTTAAATATGTAAATACCGTAGTTGTTCTTTCACCTGACTCCTTTTTGTTGAAATAGTCATGATGTGCATCGTATTTTTGACCAACTTTATATTGTGTGAGTTGTAGTGGTTCTAGATGTGTCACTGGCATACCTGAAACTGTTGCTATACGTTGTTCTATACATTGTACCACTTTGTCGTGTCCTTTTGGAATGTATCCAGTGCTGGATGTACGACCACTGTGTGTCGCCGAGTTTCCAGCGGAATCTATAACATTTGACCGCTGTAGTCCTTGTTGATGCGCGATATCGATCAGGTAATCCGCTTCATCGTCCATGATCAAGCCATTTATATTGCTCACGATTGGATATGATGTATGCGCCTGTGTTACATGAGGAGAGTCGACAATTTTGTTATTGATACATGAACGCATGTATTTCTTTTGTTTGTACTCTGTTTTTTTTTCTGTACACTTTACATCAAAATATAGACCACCTTGAGAAAAAATGAAAACACAAAGCCCAAATGACACGAGTTCGACGAAAATTTGAACCTCCAATTGATACACCACTCGACAAATCACGTCGAGCTATTCATAAAATTAGTACCCAAATACAGGAAAATCGTCGTATATTTGAATACACCACTCTTGTTGATGTCACCATAGAAATAACCGCTGCCGGTCGAATTGTGAATACAGAACTTCATCGCCGCAACGGCTTGTACCGAGGGAACGAGACGCATGTTCCATTGTTATGAGTTTCGAACGTTTTTACAATAACATCATAGTGTGCACGATGCAAACGCAATTCAAACTGATGTAGGTAGAATGGACAGTTCATAACCCATTTCAATATCTATTTTTCACTGTGAAAAATATCACATGCAATCTAGTAAGGAGGATCGCTCACGCGGTCAGACATTCGAAAAAGTCGGTCCGTCTATAAACTACCTTGATTTAAATATATGTAGAAATTAGTGATGGAGGGGAGCAACAAGGCAAACGGAGTCGGGACTGCGGCTGTACCAAACAGAAGAACTGGCAGGCTTCGGATCAACCGCGATCGAAACGGGGAGCGACCAACAGTGGGGACCAACTTCAAGCGGCTCTTCGAGGCTGTCGTTTTTTTTGCGCCGTGGGGAGATACTCGCCATCGACGATTTCCGTCGTCATGTGTGAAGATGGAAGACGCTCCCTACACACAGAAGTATGGTTGTATACAGGAAATAATGAATGAAGAGTTAAAGTCGATCCAAAATAAATGTTTTTTAAGTTATAAAATGTTTGAAGTAAAACAATCGACAATATTAAATGCTGGAGATGGTTTATGGGCAACTCAATATATTCCAAGTGGGACTATATTGAATATTGAATACTCAAAACCTAAACTTACCTTCAGATGTAAGGCCAACATGGAAGTGCTCGATTATTATGTGTATGAACACGCTTCTGCAGATACAATTTGTCTTTCTGAAGATGAGATTACCCTACTTTGCAATATTAAAGTAGCTAGAAGCGAGTTCAAAAAACGATATGTTCATGTGAAACGTTCACATCCGATCATGAAAATGAATGACTTGGCGTTTAGAGCCGGTATTTTAAATCAGACCGAATACGCAGAACGTCTGTCTAAAAATGCAGTAGAATTCATTCTGTGTTTTAAGGATCATAAAATAATCGCAGTTAAAGCGTTTGTGACTCGAAATATAATGAAAGGTGAAGAAATTGGGATGACATACGGTATCGACTATTGGAATCTGCGTGAATAGACCATTTTCGAGATTCGTTTTTTGAAAATACGATAGGAGTGAAAGTCAGTAGGAATGCAAATGCATATACACTCTTCAAAAAGAAAATTCTACACCACATTGCGCTCCACGAAAGCCAAGTGAAACGGCCGACCTCGAACGACGTATTCTTTCCTTGATGAGAAAATAGAGCTACTTGAGTTGCCACGGACGTATTCTAAGACACAGAGTTCGGTTGAACATGAACCGTACTGGGTGACCCATTTACAGTGACGGTATATGTTGTTTGTGGTAAGTGTGACTTTGGTGTACCAATTGATTTTACCTGTTTTGAGGATGTTGTACCAATTGATTTTGAAGCTAAAGTTTGTTTCGGTGTTGTGAACCACCGAAGCATAGCCCCGAATAATATCATTAATGGGATGACACAGAGACCATACACCAACCGACCTTTAAATGATTCGAATAATATCGATGTTGTTCCAAAAAGAATAATACATATTAAAAGAAGAAACATACATACAAGTTTCAGTATAAACACGGGAACGTTTTGCATTTTATTTATATACTATAATATTATTGAATTCGTTCAATAAAAGACCATTTCGACACTACTTCGAAATGGGGACATTTGCATTTCTACTCACTTCACTCACATAGTATTATTTAAAAAATGAACGACGAAATAGTCAATGACGGTCTGTCCATAAATACACCGTTCATATAGCTGAAGCGGGGGGTTGTTGCGACAAATACGTTCGACTCGGTCCGACAGAGATGTTTGGGACGTTTCGAACCCCGTCAGGGCGCATGCTGCGCACTGCGCGAGGTTGATCGCCGCCAGGGTGTCTCTGTCCATGTTCAAACGAGCCGATTGCATCGAACACGCAACAAGTGCTCCCGGGCCAGTTGTTTGGTGACAACGGAGACGAAAGCCGCTTGTAGTGGTTGCTTGATCTTTCAATAGATTGGTCAGGGACACTGCTGCGACGTGTTGTGCTCGTTGCAGCAGGAATGCCAGCCCGCGTCACCCTTCGGACACCCAGTGGTCCTCGAGCACCTGTTTCACACCGGGTCCAAGTTTGTGTGACCATGCCAGTGGAGCTTCTATCATCTGGTTCGGTATTGCATCCGAGGAGAGGATTCGGGTTTTTTTTTCAGGTGACCAATTCAGAAAACTGCTTTCATATATATGCGTAAAAAGATGCAGAATAGTTGCACGGAGCAATATTCTGGTCACTTTATCAAGAATATATTTTACAGTGCATTTATAGACCGACCCGAAAACTGTTTTTTTTTGCCGCGACCAAAATGAAAATATCGTCGAATTCAAAAACCATGTCTCTTGGATTTGTGAATGCGCCCAAAAAATTCCAACAAAAGCAGGTAGTACAATCACCACCCGTCGAAATCAACCTTCGAGAACAGAAACAATATCAAATGAATGTTCGTTCGCGTCTATCGTTTTTAAGTGTATTGAGCTACGTCAGTTTTGTCAGTTTTCTTAGTTTTGGAAGTATATCATCAATCGCATCGGTTGGATCGGTTGGATCGATTTTAAGCGTCGGATCATCGGGTTCAATCCTTAGTGTCGGTTCAAATCAATGCACACTGAAACTGTTCACAGATTGTTCAGTAAACTTGAACACCGTTGCGACGGTTACATTGCAAATCGACAGCACTACTTTTGACACCATGGCAACTTGCACAAAAAAAGAGTACAAATCCGATGATCCTCCCGATCATTGTGATTATCAAAAAGCAACGTGTCGATGGCAAGATAATACCCAAGATGTAGTCATGAATTGCACATTACGACGAAAAGGGAGTAGTACATGGAAAGAAATGGTAGATAAACCATCATTTAAGATAAAGTGGGACGATAAAGTCACATTTGCTTCTACTTCCTGTGGAGGATACACGGTGTGTCCTCCTGATGCAACCCAAAATGTATGGAAGTCAAAAAAAATTACACTGAATAACAACGGCTACCCACCCTACTATACCAAAAATGGCGAAGTTGACGCATACGACGTATTCAGAATGACCGGAAAGAGTTTAGTGCCCAGTGCCCAGTACGTCGATGTTATATTGAAAAAAGA
>Ga0115564_10003071_pt1 | contig 14177 bp, 11 predicted proteins | sample COGITO_mtgs_1105_7_FD_88680 | JGI IMG/M metagenome (GOLD analysis project Ga0115564, IMG submission 88680) | Pelagic marine microbial communities from North Sea - COGITO_mtgs_110523 | ecosystem: Environmental > Aquatic > Marine > Epipelagic | place: Germany:Helgoland, sampling site Kabeltonne...
CCGAAAGCATCTCCTCAGAGAAAGTCAGTGCTGTGCTCATCAAGTCAAAGCCATTGTACTTGAGGTAAAATTTATCATCATGTTTGTGCAGAGAAAAAACTGTGCCATCAGACATTTTTGATTCACCGAGCTTCACATAAGGCTTCATGCAGGCACCCTTCGCTAAAATATCATCATGAACAAGCACAGATGAAAGCCGCCCTAAAATTGACTTCTTTTGACAATCACATGAAAACCAAAAAAATCATCGTATGGCTGCGCCAATGCTCTAAAATCAAAGCTGTCCAAAAATAACAAGTCACCATGTCCATGAAGTTTTCATCCGTTCCGTTCTTGGCACTTTTCATGCTCGCTGCCTGCACCCCTGGTTCTACAGGTGAAGAAACCGTGCAGACTTCCAACAAGGGCTTCGAAGAGAGCATATCACTGCAGGGAGTGAGCTTTCTCATTCAATGCCCCAACCAGGGCTCTATTAACACACTCACCATCACCCCGTCTGGCCTAGAGGGAAAAAATGAGCCCATCGTCCTTAAGATCGAGGGCTCCGTCACCAATGCTGAGGTCGAGGACCTCGATGCCAACGGCTTCCCTGAAATTTATGTCTATGTCCGAGGCGCCGGAAGTGGATCGTATGGCTCACTCATCGCCTACGCCTGTAATCAAAAAAAATCACTTACCCCCATCTTTCTCCCCGACTTGATGGAGGACAAGGTAAACGCCAAAGGCTACATGGGGCACGATCAATTCGCCGTCGGTGAAGGCGCCTTGCTACGTCGTTTTCCACTCTATCACCAGGCTGACTCCAATAACAAACCCAGTGGTAAGACTCGTCAGCTCCAATATAAACTCAAAGCCGGTGAAGCGGGATGGATCTTGCGACTAGACAGGAGCATCGATTATTGAGTCCTAGATTCCCATCCCTAATAACGCGGGATTCTTGTCGGGTAGTGGGTGAGTAGGAGGCGAAAAGTATCTCCAAAATATCCCCAGAATAAATAGCCCACTTCAACAGCACGTCATAACCCATTGATTATGATGGAGCCGCTGGCCGGAATTGAACCGGCGACCTATTCATTACGAGTGAATTGCTCTACCCCTGAGCTACAGCGGCCTTGACCCTTGGAGGGCATGACTGGAGTTTATTTATCACAGAAAAGCCCGGTGGCAAGTCCAAGAATAGAGGCTGCGAGGACGGCTCGACAAAGAGCCGTGCATTGACTAATTTCTTCTGCGTGAGCACATCCCTCCATGCTGATTTTCTAGCGCAGTCAAAAAAACGGCGTTATCTACTTGGGATCTCTGGGGGGCGAGACTCTGTAGCACTGCTGCACCTACTGCTGGACGCCGGCTATAAGAATCTTGTTCTGTGCCACCTCAATCACAGCTTACGTGGCCACGCATCAGGACAGGATGCTGCACTGGTTCGTAGGCTTGCTAAAAAATACAACCTGCTGAGCGAAACAGATCGAGTCAACGTGCCCGAGCTTATGCTACAAAACGGAGGTAGCATGGAGCTGGAGGCCCGCAATGCCCGGCATCAGTTCTTTGCTGGCTGCGCACGGAAATTCCGCTGCAGCCGCATCCTACTCGCGCACCATGCCGATGATCAGGCTGAGACTATTTTATTTAACCTACTGAGAGGATCCTACGGTTTGAAGGGAATGCATTTTAGCACCATTCATCAGGTGAACGGCAAAGAGCTGCAGCTGCTGCGCCCACTGCTCGAAACAACCCGAGAGGACATTAATGACTACTTGGCAGCTCACAAAATCTCATTCCGTGATGACTCCAGTAATGCTGAGGCTATTACAACGCGTAACCGACTCCGTCTTGAGGCCATCCCACTGCTCAATGATATCTTGGGCCGCGAAATCCGCCCCGCTATTTTAAAAGCCGCTGTAGCTTCGCAAGCCCAGCAGCAGGCTATTACAAGCTCTCTGGAATCAATGCAACTTCATGATCCACAGGGCCGCCTATTTTATCCAAAAATAGCCAAGCTCTCCCCCGCCCTGCAGTCGAGCGCTATTCATAGCTATCTGAAAGCACACGATGTTTCCGATATCACACAGGAGCTTTTGTCTAGATGCAACAGCCTGATTACCGACCCATCAATCGCAAAAGTCAATTTGCCAGGTGGCAGGTTTCTCCGGCGTAGAGAAAAACGGATTTTCATCAGTTAAAGTATCATGCGCATCATCATCCAGCGGGTCTCAGAAGCCAGTGTGCGTATTGAGGGAAATGTTTCAGCTCAGATTGGCCCCGGCCTCCTGATCCTGCTTGGCATCATTGAGGGCGATACCCAGGAGGATATTGACTGGCTGGTAGGCAAGATAACCCGCATGCGAATCTTTGCGGATGATGATGGTAAAATGAATAAGTGTCTCCAGGACATTGATGGGCAGCTACTCGTTGTCAGCCAGTTCACTCTCCATGCCAGCACAAGAAAGGGAAACAGGCCATCGTTCATCAAAGCGGCTCGACCTGAAACGGCTATTCCTCTCTACCAGGTATTTCTGCAGACGGCACAGGATGTGATGGGGAAAGCCTGTGCTGCTGGTGAATTTGGTGCCGATATGCAGGTCAGCTTGGTAAACGATGGACCGGTTACGATCATGATGGATAGCCAGCTCAGAGAATAGCGGCGCCTCTCTCGTTATCACATCGTCACCGCTATTTTTTCAAGCGCAACGCCGTGCCACAGTAGGTGCAGTAGAACCACTTATAGACAAGGAGCTGCAGAGCCGTCGGCAAGATATAGCCGATGCCTTTTACGTGATGAGCCTTTTTGTGCTTGATGCATTTTTTAGGCATTAAAGGAGGTTGTCGACAAACAACACAACGCGCTCTGGTGCCAAAATAAACGTAAGTGGCAGCCGTAATGATGAGCAATAACAATAAACCCATCACCCACCCCATGACCACACCTGCCTCTATGTTCGTTCTGTAGAAAAACAAACCCAGCAAAGACGCAATATTAATAACTAAGATCGCGACAAAGAGGATGGCCGTCACTGCCGCAATACGAACGGTCTTCACCTGAGTGTGAAAGACACCTTTGATGAATTTTCGGGACCTTGAGTCAACTCCTTGATTTAACTCGTCGGATAAGGTCACGGCCTCTTTCTGTGGCCCTCGGTCAAGCGGTTTTACATACTGAACCGTTGAGTCCAAATCATCAAAATTTCGAATACGGGAAGAATTGAGCCCCGCACGCTGAACCTCATCTTTACGGAATAGTGAGTCAGCTCGGCCGAGGGTTGTCATGATGTTAATTTTCACATCATCCTCACACTGATTGAGTAATATTCCATCAGTGATGTCATCCATCGAGACGTGCTCATCGGCCATAAGCAGCGGATCAAGCGGCTCTGCCACAGGAGACAAGCTCAGCATTTGCATCATGTCTGTATCCTCCTCAAAGTTGACAAGTTCTCGTTTGACTGGCTTTTTGGGGGCTGGCTTTTGCTTTTGACTCGTTCCGGCTTCCGAATTACCGCTCTGAGCACCTTGCCCCTTGCTGCTATTTTTCTTTGCGGCTTTCTTAGAGCTAATTTCCCCCGCAGATTCATCGTGCTCATTTGCCAGCTTTATCCATTTCTTGAGAATAGACTCAGAAGGGTCGTCTGGCATGATTTCAAGTACCTTATTGGCCTTGACCAGCTCCGCAATGAGACTCTTTACATTCGCGTCTCTGAGGTCGGAAACATCGAGATACCCCAGTGCCTCGAGGAGTTCGATGGCCTTGGCGGGAATGCCCGATATGGTGTCTAATTTTGGCATATCAATAGTGATACAGAAATTGTAATAATAACGTAGATTAAGGTAGCAAAGTCTATGTTACTGGCAAGCAGCTTATCCCCGCCCCTTCATATCTGTAACATCAGCCCAGTGATGCGCGCATTTCCTCTAGCTGCTCAAGCTTCTGCGCCCACTCATCTCTGCGTTCTTTTTCTCGATCAACGAGCTCAGTTGGTGCTCGGTCGACAAAAGCCTTGTTACTTAGCTTACCATCACATTTTTTCACCTCGGCCTCAACCTTAGCGATCTCTTTACCTAGGCGAACTTTTTCCGCGTCGACATCAATCAACCCTTCAAGAGGCATATAAACTTCACCGACATCGGTCACCGCAGCAGGCGTTCCTTTGGCAGCGTCATAGCCATCCAGGATCTCCACATCACCTCCAGCCAGAAGCCCGAGAACATCGGTCTCCTCGGCCAGCCATGATTTTGATTTGATAATGATGAATTTTACATCCTTGCGGGTGGCTACATTATATTCAGCCTTCAGGTTACGCATACGCCCTGCCGTTGTATAAACGGCATCTGCCTTCGATGACGCCTCCGTGTCACCGGTGACAAGTGGCTCTGCTGGATACACTTTCTGCATGATGAACTCCCCCTCAGCCACATAAGCCATGCGCACAGAGAGCTCTTCGGTAATGTGCGGCATGTATGGGTGCAGCAACTGAAGGTAACGGCTCATGACCGCATCAAAAACGGCAAGTGTTACCTCGCGAGCTTCAGTGGTAGCAGTGTCGCGTAAGTCCCCTTTTACCGCCTCAAGGAATTTATCACAAAACTCGCTCCAGAGAAAATCGTAAAGCTGCTGACCAACGTCATTGAAGCGGTAGTCAGCATAAGACTTGGCGAGATTGATTGAAAGCGCATCAAGCTTGCAGGCGATGTCAAGGTGGTAGGGACGTAGACCCTCACTCGGCATGCTGCCGTCTTCAGATACTTCAGAGCCGCTCGCCATCTGACGGAATCGGCATGCGTTATAGAGCTTGTTGGCAAAGTTTCTTCCTTCAGCAACGAGTTGCTCGTCAAACCTTACATCGGTCCCCACGGGTGCCGTGCGCATCAACCCAAAGCGAAGTCCATCAGCACCATATTGATCCATCAGGTCAATCGGGTCAGGCGAGTTACCTAAGGACTTACTCATCTTCCGGCCCTCAAGGTCACGGATGATCGATGTGAAAAAGACGTTTTTAAAAGGTAACTGCTGCTCAAATCGGTAGCCAGCCATAATCATGCGCGCAACCCAGAAGAAAATAATATCTGGCCCAGTCACCAGGTCCGTCGTTGGATAAAACTTGGTCCGAGTCGCATCGTCCATCGTAGAAAAGGGCCACAACCAAGAACTAAACCACGTGTCCATGACGTCCTCGTCACGAACCCAGTTACCTCCGTCATCAGGTGCTTCTGCGCCTACGTAAATATCCCCTGCCTCGAGATCACTCACATCCAATGATTCTGCTGCCTGCAGCTCGCCTACTTTTTCTTGGCGATACCAGACGGGAATCTGATGACCCCACCAAAGCTGACGACTAATGCACCAATCCTGAATGTTCTCCATCCAATTGGCATGTGTCTTCGCCCATCTTGCCGGCCGGTAAGTGATATCACCACTCGCAACAGCATCTGCAGTTTCCTGCACACATGGGTATTTAAGAAACCACTGCATCGAGATACGCGGCTCGATAGGCACGTGGGCACGCTCAGAGAAGCCGACGTTATTATCATATTCCTCCACGCGGATAAGCAAGCCAAGCTCTTCAAGTTTCTGAGCGGCTTTCTTACGAGCCACAAAACGATCAAGACCATCCAGGTCTGGACACTCTGGACAATTCACGGTGCCGTCAGGATGAAGCACATCAATGATTTCAAGCTCGTGGCGCTGCCCGATCTCAAAGTCTGCCTTATCGTGGGCGGGTGTGATTTTTAGAGCCCCTGTGCCGAACTCTACATCCACATGATCATCGGCAATGATTTCAATCTCAGCCACAGGGAAAGGCCGGCGCACTTTCTTGCCGATCAGGTGCTCTAAACGCTCATCTTTTGGGTTAACAGCGACAGCCGTATCTCCCATCAAGGTTTCCGGACGGGTGGTTGAAATCTCAAGAAACTCTCCAGGGGAATCAACCAACTCATATTTCATGTAATAGAGCTTCGATTTCTGAGGCTGCATGATCACCTCCTCGTCGGATAGCGCGGTGAGTGATACAGGACACCAGTTGACCATTCTCTTGCCACGGTAAATAAGCCCCTCGTGAAAAAGCTCAGTAAAGACACGGCCAACTTCAGCCGAATAATCATCATCCATGGTGAAGCGCTCTCGATCCCAATCACAGGAACAACCCAAACGCTTGAGCTGTTGAATGATGATACCGCCATGTTTTTCTTTCCAATCCCAGACTCGTTCTAAAAATGCCTCGCGACCAAGATCACGGCGTGTCTTTCCTTCTTTCTCCCGAAGCTCTCGCTCCACCTTCGCCTGGGTAGCAATACCAGCATGATCGGTGCCTGGCAGCCAGAGCACCTCCTTGCCTTGCTGGCGGGCGCGTCTGCACAATATATCCTGGATCGTGTTATTTAAAACATGCCCTAGATGCAGGATACCAGTGACGTTGGGTGGAGGGATGACGATCGAATACGCCTCCTTTTCTGATGTCTCATCAGCATGGAAGCAGCTGTGTTCAAGCCACGCAGCATACCATTTTTTTTCAACTGCTTGGGGTTCGTAGGCCTTGGGAAGCTCGGACATGGCGCGGGTTCTGCCAAAGTAGCTCCTATTTGTAAATGTCAAAGGCGTTGCAATACCGCCACCCAAGGCTAAAAAATCCTGTGCATCCGTAAAATACGGTCTAAAAACTAGCCCATGACGACGACGATTCTAGCCATCGAGTCCAGCTGCGATGAAACCGCTGTGGCAATCCTGCGCTATGATGGCGAGCAGAGCCATATTCTCTCATCAGAAATTTCGTCTCAAATCGATATTCACCGCGAGTTCGGTGGCGTTGTGCCTGAATTGGCGAGTAGAAACCACTCTTTACACCTAAGACCATTGATTGATTTGGCGCTCAAAAATGCCGATCTCAATATCGACGATATCGATGCCTTTGGAGCCACCGCCGGCCCCGGTCTTGCCTCTTCTCTGCTAGTGGGAAACACCACTGCCAAAGCTCTCTCCATCGCCACAGGCAAACCCTTCATCTCAGTCAATCACATGGAGGGTCACCTGCTTTCACCCTTTTTGTCTTCGGCAAAGATTGAGTCCAACCTCGCCCTCATCGTTTCAGGAGGACATACGATGCTCATCCACATGAAGGCATTTCGTCATTACGAGCTACTCGGCAGCACCCGTGACGACGCCGCTGGCGAGGCCTACGACAAGGTCGGGAAAATGCTGGGCCTGCCCTACCCTGGTGGCCCAGAGATAGAAAAACAGGCGCGTCAAGGCTCTGCCACGGCCTTCCAATTTCCACGTTCCATGATCAAAGATGGCCTCGGCTTTTCCTTTTCAGGATTAAAAACCGCCGTGCTCTACCAGCTACAAAAGCTAAGTCCGGATACAGGGCAAGCACCGCAAGATGCCGTCCCCGACTTGTGCGCGTCGTTCCAACAGGCGGTCATCGACATCCTCGTTCACAAGACGATGAAAGCCGCAAACCAGGCAGGCGAGAAGCTCATCACCGTATCTGGCGGAGTTTCCTGTAATCTCGCCCTCCGTGAGGCGATGCAACAGGCCTGCGAGGCGTGTGGCAAGCAGCTGTTGATTGCACCACCTCATTTATCGACAGACAACGCCGCGATGATCGCATTTGTAGCACTGCAGTATGAGATGGCAGGCATCCATTCCGATATCAAAGAGGACATCAACCCCAATCTCGCCCTCGTTCACTGAGTAGCCCTGGCTATATAAGGCTCATGGGCGCCATCAACGATTCTGAATTATCAAGCATTCTAAAAATAGCACCCTTGCACTGAGGCAAAAAAAAGGCTAAGAAATGCAAAGTAATTGTTCATTGAAAGAACTGAATTGGAATATGGAAACTGAAAAGGCACAAGACAGCAGCAATGCTCAGACAAACAACACTGGCCCCAATGCCCCCAATGGGCTCATTGCTGAAGCCCAGGCTGTCATTGATTCATCCAAACCCTCGGCTACAGCTGAAGCTCATGGCAGTCAAACAAGGAGCAGCCTGATTACCACCTCGTTAATCAGCCTCATTGTATTCCTGCTCTTTGTTATGCTAATGCTCTCAATCAGCAGCAAGTCCTCTCAGTCACCAGGCGGCAGCGAAGGACTCACCGCTCTCGAGCTCAATAATGATCAGCTTCGAGCCAAAGCAAATGCAGAGCGCTCCCGAAATGGATTGCCCCCACTACCGCCCAGTTCCGCAAGTGCATTCACGACAGCCGAGCGTCTACGCAAAGATGCCAAGAGCCTCGCTTCACTTGCCAGCAACTGGGAAGCAGAGCTTGAAACAAAAAATGCTACCATTGGTGAACTTCAAGCTCAACAGGCGTCACGAGACGAAATGACAAAGTTTCTTTACAGCCAGATCGCAACGCTAAAAAATCAAGCCACCGAATCTGCCGGGGCAGCGAGCCAGCTTGTCATCCTCAGTGAGGAATTAAAAACTGCCAACGATCAAATCGAAAGATACCGCATTCAGCTCGGCGAGCTTCAAGGACGTCCTAGTAATGATCAGCTCTCTGACATAAGAAAACAACTCAACGAAAGCCTCAGTAAAAACGGCAAACTTCAGCTCCAAATCGACGACCTTTTGAAAGCTGCTAACAGCACCAACAGCAAAATTTACGATGAGGCGCTCACTGAAATAGAGAATTTACGTGGTGATAATCACAAACAACGATATGAGGTGCAGCGCTTACGTGCCGAACTCGATCACCCTGCTCTCTTTATCAAATCTGATAAAGACCTGCCAGCAGAGGCTGCCCGACTCTACGCCAAACTCACCACGTTAGAGGATGCCGATCAAAAGCAGTTAGGTGCCGCCTACGAGGATATTCGCAAAACGATGAATGCCCAAATCATTCACCGGCAAACGTTCACCAAAGGATCATCCAGAATTACCTTTGACCGAGAAAAAATCATCCAAGACATTCTCGATAAACGCCAAGACCGCAAGTCGCTCTTCCTTGTGATTGGTTACGCCTCAGTATCAGGGAAGGCAGACAGCAATCGCGAGCTCTCCGCTAAGCGTGCCACTACCGTCGCCTCGATCGTCAACATACTCAAGGCCGACGACCAACAAGTCAAAGCAGTCTACCTGGGTGAAACCAAACGGTTCTCACCGGACACTGAGATCGAAAATCAAATTTGCGAGATCTGGGAAATTAAAATCTGACCTTGAGTCAAATCTTACGCTATCGAGATCCTACGTCATCGATTGCCGAGCCGCCTTGATGGTGTTTGAAATCAACATAGCAATGGTCATCGGTCCAACGCCGCCAGGCACAGGTGTGATGGCGGAGCATTTAGGGGCCACCTCATCATAGGCAACATCTCCTACAAGGCGATAACCTCGCTTGGCACTGGAATCATCCACCCGATTGATGCCTACATCAATCACCGCAGCACCCTCTTTGACCATGTCCGCTGTGACAAATTCAGGCATGCCAATGGCGGCAACGATGATATCGGCTCGGCGACACACCTCGGCAAGCTCCTTGGTGCGAGAGTGAGCCACCGTCACCGTCGCATTACCCTGCTTGCTCATAAGCAGCAGAGCCATGGGCTTACCAACAATCATACTACGGCCAATGACAACGGCTTCTGCCCCTGAAGTCTCAACCCCGGCCTCCTTAAGCAAGCGCATGCATCCCGCTGGCGTGCATGGCACAAATCCACTGTTATCCTCCAGGGTGAGCTTAGCGACGTTGACGGGGTGAAAACCATCAACGTCCTTAGCTGGATCAATCGCCCTGACGATAGCGTCCTCATCAATTTGAGGAGGTGGTGGGGACTGCACTAAAATACCATGAATGAGAGGGTCGTCATTGAGCTCATTAACCACGGCGAGCACATCTTCTTGAGATGCATCAACAGGAAGCTCAATCTTACGGGAATGCAAACCGAGCTCAGCGCACTTACGCACCTTGGAGCCCACATAGACTTTAGAAGCCGGATCTTCCCCCACTAAGACCACTGCCAACCCTGGCGTGACTCCTGCGTTTTTGAGCTCTTGGATATCTTCTAAACACTCGGCTAAAACCTTCTCAGCCACCGCTTTACCATCAATTATCTTACTCATAAATTGTATTATATATTCGCTTTCGCACTTGGTTTTTCAAGAAGGGCATTCTGCACTTTTTGACGATATTGTTCAAATTTCTCATCGTCTAACTTGGCCGGCACATCAATAGCATCGCCAACATGCACCGTGATCTTACTGAAAGGTTTTGGAATATGAAATCGATCCCAGCTATTGAGTCGCCAACTAGAGGAATGCTCAAATCGCACAGGAATAATCGGCACACCGGACGACTGAGCAAGCTTAATCACACCAGGCTGAAGTTCATAGCGAGGCCCACGTGGACCATCCGGAGTAATGAACAGCTGCTCCCCTGCTTTAAGTGCTTTCTTAAGAGCAATCAGCGCGGCTACACCACGTCGTGAACTGGAGCCTCGCACTGTTTTCACGCCAAAGCACGATACCAATGATTCGATGACCGCTCCATCCTTACTTGCACTGGCAAGCGCGCTGGCTTTTGCGCTACCGCCATATCTTTTTTTCGTTAGAGGTGAAGCAAACAGGCAATTATGCCAAAATATCCATATCACGGGAACACCGGCTTCCACCCTGATTTTTTGCCCGCTTGGATCTTTAATGTGACAGCGCAATGTCAGACCGACTAAACGCATCAGCAAAGCTGCCACCTTTCCTGCCCACCAGTGCAATCTGGCTCCCCTAATTTCTGAACGGTCACTCATTATTCCGAAGACAAGATCAGCCTAGAGAAATCCTGGCATATGCAGTGTCTCGACCAAGTATTGCTGTCTAGCTAGCAGCTCCTGATAAAAGAGATGAGCTTCCTCATTAGGTTTACATTCGGTATCGGGATCAGGCGTCACAGCATAGCTGACAATTTCCTGATAACTCAAATCTTCTCCATTCTGCCGGAAGAAAGCCACTGCTGCCTGCAGTGCAGCCCCTAGGGCCGCTCCTTCATCCGTCTTTAGCTTTACCAGCGGCAAGCCCAATACATCAGAGATCATTTGCCGCCATACAGGGCTCTTAGAACCTCCGCCCGTGACTCGGACTTCTGTTGGATTAAAACCAAGCTCACACATACGCAGCATGCCATAACCAATGCTCAGGCTAACGCCCTCCATCGCCGCACGCATGATATTGCCATCTTTGTAGTTGTTCAGATTAAGGCCATGAATCACGCCGCACCCCTCAGGCAGACTGGGCGTCCTCTCCCCCTGCATGTAAGGAAGCATTAATACTCCCTCAGAGCCCATGGGAGCTGCGGCTACTTCTTTTTCCATGCGCTCATGATCCCAATCATAATGCTTTCTCACCGCTTCGGTGACGATTGTTGCATTCATGGTGCACACCAGCGGCAGCCATTGACCCGCTGAATCACAAAATGCTGCTACCTCTCCCTGTGGGTCAATCAAAGGCTGATCGTGAACACCATAGATCGTGCCACTCGTTCCCAAGGAAACGGTAACCTGCCCACTGCTAACGTTGCCTGTTCCGATGGCTCCCATCATATTGTCACCACCTCCAGCGCTAACCAGCACCTGACCATTCAAGCCCCATGCTTCGGCCAATTCTGGCCTGAGCGTGCCAACAGGATCAGTCGAAGAGCCAATCTCAGGCAACGCATCTGACAAGCGAGGATCAATAAAATCGATAAGTTCCTTACACCACTCCCGCTTTCTTACATCAAGCAGTCCTGTGCCCGATGCGTCACCTGGCTCCATACGCTTAATACCAGTGAGCCAGTAATTGATAAAATCGTGCGGCAGAAGCACCGTTTTGATTTTTTCGAAATTCTGCGGCTCATTCTGTTTGATCCAGAGAATCTTTGGCGCTGTGTATCCGGGCAACATAGGGTTGCCAGCTAGCTCAATAAGACCGGGGGTCCCCCCAAATGCGCGAGTAATTTCTTCACACTGCTCGCTGGTAGATGTGTCACACCAGAGCTTGGCAGGCCGGATAATGTTGCTGTCTTCATCGAGAACAACAAGGCCATGCTGTTGGCCACTTACGCCAATAGCAGCGATCAGAGATGTCTCATCACCGAGCTGCTCAACACAGTCACGAATGGTATCATCAACGGCCTTGATCCAAAGCGAAGGGTCTTGTTCACGGTTACCTTCGGGAAGGCCCTCGATCATGTCATATGATTGGGATGCCTCCGCGACAACACTTGCTTTCTCAAGATCAAAAACGAGTGTCTTAGTCCCTTGAGTTCCTATGTCTATTCCTAGTACGTACATGCTTACCGTATAATTTTTACGCAATGAACAATGTTGCTCCCCTATTCATTGACATGGCAGAGCTTTTTGACAAGCCCCCGTGTCATTTTTCTCACAGGAAATGGTGGCCCAGCACATATCTTCACGTGAGGACTTTCAGACACACCATACATACAGAATAGAGAATGAGCCCCCCCGCGGCAGCTCCCGCAAAAACATCTCTGATCATGGACTCTGGGCGGTGTGTCGAAGCCGAGGCCGGAAAAACAACAAGAGCATAAGCCATACCTGCGACCAGCCCTCCGACATGGGCCGCATTGTCGATAAAGCTCATACCTAATAGCCCAATGACGGCAAGCATCACCAAACCTGCTAGCAATCTCACCCTAGCAGGCTTAGGCACAATACAAGGATGCATATACTCAAAAACGAGCATGAAACCCAGTAAGCCCATCAAGCCGCCTGAAGCGCCCACTGCAATCTTATCTGGAATCCAGTAAAAACTGGCTAAACCGCCCACCCATGCCGCCCCAACAAAGACCAAAAGCATGTGTGGCCACCGAGCCAAAATTTCCGTGCGCCTGCCAAGGTAGAGTAAACCTGCCGCATTCATGAGAAGGTGGATCACATTGCCGTGCAACATTGGGGCTGTGATCATCCGCCACCATGCACCTCCATCCGATTGTCCAGGATACATAAGTGCACGCTGCTTGAGTAATCCAGCTTCGATAATCGACCCCTCAAAATCCGCTAGACCTCGATCAAAATACACCTGAACCAGACCACAGATGATTACGCAGCATAATAAAAAATAAGTCGCCGGAATACGCTGCCGATGTAGCCACGCTTCAAATTGCGCTTCAGGAATTTCTTCGGCAAGGTCTGAAGCTTTGCTGCGTGCCAGATGACGCTTCATCTTAAAACCCTCATAGAGAGGTAATATACCAAAAAATAATAACAGCATCGAGGCTAGGCCGGTCAACTGATGGGAGTAAAGCGCCGCGACTTGACCCCCACTATTTTTCCAGGCGGCATACAGTGTCCAGAGAGTCATAACGCCAAACACCAATCCTATTCTCTTACCGTCACTGATATCCTGCTCAGCTTGTTGAGAAGATCGAAGTCGCAGGGGGCTGTGTAATGCCGGTATTTCTTCCGGTACCAACCAGCAATCTGAGTCTGGAGTCCAGACAAGATCTACCCCCCGGGCTGAATGCTTTACTTTGCTGGCGAGATCACTCTCATCCTGTGCTGAATGCACATTGCCTTTGGTATCGATGAAACCAAAATCTGCTTGTTGCGTAGGCTTGGCAGAAAACGCTCCTGGACGAGCCCATACAGGAACTTCCGTCTCAACATTGGATGTTTCCTGCACAGTAGAAACTACTGTTTAACAGCAGGTGCTGGCTCAGGATTTTTCGCTGGCTCAGCGGGAACTTCTGCTGGCTGAGCTGGAAGCTCTGCAGCTGGCACGGCTGGCACGGCTGGCACAGCTGGCATCTCCACCGCAGCTTTCACCTTACCGGGAACTTCCGGCACCTCTACAGGAACTGCTACTTCCTCCACCTTTTCTTCCACCTCAACGGTGAGTGTCGGATTATCGCTCTGACGTTTGCCAATGAGAATGGCAAGAACGAGAGTAATAACAAAAAAAAGTGTGCGCAGGTAAACAGTGCCTTTCTGAAGAACATCCGTAGTGCGAGCACCAAAGGCTTGATCAGTAAGGCCGCCACCGAAAGCAGCACCAAGGCCTTCCTGCTTGGGACGCTGCATAAGAACTACAAGAGCAAGCAAGAGGCATATAGCCACGTGAATAACGAGCAAGAGATTGATTGAAATATTTAGCCAGTTGGCTGCAATGATAGAAGTCATGGGCGCGGGAATATGGTAAAGTGAGAGCCCCTTGTAAAGACGCGATTTAGGGCTTTTATATGGA
>Ga0115564_10003074_pt1 | contig 14169 bp, 10 predicted proteins | sample COGITO_mtgs_1105_7_FD_88680 | JGI IMG/M metagenome (GOLD analysis project Ga0115564, IMG submission 88680) | Pelagic marine microbial communities from North Sea - COGITO_mtgs_110523 | ecosystem: Environmental > Aquatic > Marine > Epipelagic | place: Germany:Helgoland, sampling site Kabeltonne...
GGGATAGGCGTTTTGCATAAAAACATGACAATTGAGCAACAGGCTATAAAAGTCAGGAAAGTGAAGCGTGCTGAAAGTGGTATGATTATCGATCCAGTGACCCTGCCAATGGATGCCATTGTTAGGGATGCTAAAAACAGCATGAAAGAACACAGTATAGGAGGTATTCCAATTATAGACGAAGATGGGTATCTTAAAGGGATTGTTACAAATCGAGATTTACGATTTGAAAAAGAAGACAATCGTCCAATTACTGAAATCATGACTTCTGAAGGATTAGTCACAACAGCTGAAGGAACTTCATTGCAACAAGCCGAGGTTATTCTTCAGAAACAAAAAATTGAGAAGCTCCCAGTAGTCGATGCGAATTTTAAATTAGTGGGTTTAATCACCTTTAGAGACATTACAAAATTAACCCAGAAGCCCATATCAAATAAAGACCAATACGGACGATTACGTGTTGCTGCTGCTATTGGAGTGACTCCCGATGCTGTAGAACGAACAAGAGCACTTGTGAAATCTGGAGTAGATGCGGTTATTATCGATACTGCTCACGGACATTCTAAAGGAGTTGTGACTGTTTTAAAATCAATTAAAGCTAATTTTCCTGACTTAGATGTGGTGGTAGGGAATATTGCGACTGCCGAAGCAGCCAAGTATTTAGCCGAAGCGGGAGCTGACGCTGTAAAGGTAGGTATTGGACCCGGATCCATTTGTACAACTCGTGTGGTTGCAGGTGTCGGATTCCCACAGTTTTCAGCTGTACTAGAAGTTGCTGCAGCCCTAAAAGGAACAGGGGTTCCTGTGATTGCTGATGGGGGTATACGTTATACAGGAGATATACCAAAAGCGTTAGCAGCTGGAGCAGACAGTGTCATGTTGGGGTCTCTTCTTGCAGGCACCAAAGAATCACCAGGTGAAACGATTATATATGAAGGTCGTAAATTTAAATCCTATAGAGGTATGGGATCCGTTGAAGCGATGAAAGAAGGAAGTAAAGACCGTTACTTTCAAGATGTTGAAGATGATATTAAAAAACTGGTCCCAGAAGGGATCGTTGGACGAGTACCATATAAAGGAGACCTTTTTGAAAGTATCCATCAATTTATAGGGGGTCTTCGTGCAGGTATGGGGTACTGTGGCGCAAAAGATATAGAAACTCTTAAAGAGAAGGGGCAATTTGTAAAAATAACATCATCTGGGATTAGCGAAAGTCACCCTCATAATGTAATGATTACAAAAGAAGCACCTAACTATTCTAGATAGGGTCCGTAAAATTTATTTTCCCTAGAGTGATATACCCTTGGATTCTACTTTAGAATTAGTATTTTTGTGTTCAATCAAAAATCATAATATGAAAAACGCTCTTATTTTACTTTTTTTACTTTTGCTTCCCGTTAGTTTTTTAAGTGCTCAGGTATCTGAATCTGAGGTGTTGTTAACTATTTCAGAGGAACCAGTTTTAGCAAGTGAATTTATTCGGGTTTATAATAAAAATTTAAATTTAGTTCAGGATGATTCACAAAAAGAAGTGGAGTCTTACTTGGAACTTTTTATAAATTATAAATTAAAACTAGCAGAAGCAAGATCTCTACGGTATGATAAAGATCCGATTTATCTAAAGGAATTAAAGTCTTATAAAAATCAACTCACTCAAAACTACTTAACAGATAAAAATGTTACAGACGATTTAGTTTTAGAGGCTTATGACCGCACCCTTAACGAAGTAAAAGCTCAACATATCCTAGTTCGTATTGAAGAGTTTGAGACAGACACCCTGCAAGCATATACCCAAATACAGGCACTTCAAGGACGACTGATCAACGAAGATTTTGAGTCTTTAAAAAAAGAAATTCATGATGGTAAATCTGTTTTTGTAGAGGATTTAGGCTTTTTTACAGCCTTTAAAATGTTGTATAACTTTGAGACGGCCGCATTTTCAACAAAAGTAGGAGAGGTTTCAAACCCGTTCCGAACCAAATACGGATTTCATGTGGTTAAAGTTTTGCAAAAAAGAAAATCTAAAGGGCAGGTTAGTGTAGCTCACATCATGATCGCAAATACTCAAAAAGACACCACGCTAGTTGCCAAAGACCGAATCCAGGAATTACATCGACTGCTACTTCAAGGCGAAAATTTTGGAAGTCTTGCCAAACAGTTTTCAGATGATAAGAGCTCTTCAATGCGTAATGGCGAGTTAAAACCCTTCAAGTCAGGACAAATAAATTCAGCTACATTTGAATCCACCGCCTTTAATCTAAAAGAAAAAGGAGATATTTCGGAGCCGATTCAGACCCAATTTGGATGGCATATTCTAAAATTAATTGATAAAAAAGCGGTAGAAGAGTTTGATAAATTAAAATCAGATTTAGAAAACCAAGTTCGTAAAGACTCACGCTCTCAACTTGTTAAAGCGAAAATGCTAGATAAACTTCTTTCAGAATATCAACTCACTGGAGTAAATCCTAACTTATTACTACTTCAAGATAATGTTACATATGATAGTTCCAATAAAACGTGGGGGTTATCCAATCAAATTATCGAATCAAAACCGTTCTTAACAATCCAAAACAAATCCTATTCATTTAGTGATTTCATAGATTTTGTAAACAAAAATAAAAAGTCAATTAATAAAAATTGGTCCATAGAGTTTAGTATTGACAAGCAGTACAAATTATTTTTAGAGCAGTCTGTATTTCAGTATAAGAAAGATAACCTTGAAAATGAAAATCAAGATTTCGCCAATATCTTAAATGAATATAGAGAAGGCTTGTTGTTATTTGAATTGATGCAAGACAAAATATGGGAAGGGGCTAAGAACGACAGCATAGGGTTGAACGCTTTTTATAGCACTAACAAAGAAAACTATGTATGGCCTGAAAGAGTGGTGGGTTCTGTCGCTCGATCTTCAAATGCTAAAAACATCAAAAAGGTTCGAAAATTATGGTCCAAGAATAAATCGAATCAAGAGATAGATGAATTGCTTAACAAGAGAAAGCAGAATGTTATGTTTTCAAATGGAGAATTTGAATTAGGAAAATCCCCTTTACCGGAAAGTTTCACTTTTAGAGATAAGTCAACCATTTCTAAAGTTATTAAAGAAAACAACAGCTTTTTTAGTGTTAATGCCAAAGAATTAAAGCCTCAATCTCAAAAAACATTAGAGGAAGCTAAAGGGCAGCTTATTTCTGATTATCAAACTAAATTAGAGGCCCAATGGGTTTTAGAACTAAAATCTAAATTTGAGGTTAAAGTAAATAAAGATGTACTTCAAAAAGTTAACACTATAATTTCTAAATAAGTTTGAACTATTTTAATAGAATCTTAATCGTCTTCTTTTTTGGTTTAGTTGCATGTGACTTACCTGCAGTCAAAACCCAAAAAGAGCCATTGGCAAGGGTCAATGACGCTCTGTTGTATAAAGAGGCTATTGATTTTGGCTTTATTGAAGGCAGAACAGCTTCAGATAGTATTCTATTTGTTCAAAACATCATTAATGACTGGGCTACAACACAATTACTGATTGATGGCGCAATCTTAAATTTAAATGAAGAGACTCAAGTTGACTTTGAGCAACTAGTGCAGCAATACAAAAGTGATCTTTATACTTCCGCCTATGTTGAAGCTTTGGTGAGTCAAAACTTAGACACATTAGTCTCAGACCAAGAACTGCAAGAGGTTTATCTTTCGAATAAACAACTTTTCATTCTTAAAGACGACTTATTAATGTTGAGGTACATAAATGTTAACGCTTCAGTATCCAATTTAAAAGAAGTTAAAAAGCGCTTCAAACGCTTTAATTATCAAGACAAAATTCTATTAGACTCTATGTCAATTCAGTTCAATTCTTTTTATTTGAATGATTCAATTTGGATTAAATCAGAACAGGTGGTTTCTAAAATTAAACCCCTAGAATTAGGTTTTAATAAAGTACTGTTAAAAAAACCAAATTTTATACAGATCAAAGATTCTTTAGGGTTATATTTGATGCAAATAAATCAAGTTTTAGAGCGTGGCCGTCCGGCTCCTATTCAGTATGTTTCACCAACTTTAAAACAGATCGTAATCAATAATCGAAAATTAAAACTCATCAGAAAACTTAAAAGTGATATAGTTAATGATGCCATTAAAAATAAAAAATTTGAAATTTATAAATAATAGTTACGTTTTAGTCCTTGTTTTTTCAGCCTCTTTTTCTTCGTATTCGCAGGAGATTATAGAAGATTCAGTTGCAGATTCATCTGAATCACCAAAAACAGTTGTCGTCGATTCTATCCAGCAACGAGTCAAAATCGACGGTGTGGCGGCGGTTATAGGCGATTTTGTCATCCTAGATTCTGACATAGACAAGCAGTTTATGCAACTAGAAGCTGGAGGGATCTCTACCGATGATATTACGCGTTGTCAGCTTTTTGGAAAACTTTTAGAAGACAAACTTTATATACACCATGCGATTCAAGATAGTATTGAAGTAAACGACACAGAAATTAGATCTAATGTAGACCAGCAGTTAGCAGGATTTGCCGAACAAATAGGCTCAATGGATAAACTTGTAGCCTATTACAAAAAGTCATCTGAACAAGAACTTAGGGATGAAATGTTTGAGTTAAACAAGAATGGTCAAATGGCAACCATGATGCAGCAAAGTGTTATTAAAGATCTAGAAGTTACACCTGAAGAAGTTCGTCAATTTTTCAATAAAATAGACCCTAGTGAGCGCCCAATGTTTGGTACTGAATTACGAATTGCTCAAATTGTTGTAATTCCCGAAACTACAAAAGATGAAGTTGATAAAGTAGTCAAACGCTTAAATGAATTTCGTGCGGATGTTTTAGATAATGGTGCTAGTTTCACTACCAAAGCTGTTTTGTACACTGAAGACCCTGGGTCCAAAAGAACAGGTGGGAAATACACCCTTAATAGAAAAAGACCACAGATGGCCAAAGAATTTAGAGAAGTTGCCTTTTCGTTACAAGAAGGAGAAGTCTCAAAACCTTTTAAAACTGATTTTGGTTATCACATAATTCAATTAGAAAAAATTAGAGGACAAGAATTTGACATACGTCATATTTTATTAATACCTAAAGTCACTAACGAAGCTATTAATTCAGCTAAAGAAAAACTTGAGAAAGTTAGACAGCGTATTGTAGCCGGAGATATTAGCTTCGAAGACGCAGCAAGAGAAGCTAGTGATGAAAAAGAAACTAAGTTTGATGGTGGTCAACTTAGGAATCCAGAGACTCAAGATTATAACTTTGAACTAACAAAAATGGACCCTGAATTTTACTCTCAAATAGAGAGCTTGGAGGACAATGAAATTAGTCCTGTAATTAAAGACGGAGATCGAGTTAATCCGATTAAATTTAAAATTGTAACCGTCACAAATCGAATAAATGAGCACGAGGCTAATTTTGCGCAAGATTATTTAAAAATCAAAGATCTAGCCCTTCAAGAAAAACAACTTAATGCCGTTTCTAAGTGGCAAGAAGAAAAAATAATGGATACTTATATTAAAATTAATGGAGAGTTACGTTCATGTGATTTTAATAGTAACTGGTTTAAAATTAAATAAATAGTTAATGTCAGATGTTTCATCTTTAAAACTTCAGCTAGAAAAGTACCAGGCTTTAAAAAAAGAAATTTCAAAAGTCATTGTTGGACAAGACGTTGTTATTGATCAAATATTAATATCAATATTTTCAGGAGGCCATTCTTTGTTGGTTGGTGTTCCAGGTTTAGCCAAAACACTAATGGTTAACACTATAGCCAAGGCGCTTGGTTTAGATTTTAAACGCATTCAGTTTACTCCTGACTTAATGCCTAGTGATATTCTTGGAAGTGAAATATTAGATCACGATCGTAAATTTAAGTTTATTAAAGGTCCTATTTTTTCTAATATATTGCTAGCTGACGAAATCAATCGAACCCCTCCCAAAACACAAGCAGCATTGCTAGAGGCTATGCAAGAAAGATCTGTAACTATCGCGGGACATCATTATAGCTTAGATGCTCCTTATTTTGTGTTGGCCACCCAAAACCCGATTGAACAAGAAGGCACTTACCCTTTGCCCGAGGCCCAATTAGACCGTTTTATGTTTTCCATTAACTTGACCTACCCCACTTTTGAAGAAGAGGTACAGGTTGTCAAGTTAACAACAGCTACAGCTCAGTCTCAAGTCGATGTTGTTTTTTCTGCAGAAGAAATTTTAGAATTTCAAAGCTTGATTAGAAAAATACCAGTAGCCGATAACGTAATTGATTACGCCGTCAAGATGGTTGGTAAATCACGTCCAGCTTCAAATGAAGCAACCCCGCTAGTAAAGCAATATGTGGATTGGGGCGCAGGACCTAGAGCCTCTCAAAATCTTATTTTAGCAGCAAAAACAAATGCAGTTATCAATAATAAATTATCACCAGATATTGAAGATGTCCAGTCTGTCGCAAAGGGCATCTTAAGACATAGAATTATTAAGAACTATAAGGCAGAATCAGATGGAATTACTACAGAATCCATTATTGAAAATTTATTTTAAAATCACTTTAACTACATTATTCTCTATTTCCATCTTTCATCGTTGCTAATTGTTTATTGCTTCAGTGGTTTTCCTGCCATTAATTAAATTTTAGTGTTCCAAGTGTGTTAATCCTCTTTTATTTCAATATAATTTTATTTAATTCGTACTTTTACGAATGATTATCACGAAATAAAATTATTAATTATTATGGCTTTCGATATAAATATTATTAAAGAAGTGTACCGTCAAATGCCGGGGCGCATCGAAAAGGCACGTCAACTCGTTGGACGTCCACTTACGTTATCTGAAAAAATTCTTTACAGTCACCTTTGGGATGACAATACTACAAAAGCATATCAGCGTGGAAAAGATTATGTAGATTTTGCCCCTGATAGAATTGCCTTACAAGATGCAACGGCTCAAATGGCGTTATTGCAGTTTATGCAAGCGGGTAAAAGTAAGGTCGCAGTACCTACCACGACACACTGTGATCATTTAATTCAAGCAAAAAATGGAGCTGGAACCGATTTGCAAAGTGCTTTGAACACGAGTAATGAAGTTTTTAATTTTTTAGAATCAGTCTCAAATAAATACGGCTTAGGATTTTGGAAACCGGGTGCTGGTATTATTCATCAAGTGGTCTTAGAAAATTATGCATTCCCTGGTGGAATGATGATTGGAACCGATTCACATACCGTGAATGCGGGCGGATTGGGAATGATTGCCATTGGCGTTGGAGGGGCAGATGCTGTAGATGTAATGGCCGGAATGGCTTGGGAGCTTAAATTCCCAAAATTAATAGGTGTAAAGTTAACTGGAAAACTTTCTGGTTGGACAGCTCCAAAAGATGTGATTTTAAAAGTCGCAGGAATTGTTTCCGCAAAAGGAGGAACTGGAGCCGTTGTAGAATATTTTGGTGAAGGTGCTATCGGAATGTCTTGTACAGGAAAAGGAACTATTTGTAATATGGGAGCAGAAATAGGAGCAACCACCTCTACTTTTGGGTATGACGAATCAATGGAACGTTATTTGCGTGCTACTGATAGAGCAGACGTTGCAGATGCTGCAAATACAGTTAAAGAACATTTAACAGGAGATGCTGAAGTATATGCAAACCCAGAAAACTATTTTGACCAAGTCATTGAAATTAATTTATCAGATTTAAGTCCTTTACTTAACGGTCCTTTTACGCCGGATTTATCTACAAAAGTAGGTTCAGACATGAAGGCTATTGCAACTAAAAATGAATGGCCTTTAAAAGTTGAATGGGGATTGATTGGGTCTTGTACGAACTCTTCATATGAAGATTTATCAAGGGCTGCTTCTATAGCACAACAAGCCTTAGACAAAGGTTTAGGAATCAAAGCTGAATTTGGAATCAATCCAGGTTCTGAAAAAGTACGTTACACTGCAGATAGAGACGGAATCTTAAGTGTTTTTGAACAATTGGATGCAAAGATTTTTACAAATGCTTGTGGTCCTTGTATTGGGCAATGGGCACGCTATGAAGATCCTAAAAACGCACCAAAAAACTCAATCATTCATTCTTTCAATAGAAACTTTGCCAAGCGTGCAGATGGAAATCCAAACACCCACGCTTTTGTAGCTTCACCAGAAATGGTTGCTGCAATTACAATTGCAGGTCGTTTAGATTTTAATCCTATGACAGATGCTCTAATCAATAATGAAGGAGAAAAGGTGATGTTAGACGAGCCAACAGGATGGGAATTACCTCCAAAAGGTTTTGAAGTAAAAGACGACGGATACCTTGCTCCTGAAGAAGATGGAAGTGGAGTCGTAATTAATGTGAGTCCAGAATCAGAAAGGTTACAATTATTAGCTCCTTTTGAGCCGATTGGAAATACAATTGATGGTGCAAAATTGCTAATCAAAGCGCATGGAAAATGCACGACTGACCATATTTCTATGGCGGGACCATGGTTGCGTTATAGAGGGCATTTAGATAATATTTCTAACAACTGTTTGATTGGTGCTGTAAATGCATTCAATATGAAAACGAACTTTGTAAAAAATCAATCAGATGGGGAGTATGATGCAGTACCGTTAACGGCAAGAGCCTATAAAGCAGCGAATATAAAAACAATTGTAGTAGGAGATCATAACTATGGCGAAGGGTCTTCAAGGGAACACGCCGCTATGGAGCCTCGTCATCTTGGAGTTGCTGCAGTGATTGTTAAATCATTTGCACGTATTCACGAAACTAATTTGAAAAAACAAGGAATGTTAGGACTGACGTTTGCTACGGAATCAGATTACGATTTAATTCAAGAAGATGATACTTTCAATTTCATAGATTTAAATGAGTTTTCTCCAGGAAAACCATTAACGATTGAAGCGATCCATGCCGATGGTTCTAAAGACTTAATCCTAGCAAATCACACCTATAACAACTCTCAAATAGAGTGGTACAATGAAGGGTCTGCATTAAATTTGATCAAGAAACAAAACGGTTAATTATAAAACTTTTTATTATAATAAAAAAGCGCCTGAGATCAGGCGCTTTTTTTATGAAAACCCCAAAGTTTAAAGGGTTTTAAAAAAAGCTTTTATAAAGGCTAAAGAAAATAAGGACTTCATAATCTTTAATTCCTCAAAAAGTGAAGACTCCTCATCTAAAAATTTAAACATAGATTCGACAGAATTTTTAGAATAAAACCGTTCGAAAATCCATTCCCCCTTTTCATTTTCATCATTCAAGACTTTCAAAAATATCTTATCATAAAACTTATATTTTTGTTTAAATAAGTTTTTCGAAGGCGTATTATTGGCTTTTAAATTAGCAATAATTAGTGCTACTTTTTTTTCTGAATGTTTAAATGAATAGCCAGTAGATCCTTTAACCCAACCGCCAGCGGTTCCAATTTTTGTAATGTATTTTGTAGAATATGTTTCGAAAGGAAAATTGGTCATGGGGATGCTTCCACTTTCTGTTTCAACAATGGTGTAGGCATCTATTTTTAATAGATTGGAAATGTATTGTTTTATATAGCGATCATAGGTAGGTTCATCAACCAGTGTTGGCGTGAAATATGTAAATTCTACAAGCGCTTTTTTGGTGCTTAATGGCAAAACATACGTAAAAGTAGTTTGTTCACCATCCTTTAGCCTGTAGTCCATCATTGTAAATTGGTCGGGATTGAAAGTAGGAACGTCAGTTTCTATAATCCACCCTTTAAAATGCTGAATAATTTTGGTAAAGTTATTTGATTCTGAAAAATAATCTTCAGTAATTCTGCTGTCAAAAACGTGTTTAGCTCTGTAGTTATTATTAGCCGTTAAAACCTTAGGAAGTTTACTGTTTTCAACAGAAAGTACATCTTCAATAATAAAATCAAAGTTTGTTTTTTCTTGAAGGGCTTGTTTCGCTTTCGTATAGAAATCTAAGGCATGTATTGTTTTGTAAGTATAGGGTGCAAGCTCTAGGTTTAGTTTCTTTTTACTAGAATAAAACAAAGCTTTACTCCAAGTTTTAGAAACAATAGACTCCCATTTACCACTCCCTTTTTCCCAAAAGCTCCAGGTTTTGTCGTTTTCGGTTTTGTGAGATTTATCAATTAAAGCAATTTGCTTGTTGTTAAAAAAAGCGTCTTGAGAAAGCGATAAGGCTAGCTGAAAACCAGCAAGGCCATTACCAATTATAATATAATCATACTGCTTGCTGTGCGCCATTTTTCAGAATTTTAACGCTTAAAATATTTAAAGGGAACAAACAGCATCCCGTAACACTCCCCATCTCCTTTTCCTAGGTGTTTGTGATGTATTTTATGGGCACGTCTCAGTCCTTTAGCATACCAATTGTTTGCTTTTCGAAAGTACTTGAATCGTTGGTGAATAAATATATCATGAACTAAAAAGTAGGTCGCGCCATAAGCCATAATCCCTAAGCCTATTGGTAGTCCAGCCCAAAATCCTTCATAGCTCCAGAAGTAAAAACAAGTCATGCTTACGACTGCGTAAAAGATAAAAAAGGCATCATTACGTTCAAACCAATTCTTGTGGTCTTTGTGGTGGTGGTCTTTGTGTAGGCTCCATAAAAAGCCGTGCATAATGTATTTATGGGTAAACCATGCCATAAACTCCATGGCTGAAAAAGTCCCTAAAAACACGAGTATCCAAAAAAATATGTTCATAGTAATAAGCGTTATAATAAATTGAGTTGGTATTTAACATAACTACGAGTTAGTAGTTCTATTTTTTTATAATTTGGCACCCTAATTCGAGTGCTTTTAATTTCTAAAGCTGGTGTTGTTTTTAGTTTTTTAAGTAACTGATTGTAGTAGCGGTAGGCCATAAAAACGCCAAATTTCGCTTCTAAAGGGAGTTGTTTTATCCCGCTTAGTCCTTCGGAGAAATCTTTTTCAATATCATCGATAATAACCTTTTTAGAGGTTTCATCTAAGTTATCTAAATCTGTGTTTGGAAAATAGGTTCGGTTTAGTTCATCGTGATCTGCCTTTAAATCTCTTAAGAAATTCACTTTTTGAAAAGCAGACCCTAATGCCATAGCTGTCTGTTTTAAGGCCTCATATTTAACAGTATCTCCTTTTACAAATACCTTTAAACACATAAGCCCAACGACATCTGCAGAGCCATATATGTAATTTTTATATTCTTCTTCAGTTGTATATACTGTTTTGTGTAGATCTTGACGCATTGAATTCATGAAAGCATTTACCATGCTTTTATCAATCCCATGAGTGTAATAAGTTTGCTGAAATGAGTTAAGAATTGGATTTAAGCTAATCTTGTTAGTTAATGCTGCCTCTAGGTCGGCTTCAAACTGAGCAAATAGCGTCTCTTTATTATAATCGTGGAAAGAATCTACAATTTCATCTGCAAGGCGAACAAACCCGTAAATATTATAGATGTCCTGCCTTATTTTATTTGACAACATTTTAGTGGCCATTGAAAAAGAGGTACTATATTTTTTTGTAACAATTTTGCTACAATCTTCAGAAACAGAATCAAAAATTGATTTCATAATTTTAAATTTTAAAATTCATAACGAAGTAGCTTGACATCATTTGAGACTTTTTATTATAAGTTCAGAAGTTAGTTTTCCAGAGATTAGAGAAGGGGGCACTCCTGGTCCAGGGACAGTTAACTGTCCTGTAAAATACAAATTATCGACTTTGTAGCTTTTTAATTTAGGCCTCAAGAATGCAGTCTGCAATAAAGTCATTGCCATTCCGTAGGCATTTCCTTTGTAAGAGTTGTATTCTGACTTAAAATCTTCAACACAAAATGATTCCTTAAATATAATATTATTTTGAATTGATTGTTTTGTTTTTTCCTCAAATCTTTCAAGGATTTTTCTTAGATAATGATTTCTAAGTTCTGGAGTATCTTCAATGTTTGGGGCAATAGGCATTAGTATAAATAAAGCATCACACCCATCTGGAGCCATCGAAGGGTCCGTTTTTGAGGGGACGTTTGCATAAAATAAAGGGTGGCTTGGCCATTTAGGGTCATCGTAAATTTCTTCTGCATGTTTTTCAAAGTCAGCATCGAAAAATAAGTTATGGTGTTCTGCGTTTTTAAGTTTTTTATCGAGACCTATATAGAATAGTAAAGAGGAGGGTGCAAATACTTTCTTATCCCAATATGCTTCAGAGTGCTGTCTGTATTTGCTGTCTAAAAGTGTTTCAGAATGGTGATAATCGGCGCCACTAAGCACAATGTCGGACTCTATAAAAACAGTGTTGGCTACCAGTCCAGTTACAGAATTATTTTCTACAACTATTTTTTCTACTGGATGATTTGTATGTATTGAAACTCCTAGCTCAATAGCTAAGGCTTCCATGCCTTTTATGATTTCATACATACCACCTCTTGGATGCCATGTGCCTAGTCCAAAATCAGCAAAATTCATAAAACTAAAAAAGGACGGTGTCTTGCTAGGTTTTGCTCCTAAAAATAATGATGGAAACTCAAGCGTTGACACTAACTTGGGGTTAGTGAAGTTTTTTCTAACTTCCTGACTTATGGTTTTGAAAAATTGGTCTAATCGAATAACTGTATCTTTAGATACTAGTTCTAGAGGCGATATTCCTGGTGCATTGTATAGGATTTTGTTTACTGCAATCCCATAATTATCTTGTGCTTTTTCTATGAACTTTTTAAGTTTAACTCCACTTCCTTTCTCAATGCGCTCAAATTCAGCACATATTTTAGACATTGAGTCCCCGATAGTGATAATTTCATCATCAAAAAAGATTTTATAAGCGGGGTCTAATTTATCAATTTGGTAATAATCAGAGGTTTTTTTTCCAAAGTCTGCAAAAAACCGATCAAACACGTCTGGCATCCAATACCATGAGGGGCCTATATCAAATGTGAATCCATCTTTTTTTAATTGTCTAGCACGTCCGCCAACAGAACTATTTTTTTCGTATAAAGACACCTGATGGCCTGCCTGCGCTAAATAACATGCAGCAGACAAGGAAGAAAATCCAGAGCCAATTATTTGTATAGTTTTTTTCATTTAGGCCATAAAAATAGGCAAAACGCGATACAGTTGGCTCTGTCTAGCCTTTTTTTACAAATCTTTAACTAAATTATCTAAAGAATTATATAATGTTATCTTTTCAGGAAGATTTTCCTGCATGAAGTCCTTTAATCGTCTTCCAATTAGCAATATCGAGTTTGGAGTGTCTTCAATAACTTGTTTGTGCATTTCATTTAAATAATTTAATACGTTATTAATTGAAGGAGTTACAGTGAAATTTGATACAAATACGATCTCCTCATACAAGTTGTTAAGCTGAACTAGATCACATGTAGGGATATTATCTCCAAGGTAAATGGTGTGGTATCCTTTACTAAGAAGCTCATAGTTAATAAACAACAACTCAATATCATGAACTTCGTTGAGTGGTAAAAACAATACATATGTTTTTGTGTCCGGACGCGGGTTTAAGCTTTGAAGTCGTTCAATATGAATTAACATCTTTTGCCGAATGTGTGACGTTATAAAACGTTCATGTGCAGGTGTTATCGTTTTGGTTTGCCACAACATATTTATGTTTTTAATCAAAGGTAAGAGGACTTCATTAAAAATTTCTCGGAAGCTTTTTTCTTCAAGTAACAGGTTGTATGTTTTGTAAAACAGTTCATGATTGAAATTTAACATTGAAAGTTTAAAGGCATTAAACGAATGGTGTTCAATATTTCCGATGACGGATAACTCTCTTACTTTTGTTGCAATTTCTGATTCATCTAACGCTGCAATTTTAGATATTTTGAATCCATTTGAGTTTAGGAAGTTGATATTAAGAAGTTTTTGCATGTTTCTTAAGTTGTAACTTCGAATGTTTGTTTTGGACCTTTCGGGTTCTAAAAGATTGTAACGTTTTTCCCATATTCGGATGGTATGGGCTTTAATACCGGTCAAGTTTTCGAGGTCTTTAATGCTAAAGACCGATTTAATTGTTTTCATTTAATATGATTTGGGATACCTAAAATACCCTAAATTTAAACATAAATAAAGAAGAATTGAAAAATAATATAGAAGTGCGCACGAGAAGACTCGAACTTCCACGGGAATAATTCCCACTAGCCCCTCAAGCTAGCGCGTCTACCAATTCCGCCACGTGCGCATTATGAATGTTAAAGGTAAAAAAAAAGTTAAGAA
>Ga0115564_10003080_pt1 | contig 14148 bp, 13 predicted proteins | sample COGITO_mtgs_1105_7_FD_88680 | JGI IMG/M metagenome (GOLD analysis project Ga0115564, IMG submission 88680) | Pelagic marine microbial communities from North Sea - COGITO_mtgs_110523 | ecosystem: Environmental > Aquatic > Marine > Epipelagic | place: Germany:Helgoland, sampling site Kabeltonne...
AGAACCAGAGCTATTGCGAGTATGCGCCGAACAACACGACAATCTCTGGTTCGTTTGGCGATAAAACGCAACTCTCGCGCAGAAATATCCTTTCGCGTAATGGCTATAGCTCGTCCCATCTATTCCTCCATGATAAGTACACACACAGATTCAGATTTCTTCGGAATTGGAAACCATAAAGTGAGCCAGCTTTTCGGGCTAGTGGTATCAGTAATGCGGTTCACCCTTGATCTTCACAAAAACCTCGTCCAGATGCCACTGCCAGTTCGAATATGCGCGCATCTGGCTGATCCTTTTCTTGCGAATCTCTGCGGCAAACAATGGACCAAAGCGGTTCCAGCAAAATCAAACCGTTTCATGGCTGATGTCGATGCCGCGTTCGTGTAGAAGATCCTCCACATTTCGAAGCGAAAGTGGATAACGCACATATATCATAACCGCCAAGCGGATGATTTCGGGAGACGTCTTGAAGTACTTGAATGGGTCGCGTTTTGCCATGACCGGACGCTACGAAACCACCCTGCCCTGCACAAGCCAGTTTCCTCTGACACTGCCCTTTAGCGCCTTAATCCTGCCCAAACAGCCTTTCAGACACAGATCCGATATGGGCGCGCATTGCTTTTTGCGCTGCGGCTGGATCGCGGGCTTCAATTGCTTGGGCGATGCTTTCGTGCTCTGCAAAGCTGGAATGTTCGCAGGGTGGTCGATTTGATCCGCGCACAACTTCATTGTCTGCAACGGCCCGTCGAACGTGGTTGAGCTGATCGAACAATAACAAAAGAAGCGTATTATCCGATGCCTCTGCCACGGCCCGATGAAACGCGTCATCTTGTGCTTCGTAGTCGGCCCAGTTGGTCGCTGCTTTGGCGCTGTCTTTGGCAAAGTTAATGCGCGCGATGGCTTCCCGTGAAGCATGGATTGCGGCCTCGCGTGCCACCGATGGTTCGATACACAGCCGAGCTTGCACCATCCGAACCGGAGTCATTTTCTGTTTAAGCGTCGCGATAACACCAACACTGTCAGTGTTGCTAGGCTGGGCGACAAACGTTCCCTTTCCAACATGCCGCCAAATCGCGCCGTCACGCTCTAAGGCGTCCAACGCTTTGCGCAGGGTGATCCGCCGCAATCCCACCTTTGCGATCATTTCTCGCTCAGAAGGCAAGCGATCCCCGGGCGCGTAAGATCCCGCGTCGATAAAGCATCGCAGCCTGGCAATTGCGTCTTGCTCCTCAGACGTTTCACGATGCGTCATCGGAATAAGGGCGTCTAAAGATTGGTCGACTAATTGCTCCATAGCTGTTGGATATAATGGATCAATCGATACAAACAACATAAAACAACATAAATTGCAAAAATTCTTTGTATTGATTTAGATTGATCTAGGTTGCCACCGGTTCTACACTTGGGCCGAGAATCACCAGATTTCGGAGAAGTTGATGTCAGAGTATGTGATCGAAACCCCGCCAGTCGTTGGAGTCCCAGTCGCTGGTTTGGATGCAATGTTTCCTGTACGTCGTGTCTATTGCATCGGTCGCAATTATGCTGCGCACGCGATTGAGATGGGCCATGATCCAGACCGTGAGCCACCGTTCTTTTTCCAGAAGAATCCAAACAATCTGGACCCGTCTGGTGAGTTTCCATACCCGCCCCATTCCAGCGATGTGCATCACGAGACAGAAATGTTGGTGGCGCTGAAATCCGGTGGGGTGAACATCCCGCTTGATCAGGCGCTGGACCATGTTTTTGGCTACGGTTTGTCGCTTGATATGACCCGTCGAGACCTACAGGGCGCGCAGAAAAAGATGGGCCGGCCTTGGGAAATTGGCAAAGCTTTTGAACGCTCTGGCCCATGTGGCCCGCTGCATCCGGTGTCGGCGGTCGGGCATCTTGATCAGGGTCGTGTTGAGTTGAAGGTCAATGGAGAGGTCCGCCAAGTGGGTGACCTCAACCAGATGATCTGGAAAGTGCCGGAAATGATTTCCTACTTGTCCAAATATTTCGAACTGACGGCTGGTGACGTCATCATGTCGGGCACGCCCGCAGGAGTTGCGGCTGTTGAAAAGGGCGATGTCATGGTGATGAGCATCGAAGGCTTGGGCAGCATGGCAGTCAAGGTCGTGTGACGACACGCGCACGGCCAACGTGGGGGAGGCGATGCTGGAACTGACACTTGGAACTTGGGACCATGATCGCGTGATGGCGATCCATGATGGTCGCGTCGCCGTGCCAGGCGTTTCGCTGAAATGTGAGGTTCACCCAACGTCCAAGCTGTTCCCATGGGCGGTGCAAGACGCGCGGTTCGATATTACTGAAATGTCGGTGTCCAGCTATATCCTGCAATTGTCACGCGGCGGATCTGACTACACGGCAATCCCGGCTTTTGTCAGTCGTGCTTTCCGGCATAGCGGGTTCTTTGCGCGGGCAGGCTCTGGCATCGAAAGCCCCTCAGATTTTGCCGGGCGTCGGATTGGAGTGCCTGAATATCAGATGACCGCTGCACTTTGGATGCGCGGAATTCTTGCGGATGAATTTGGCGTGGGTTGCGATCAAATTCACTGGAGTACAGGGGCCTTGGACGAAGGCGTGCGGCGTGAACGGCTTGAACTGGCCCTGCCGCCTGACATGGTGGTTGAGCCGATTGCCGAGGGCGACACCCTGCAAGACCTGCTGTTGCGTGGTGAAATTGACGGGTTGTTGGCCCCAAAACCGCCAAAGGCGTTTTTGGACGGGCATCCCGATCTGGTGCGTCTGATCCCGGATTTTGAACTGGCAGAGCAAGCCTATCATCGCAAAACCGGGTTCTTTCCGATCATGCATTTGATCGGCATCCGTAACACGATTGCCGATGAGCATCCTGATTTGGTGCGCGCCTTGTATGACGGTTTTGTCCACGCGCGCGACATTGCAATGGAGCGGCTGCGCGCTGTCTGGCTTGGCAATGCGAACCGTCTGTCTTTGCCATGGCTGAATGCGTCGATGGAACGGACTTTAGCCACGTTAGGCCCGGATTATTGGAGCTATGGATTCGCGGCCAACCGGGCAGAGATCGACGCGATCTGCCGCTATTCAGTGCAACAACATCTTGCCGCAGCGCGTGTGACGCCAGAGGCGCTTTTTCATCCGTCCGTGTTGGGGACATGAGCGCGATGGGTGACATTCTACATGCTGGCCTCGGGTGGCCGATTGCCGGGACATTGTTGGCCGTCAGCTTTATTGGTTCATTTATCACCGTCGCTTTTGGCATCGGCGGTGGTGCGGTTATGTTGGCCGCGTTGGCGACGTTACTGCCAGCGGCGGCGATCATTCCGGTGCATGGGCTTGTTCAATTGGGCAGCAGCGCCGGACGTGCGGCTTTGATGGTCAAATACATGCGGTTCGAGCTGCTGGGAGCGTTCTCGATCGGCGCGTTGATTGGCATCTTCGTGGGCGGGTCTGTCGTTGTGCAATTACATCCCGGCTGGATTCAAGTTGGCGTTGGGCTGTTCATCTTGTGGTCCGTGCTCGCCACGCCTCCTGCCTTTTTGCAACGCTCTGGCATGGTTGCGGGCTTGTTTTCAAGCTTTCTGACGATGTTTTTCGGCGGCACCGGGCCGTTTGTGGCCACATATGTCAAAGCGCAAAAGCTGGATCGCCATGGCCATGTTGCCACCCATGCTATGCTGATGACGGTTCAGCACCTGCTAAAAACCATCGCTTTTGCTCTACTGGGATTTGCATTCGCTGCATGGGCTGGATTGATCGCGATGCTGATCGGATTTGGCGTGCTTGGTACTTTAGTGGGTCGCTTGGCCTTGGCACGGATTGACGAAAAGCGATTCAAATTCGTGCTGAATGCGGTGCTGACGATTTTGGCGCTGCGGCTGATTTATGCCGGGGCGTCGTTGTTGATTTTCGGAGGCCCCGAGGCAGAAACATAAACAGACCCGTTCGGTAACAACGCGGCCAGAACGGAAACATCAAAGAGACGCGTGACGATAAATGAAACTGGGAGGATACTATGACTAAACGATCAAATCTAAGCCGTCGCCGGTTCCTGGGCACTGGCGTTGCCGCAACGGGAATCGCACTTGCCGCTCCGCAAATCGCACGCGCGGCGGATTATCCAGAGCGCAATATATCGGTCATCATTCCGACGCGCGAAGGCGGCGGCGCAGACCGAAATTTCCGTGCGTTTACAAGCATCTGGAAAACTAAGCTGGGCACTGATTTTGAACCAGGCTTCTTCCCCGGCGCGTCTGGCCGTGTTGGATATGAGGTCTATATGGGCAAGAACAAGCCCGATGCCTATAGCCTGATCTTTGGCAATATGGGGCCAGAGGTTCTGAATTGGGCGATCCAAGCGCCGACCTTTGACGTGAATGATTACTTCTATTTTGGTCAGGTCGATAAGGATCCGGGTTGTTTGTTTGTTGGTGCTGAAAGCCCCTTGAAAACACTCGATGACGTGATTGCCGAGGGCAAAAAGCGCAAATTGAATGTTGGCACAAGCCGCATGGCACATCCGGCCTCTATTGGTTTGCTGGCGTTGGGCGAAGCCACGGGTGCGCAGTTCAATCTGATCCCACTTTCGGGCGGTAAGAACACCGTCGCTGGCGCTGTCACCGGCGAGGTTGATTTCTCTGTCCTCACGTCTGGCTCGGTCATCGCTGCGGGTGAAGCGGTTCGCACGCATCTGGTCTTTGGTGAAAACCGGGTCGGGGCTGCGTTAAATGACGCGCCTTCGATGAACTCGGTCTATGGCACTGATCTGCCGGAAATGCTGTCGAGCCGCGCGTTTGGCATCCACAAAAAGGCTGCGGATGATCACCCTGATCGCATGGATTTGCTTAACAGCACGTTCAAGGCGACGTTCGATGATCCGGCGTTGCTAGAGGCTTACATCGCCTCCAAAGGGACGCCGGAATATCTGAGCTATGGCGGCGTTGAAGAATGCGAAACCTTCAAAAACGCGATGCTGGAACTGGGTGCGAAATACAAAGCCCTGCTCAGCGGCGCATAAGTAAATCGGTGGGCCGGGAAACCCTTTGGCCCGCCTTTTTGACCAACCTCGACACAGGTAGGACGGACAATGGACAACAACAAAACGCAGCGACAGCTTGGCGGAGAACTGGTCATCCCAGTTCTTGCGGTCGTGTTCACGCTCTACTTTTTTAGTTCGATCTGGAATTCTCCGTGGACCGCGCAGGTGAGCGCCTTTGCGGTCGGTGGGATATTGCTGCTGGTTTGCGGGATTTTCATCATTCGCTGTGGTATCTGGTTACGCCGGGGCGAGGCATCACTAGGATTTTCCAACCTTTTCAGCCGCGAAGATCTGCACACAGGCCGGATTGGGTTGCTGGTCACCACGATTGGATTTTGCGTTTTAATTGAACAGCTTGGCTTCACCTTAACAACATTCCTCTTCCTTTCGATCAGCATGATCATACTGGCAAAGGGCAAGCGTCCGGTCTTTATCGCTATGGTTTCTGCCATCATGGCACTTGGCGGCTGGGCTGTATTTATCTGGGCCTTTGACACGCGGTTTCCGCGTGGCTGGTTTGAAACGACGATGAAGGCGGTGCTGGCCAATGGGTGAGACATTCGCAATTCTGATCGAGGTTTTCTTTGAGACGCTCACGTTCTGGTGGGTTATCATTCCAACGATTTTCCTTGGATTGATCGTGGGCGGTATCCCCGGATTTTCAGCCGCCAACACGATCATCATCTTGATGCCGCTGACGCTTGCCATGACGCTGCAAACCGGGCTGATCTTTATGGTCACGCTTTACTGCTCGTCGCGCATGGGCGCGGGCATTCCGGCCATATTGGTCAATATTCCGGGAACTGCGGGGGCCGCTGCCACGCCGCTTGATGGCTATCCGATGGCGAAACAGGGCAAAGGCCAGCAGGCGCTGGCGATTTCCTTTGTGTCCTCGTCCATCGGCGGCTTGCTGACGACAATCATTGCGCTCGCGACGATGCCAATCTTGGCCCGCGTCGGGTTTTACATGCATTCGGTCGAGATGATCGTGGTGATGCTGTTCGGCATCTCGCTTATCGCGTCGATTGCGTCGAAAGACATGCTGAAAGGTTTGATCGCGGGCTTCTTGGGCCTGATGATCGGATCGATTGGTACCGACGTGGTTTATGCTACGCCGCGCGCGACATTCGGGTTCCTGGAATTTTACGACGGTGTGCCGCTTATTCCGGCACTGGTCGGGTTGTTCGCCGTATCAGAGGCGTTCATCATCATCGAGAAAAAAGTCATCGTTGCTAGAGGCGGTGAAGTGGCCAGCGGCAATTGGGATAGTACGTTTGAGGGTGTTCGCATAGCGTTGTCACGCTGGTGGCACATCATCTGGACGTCGATTATCGGCTTGGTTATCGGCGTCATTCCCGGTGCAGGCGCGTCGATTGCTAGCTTTGTCGCCTATCAACAATCGCGCAGCTTTTCCAAAACGCCGGAATTATACGGCACTGGTCATCCAGAGGGTTTGATCGCCCCGGAATCCGCCAATAACGGGGTCACATCGGGCACGCTGGTGCCTTTGCTTGTCCTTGGCATTCCCGGCGGTGCGACCGCCGCGATCATGCTGGTTGTCATGCAGTTCCATGGGGTTAGCTTTGGCCCGTCGCTGTTCGAGAACCAACCAAAGGTTGGCTATGGCATGTTCATGGCGATGGCAGTTGCCTATTTCCTGATGCTTTTCACCATCCTGCCGCTGAGCCGATATATGAGCCGGGTAACGACGATCCCAACAATCTATCTGGCACCGATGATCATCTCGTTCACGCTGGTCGGTGGTTTCGTTCCGCGGGAATACATGTTCGACATGTACCTCGCCCTTGGCTTTGGCGTGCTGGGCTATATCGCGCGGCGCACCAATTACCATGTGGCGGCAATTTTGATCGGGATCATTCTGGGGCCACTGTTGGAGCGTTATTTCTTGCTCGCGCTGAAGAAATCTGATGGCGATATCCTGACGCTATTCTCGTCCAACCTAGGCAATGTTCTATGGGTCGGGCTGGTGCTGTCGTTGATCTCGCCGATCTTTTTCAACTGGCGGCGCAAACAACAAGGGGTGGCGAAATGAAGGTCGAAGTCGAATACGAACTGGCGCGGAATGTTCGCAAAATTGCGCGTTTGGATATTGCAGGCGGCGGGCAGATCGTTGTTGAAGGCGGCTATGCCTATGTCGGCCATATGAAGCCGCCTATGGGCACTTCAATCATCGATGTTCGCGATCCTGCCAAGCCTGTGGTTGTCGCGCATATAGAGCCGCCGGATGAGTATTCGCACACCCATAAGGTTCGCGTGGTCGGCAACATCATGATCACCAATGTCGAACAGGATCGCCGTCATCCTTTGCGGCGGGGCGAAAAGATCGCGGGCCTGCGGGCCGAGGGGCTGTCGGACAAGGAAATCGCCGCCAAGCTGAACCTAAAAGCTGCGGATCTTCCGAACATCCTGGAAACTTTGGCGCGCGGCTATGACATGGGCGGCTTCCGCATCTGGGATATCTCTGACAAAACAGTGCCGAAACTGCTGTCTTACGTGAAAACTCACGGCTTTGGCGTGCATCGTTTTGATATGGACGACCGCTACGCCTATATCTCGACAGAGATGGAAGGCTATGTCGGCAATATCCTTGTGACTTACGACATCAGCGATCCAAGCAACCCCACAGACGTGTCGCGCTGGCATATGGACGGGCAGCATCTCGCTGGCGGCGAAGTGCCAACGTGGGATGGATACGGCGTGCGCCTGCACCACGCCATGCGCTGCGGTGATGAGCTTTGGGCTGCTGTTTGGCACGCAGGTTTCCGCGTGCTGGATGCGACGGATATGAGTAATCCGAAGGTCATCGGCAGTTACCGATTCCAACCGGGTATACCCGAGCCAACGCATACGGTGATGCCGATGGAGCAGTTGATCGATGGGCGGCGCTATGCGGTGGTGATTGATGAAGAACATGACCATTTACCGGGCCGTTTGCACGGGTTTATCTGGGTGATGGACGTGACTGACCTGAACAACATGGTGCCAGTTTCTGCCTGGGATCTGACGGAACGCGCAAGCCCGTGGGTTGGCCAACCGGGTGTGCGTTTCGGCGGCCACCAGTTCCGCGAAAAACTCGATAGCACCCTAATCTATGCCACGTGGTTTGCCGGTGGACTGCGGGTGCTGGATCTTGCTGATCCGCATCTACCAGTTGAAGTCGCGCATTACATTCCCGAGCCCGGCCAAGGTGGCCCCGCGCAATCTAATGACGTTGATGTGGATGAGAATGGACTGATCTACGTGCTAGACCGTAACAACGGCGTCGATATACTGGAGATGAAATTATGAGCGATCCTGACCTGCTGGCCCCCAGCGTTGATCCCAACAAATCCGCCCTTGGTATCCGCCGTGTAAGCGCGCGCAACGAGGCCTCGACAAGGTCAGTGATGATGGTGCGTGACCACGTTGTGATTACGGATGAGAAGGAGTCCAATACTGGGCCAACGCCATTGGAAATGACCCTGTCTTCGCTGCTTGGTTGCGAAGGGGTCATCATCAATCGATGCGCTGAAGCGATGAAGTTTCAATACTTGGCGGTCGACATGGAAGCTGACGGCGAAGTCGATCAACGTGGCAGTCGCGGTGTGCAGGGGATCCGACCCTATTTTAACTGGGTGAAACTGAAAATCCGAGTGCACACGGATGAAACCCAAGACCGCATGGATCGGCTGACCAAAAACGTCGAATATCGCTGCCCGGTGATGAACCTGTTCAAATCTGCCGATGTGGATGTTCACATCCAATGGGAGCGCAGCCCCTCGTGACACTTACGCTGCATATCAACGGTGCCAAGCATCAGGTCACTTCTGATCCTGATATGCCGCTGGTCTTTGTGCTGCGCGATGAGCTGAAGCTAAAAGGGACGAAGCTGGGCTGCGCGTTAGAGCAATGTGGCGCCTGTGCGGTGTTGGTCGACGGTAAAGTGGTCTTGTCCTGCGTGACTGCCCTTGATGCCTTTGTCGGCAAAGAAATCACGACCATTGAGGGGATAGAGGCCAGCGAAATCGGCCGCCGGGTTCAGGATGCATTTGTCGCGGAATCCGCCGCTCAATGCGGCTATTGCACTGCTGGGTTGGTGGTTGCCGCAACTGGGTTGTTAAATGAAAACCCAAGCCCGGATCGCGCGGCGACGATTTCTGCGCTGACGCCCCATTTATGCCGCTGCGGGTCACATCCTCGGGTGCTGAAAGCGGTTGAGCGCGCTGCCGCGAAAATGAAATGAGTTTGTTGGCCCACCCACGGATCGCGGATTGGATTACCGTCGAGAATGGCCGCTTGATCGTTCACACTGGTAAAGTTGAAATCGGCCAGCGGATATCAACAGCGCTGGGACAGATCGCCCATGAAGAGCTGACAATTCCTATGGATCAGATCGACATTGCCCCTGTCCGCACGGGTCTTGCCCCGGATGAGGGCATGACGTCTGGCAGTAATTCCATCGAACAATCGGGCCATGCTATTCGCTGCGCTGCGGCGACTTTACGGGTGCAAGTCGTCAAGCTGCTGGTCGCAAAACATGGTGGCCTCAAAAGGGATTGGCAAATCGACAAAGGCACTCTTAGCCTTTTAGGGACAAATCATCGCGTTGCACTGACTGATCTGGCCAAAGAAATCCGGGCCGATGCCTTGGTTGATCCAAACCCGCCAACGCTTGAACGGATTAGACTGGAAATGCCAAAGCCTGCTGCGCGTGGTCTGCCTCAGATGGTCAGGGGGCAGTACATATTTGTGCATGACCTTGACGTGCCGGGTATGTTTCACGCCCGCGTCATCCGCCCGCCGCACGCAAATGCTCGGCTAATCGACATTCAACAAGGGGCCGTTGAAAAGGTTCAAGCGAAGGGAATGCATCTGATTCGGGACGGCGGTTTCCTTGCCATCGCAGGATCGCAGGAATGGCCCGTTGTGAAAGCCACGTTAATGCTGGCGAAATCCTGCACTTGGGACAGAAGCGACGGCCTACCAGAGGTGGACGTGTTTTCACGCCTTACGACGCAAAACGCGCAGCGGCGGTTCTTGGTTGTCGATGGCAGTCCTACGGAGGATCCAATTCCCGACACGATGGAAAGTGCTGAGATATCAGCAAGATATGAACGGCCCTATCAAATGCACGCAGCCCTTGCACCGTCTGCAGCACTGGCCAAATGGACAGAGGAAAGTCTGGAAATTCACAGCCATAGTCAGGGAATCTATCCGCTGCGTAATAGCATCGCCGACAGCCTTGGCCTTGTCCAAGAAAATGTCGACATCACCCATATTCCGGGATCTGGGTGCTATGGTCATAACGGCGCGGATGACGCCGCTTTTGAGGCTGCGTTGATTGCGATGCAAATGCCGGGAAAGCCGATCCTGTTGAAATGGACCCGAGAGGATGAACATACGTGGGAGCCCTATGCGCCTGCCATGGCAATTGATCTGGCGGCAAATCTGTCGGGTGATCTGATAAGTGAATATTCTGCTGAGGTTTTCAGTGACACGCATCGAGGACGCCCTCGGCCCGGTGAGAAACGTGCAGGCCCGGCAAAGCTATTGGCCAATCGATTTCGTGCCGACCCCATTAATCCAAACCCCGCGATGCCAAATCTGGGAAATCATGCGGGCATGCACCGCAATCTTGACCCTATTTACACCTTTTGGAACAAGCGACTGGTCAAGAATCTCTGCGCCGACATCCTACATCGGACGTCTGCGATGCGGTGTTTGGGCGCGGCTGCGAACGTCTTCGCGCTTGAATGCTTTATGGACGAATTGGCCCAAAGCGCCAAAACTGATCCAATCACGTTTCGCAAGCCGCATTTGACAGACCCCCGTGATTTGGCGGTGCTTGATGAACTCGAACAGCAATTGGCGACGACCCCCAAACACGGCGGTCGCGGTATTGCCTATGCGCGATATAAGAACCGCATGACCCGCGTTGGGATCGGGTTGGATATCGACGTGAATGATCAAGCGGAAGTTGCACTGCGCCATGCGGTCATCGTCGCGGAGGCAGGGCGTGTGATCGATAAAGAAGGGCTGACTGCGCAATTAGAAGGCGGTTTCATTCAGGCGGCAAGTTGGGCGCTGTATGAACAGGTTCGCTGGAGCCGCGAAGGCATCACGTCCCGGGACTGGGAGAGTTACCCTGTCATCCGGTTCGATAACATCCCGGATATAAAAGTAACGATCCTTGACCAACCGAACGAAAAATCACTTGGTGCCGGAGAGGCGACGCCCGGCCCGACACTTGCGGCAATCGGGAACGCGATATTTGATGCGATCGGAATTCGGATGCGTCGAATGCCTTTTACGCCGGACGCTATTCAGCGATGCGCCTACAAAGAATGAATCGTTGTGAATAACACCAACGAGAATGAGGGGCGGCAGATGCGCCGTTTATCAAGCCCAATTGCTTTGACGCAGTAGCCAGCCACCATCGATATCGACAGTTGTGCCCGTGACAAAGTCATTTTCGACGAAAAACATGATGCCCTTCGCGCATTCTTCGGCTGTGCATTCGCGCAAGATCAAGTTGCCTCCAATCATGTTGGCATAAAGCTACCAAAAAATTATGAAACTTAAGTACAGGTTTTTAAATTAAAAAAATCCTTATGACTTGAACAATATCTCATCTTTGATTAATTAAAAACTTTCCGAGCTGTTAAAGGTGTTGTCAGACAAACTTGAACACTCGTAAAAGGCACCTCAAGTCAATCATCATGCGGCACAGAAATTGAACCACTCCGTGAGAGCAGTTGTACGTTTTTGCTTGAAGGTTTTGCACCTCCCACACATCACAGACGACACCCGACACCCCTATAGGGGTGTGTCGTGTCGTGTCGCCTCTTGTGAATAATGGCAATGGCGACATTTTCCACTGTCGCCTTCATGTCGCCTTGTCGCCTAAGCGATAAATGTCGTCCTTGACGGTAAGCAAGCCCTTGTTAGCCAATGCTGATCTTGCTCGTAGAAATGCTGTCGCCTTACTTTTGTCATTGTCGCCTGTGTGTCGCTTGTTAAAAAATGGCCGCCACTCCTGCAGCGAGACCGATCCAGAGGCGACATTGCCGTTTGTAGCCTCCTTGAATGTGTCAAAGGTCAGTCGTTCGTTGTCGGTCAGGCTAGTGCCCACTTTCTTAGTTGCCTCGATTTGCTGCAAAATAATGGATGGCTCGACGCTGACCTTGACGAACTGGCGCAACTCGAACGGAGTTCCGTCTTTCTGCTTTTCGCATTTGGTCGTTAAATCATGATCCCCCAGCGGACTGACGATAATTTCAGTGTCCAGTGCTCCTTTGAAGGCGGTCGAACCGCGCGCCCTATCCGGATGGGCATGACCCGTGTGGTGAACCAGCATAACCGCGCACTGATAATCATCTTTCAGTTTATCGGCCGTTCGGATCAGTTCGCCCATATCTTTGGCATTGTTTTCATCCAAGCCGCCCATATGCCGGGCGACTGTGTCGATGATAATTAATCGCGGTGCGCCCTTCGTTTGCGCGATAGTGTCAACTTCTTTGCAAAATGCGCTGACATAGCCCTCGTCGAATAAATTTACCGCCCGACTAGTGAGCGCCAAATTTGCATGTGTGATGTTCTGTCCGTGATGTGCGCACCACGCCTGTACGCGTCGGGGTATGCCCGTATGGCCCTCGCCAGCTGACATAATGACTGGCCCTGCCTTTACCTCCATTGAATGGTAAGGCGTACCTGTGGCGATCGACATTGCTATATCCAGTGCAACAAATGTTTTGCCCGAACCAGACGGGCCAATCAGTCCGATCAAAGAAGGTGTCTCAATCGTGCCATCGACCAGGTAATCTGGATCTTTGATTTCAATATCGCCGATCATGGTTAGGATCTGTCTTGGCGGCGGCGCGGATTTAGGATCTGAACTATTTGACTGCTTGTCAAATCCCTTTGAGCGCGCACCATCAATCATCTTTTGAACATCGACGGCAGTCTGTTCGATCGTATAGCCTGGCAATGTTTGTGCTGCCGCCAAGACTTTTATTTCCTCATCGGTGTTGCCCTTGGCTACCCAACTGCCGACCTGCCTTAGCATATGTTCATGCCAATGGTTGCCGCTCATAGCGGCCTGTGAAGCGGCATACCTATCCAGTGGTTGAGATCCCAAATCCACCTTGAGCGGTGTGATCCCATTATTAGGAAACTGATCTTCTGGTAATTTCATGTCCGGCGTTGGCAACCAGCGCACCCATTCATCGATATTTTTTACGACCATGCTTCGGGATCCACTTTTAGGGTCACCAACTCTGGTATGTAGCCCTTTTTCTGTTTGTGCTTATTCGGATAAGAAACTGTCCCAGCGACGCGCATGATCCTTGAAGGGTTAGTAATCGAGGTGTCTGTGTTGAGCCGTTCAGCGAGCTGTTTCTGACAATTTTGCCATTTGGCCAGATCAAAACAGGGCTCATTCAACCGCCAGTAAGCGTGTAAGCGCCTGTGAGGCTGAGCCCCGGTCGTTACAATCATGTCAGGGCGGGGACCATTAAATGTCTCAATTCTGTCAACGCCGGCGGCATCATCAGCGTCCGCAAAGCTGCAGTGTGCGCGTAAGATGTTGTGATCTCGTGCGCTGCCGCTGGTGTTGCTGTCTACCGGATTGATTGTTGCGTAAATATTGAGTTTGATTTTGTTCATACGAACAGCCCAATCGACGGCGTCATCAATAGCGCTTGGCGCAAAGAGCTGTGACGCTGTTCTCTGATTTTCGCCCAAACAACGAATTTCGAAGACGCCAACTTGATCAGGATATTTGTGCCACTCTTGCGTAATTTCACGGAAGAACTGCGCGATCACTGCGGCGTCCGCACAAGGTTGGGAGCCTGTTGTATTTTCAATATTCTTCATTTTCTAAACTCCATAACTTGAGGCGTTTGGACCGATCGGATATATTGCCTTTAATAGCTCGAAACTATTATTTCAGGCTAACCCACGGCCACCGCGCCGTGGTGTTATCTTTCTAAATTTTTTACAACGAGCCGCGCTGTTTTAGGCAGCCCAGCGGTTAGTTCCATTACTCGGTCCATTGAGACGCCGTGGCGTGTATGGAGAAGCTGCCTCAGCGCAATTTTGGTCGTTGGATAGCTGAATGCCTCAAACCG
>Ga0115564_10003083_pt1 | contig 14140 bp, 17 predicted proteins | sample COGITO_mtgs_1105_7_FD_88680 | JGI IMG/M metagenome (GOLD analysis project Ga0115564, IMG submission 88680) | Pelagic marine microbial communities from North Sea - COGITO_mtgs_110523 | ecosystem: Environmental > Aquatic > Marine > Epipelagic | place: Germany:Helgoland, sampling site Kabeltonne...
AAAGCATGAGCGGCACCTGGGCGATTCCAATATGCGGGATTGCCTCGCTCACCCACGTATGCGGCGAGACTGTAATGGGAACCGGAATACCGTTGAATTTCACTACAGGCAATCCACGTTCATTGAACCGCAACACTTTTCCTTGGCTACCGTTACACAATCCATAACCCATGCCCGCGTCTTCTATGTTCACGGTACACATCACCTGTGCACCGGGCTTCAAGACGACTTCCTTGTCGCCTGGTTTGCTGTTTTCAAGATACGAAAACTCATACAGAATATCCTGCGGCGTGTATTTTTTGCTATGGTCCCGGGGACACACTTCGTGAACGCGACACATACCAAATACGCGCTCTTCGCCCTCAATTTTTTCCATTTCCGCTCGGTTGATTGCGTCCACGCTTGTTCGACGTGGAAAGAGTCTCGTGGGTTCCACTTCACAATCAGGGTCAGGTTTTTTGCCCACCTGCTTCATCAGGGTTTCATACGCACTCTTTTTTAGTTTTCCTTCACGCACCTGGTTCAGTATAGCGGCATACGCGTTGTCGGCTTGGCGAAATATCTTGGTCAACAGGATATGGTTTTCTACTGAAAACGCTGCCATCCATCGCTCGCTCTCAAAGCAGAACTGTCGCGTCTCGATTTCGTCCTTCTCGCCCACAGGCGGTAGTTGGTGGAAGTCGCCGGTAAACACCAACTGGATCCCGCCAAAGGGTTTCCAGTCCTTTCTGCGTATTGTTTTCCCCAGCTCATCCAGTATCTCGAACAGCTTCTTGGACATCATACTCACTTCGTCGACGATAAGCACATCCACGGATGCCCATGCGCGTTTCTTATATCGATTCTCTCTGATTCTCTCGACAATGCTCCACGCGTCGCCAACACATCGCCCCAACCCTCCCCAAGAATGGACAGTCTTGGCGTTACATTTGAGCAACACGGCAGCACAGCCCGTCATCGCACACACGGCTATTTTTTTCTTGTTCTCCAGTGCATGGGAGTGAATACTCCGAATCAGCTCTGATTTTCCAGTTCCGCCCGGACCCGTAATAAACACATTCTCTCCTTTTTTGAATTTGTCAAAAGCAAGTTGTTGTTTCTCAGACAGCTCCATGATTGTTTGATTGATGAGATACACTCACATGTTCTGTCTATTTCATTTTATAATTTAAATAATGGAGAACACATCATACGATGGACGTTAAGGAAAAATATCAGTTATGTGTATTTCAATCTAAAAATGTTTTATCGAATATATATATACGATACATGAGCAATTTTGATTTAAATTTAAAAAACTATTCCCAGACTGATTTGGAAGAGATATTCGACCTTCAGTCAGGATACCAAATGAATCAGCTCCTCGATAACGAGACCAAACTCATCGAAAGCATAAAAAAAGACAAAGACGTTTCCGATGGAACACGAAAAGAAACACTGGATTTCATCGAGAAGGCCAAAGGACAACTTGTGACACGGGTATCGCCCACGCTAAGCAGCTTCGATTTAAAATCGGTTCCCACAAATGTTCCTGGAAACCTGTATGACGCAAGCCATCCCAGCAGGTACTTTCCTCCTATGGAAAATCCAGTGAGTAAGAAAAACCGTACCATGATCGTCAACGTCGATTCGCGGTTCCGAGATAGTTATTATACATCACAATCCAGTAATTTTCACGTCACGCTTCCCATGAAAATAGACGGGGCTGTCTCTATGCAACTGGCGGCCATCGAGTTCCCCCCCACAGCCTTTTTCTCGGTGAACAAAACACTCGAAAACAATTATTTCTGGCTACGTGCCGGCTCGCAGACGGCAGGAGACCTGGAGGAAACAGTGGTTTTGTTACCCGACGGAAACTTTACACCGCAAGGAGCTGCAGACCTGATCAACCAGTTTCTACAAAGTCTCACCACTACCACCTATTTACAGTACATTTATTTCTCAATCAATCAAAATGCCTCTGGAACGAGTGGATCAGGTCAGCTCATTGTTGCGGTCAATGAAAGCTACCCTTTTGGCGTGCCGTTCCCGTTTCAAATTGATCTTCAGGCAGCAATTAACGGACAGCCAGATTATTCCACCCCACTGCCGCTAAAATTGGGATGGAAACTTGGCTTTCGCAACGGTATTTACGTGGACAACACATCCTATTTATCAGAGGGTGTGGTGAATTTGTCTGGAGCTTCGTATATATTTCTGGCCATCGACGACTACAACAACTACAGCAACACCTTCTTCAGCGCATTCAATGACTCGTTGTTGAATAAAAATATACTGGCGAGACTGGCCGTTCAGTCCAGTCGAAATGCCGCAATCACGTTCAACAACATCGGCAGGATTACCACACCACGAGAGTATCATGGTCCAGTGGACATTGAAAAACTCCAGGTACAAATGCTTGACGAATACGGACGCATCATCAATTTGAACAACATGGACTTCAGTTTCGTCCTTCAATTCAGCACAGGTACACAGGTTGCCGCATGGCCCGCTGGAGATACACCGCCAGCGTAAGATACAATCGATGAGTCGACATGTTAAACAATTTAAACCGACAATCAGTAAATAAAATAATGAAACTTATTTTATTTATACTACGACTCATGGCGTGGGTATTAAATAGAACGCCCAGTTTTGATACAAACTGGACCATAGGTATGAACAATATTTATGTTATTGAAGTAGGCCTTAAGAATTTTACAGCCAAGGAAAATCATATGATTGGCGTATCTTAATTATCATCCACATCAACGTCTACCTCTCCGTCACCCCAACATGCGTCGCACCTCTCGTAAGGCTGCTGCGCATATCCAGATTCTCCGCAAAACATACACTTCTTCCCGTCACATTTCTCACATAAAATAACGCTCTTCTTGACTAAACCCGAACCGCTACATACAGCACACTGAACACGTTGCCTCTTTTTGTTTTCCGAGTCCATACAATTTCAATATACATTATTTCCATGGTTTCTCCTCGTTGTATGTTTAGATCGCACCTGATATTTTTAATCTACCTGTAATTTATATGGCACATGCATTTACAATTATACCAGCAAAACCCGCATTTGGAAATTTCTCAAAACAATTCAACTACTCCGAGGTTATGGAAAATAAAAAAATAAATTCTCTATATTGTGACTGCACCCCGTCAGGCAACGTATGGTCATCCAGCGACCTCCAGAGAATACGAAAAATAACCCGCCAGAACTGCTGCGACGCATCTGGCTGCGACGTTCTTCCCTTCAACAAGGCGGATCTCCAGGTGAATCTGATTACAAAATCTTATCAAGAGAATGTGTTGGTTTTAGAGAAAAAGACTGCACCAGGGAAGGCCGCCAAGATTGACCCAACACTCACCCCCATTTTTGCTTATTATAACATCGACCCCGATAACAAACTGGTGGGAGACACGCCGTGCGGTATACAAAAATACATTAACTACATGATTTTAGATACCGCCGCATTTATTACCGACGAGACGTGTAATGACGACCCCGACTACACTCCAGACTGTTATTGTAAGCCGTAAGCTCGGGGACACCCGAACCCAGCGAGGGAGGGGGTGGGGGAAGTCCCCTGCTTTCAAAGGTGGAACAGCTTATATCCACCCAACGTGATCATGAAGACGGTTGCCGACGCGAACACAATGGATTGGGCCATTGTCGAGTTGTTGCTTCCATACAACATTCTCAAAATGCTCCTCGCCAACCTATACTGATACATACTCGCAAATACAGCGCCATCATCTTCGGCGTCGTGTAGAAATTTACTGTTTATCTCTTTTATAGGTCTCAGAAAGGGTACAATTGACGTAGACGAATAAGAACGTTGTCTACGTGAACTATGCCACAACCGTTCCGGGTCGACAAAATACCCCCACTCCACGACATAGTCCGGTGTTGAAGAACGCAGAGTCCAGACGTATTTCTCTCGGTCAGACGAGTGGCTGTTATCGTTGCGGGTTTCTCGCGAAACCAATCTCCACACTTTATTCGCAATTAGGCGAGGGTAATAGAGAAGCATATCGTTGTGTTGTTTGGGACATGCCCCCGAAGTCGAGTCAGGGTTATTGTCACTACATTTCACATACTCGTCATCGTCTGATTGGATATCTACGCGAACGTCTGACAGTGTGGGAATGCGGGTTAATGACGTAGTCGCGGGTATAAAATGGGTCATGTTAGATATCGAAGTTGCGTTTACCGTACATTATACATCTATTTCATTTTTATTATACGTCTCGACACATTCATTGTCTACTACGCGAAATAAACGAAATAAATGAAAAAAGATTCCTTCGCCAACGAAGGTCAAAACATGAATATCGAAATAACAAAATGCTCCGACCCCCCCTTTGTCACGAACGGGCAAAGGGTGTTCAATATGTATAAATTACAAGTAATGTTCAGTATGTGTGTGGATAAAGCGGAAGTGCGCGTTGTAGATAACTGGTTGTTCAATAATGTATCTGGGCAGTGGGAGACAAGCATCGTAAGACGCTGTGAGGATAAGACGGGTGAATGGTTTCTCTACCCAGAACAAACCACATGGCGTCGCAAGTCAAATAAGATCCAAGTGATTGTTACAATAGGAGACACAAACACAATTACCACCCAACAGTTTAAGATGACTCTTCAGTGTGAATGCGACTGTTTCCAGTTACAGCAACCCGCACAAGCATTAAGTATCTTCGGGTTGTTCAGAAACGAACTCCCAGTCATGGATGCGACATCGGATTTGTCACAGCTTGCTATAGGTCTGCCTGTGTCCAATGTCGACGAATTGAGCCACTCATACGGGTCCGATGTCATGGTCGATGATATCTCGCCCCGAACGATAAACATGCTCGAAAATGGAGAAATCCTGCCTCCACCACTTCGACGACAGGTCAACGAGGTGTCGTGGTTCGAACCTTCCTCTTCCTCTTCCTCTTCCTCGTCCTCTTAATTCATCCAGTAGGGGAACTCCTTGGGCAATTCCGGGATGGGCGAGGCGGGCAACCCCCATATCTTTTCCCAGGCAGGCGACACCTTTTTGTCGGGCTTCACGGAGAACGGACAGGACGTGTCATAAGGGAACGCAAGAGCCTTACACGGGTCGCAAGGTTGTTCTATAAATTGAAAGCCATCGTATAACGCGGGTAGTTGACTATAGTCTACGTCGGTTGATTTGTACATGGGTTCGGCAGTGATTCCCTTGTTGTAGCCCACAAACTTCTGGAGTTTTATCTTGTCCTTTTCACACTTCAACCTGTTCATGTATACATCGTTGTCCTCGAGACCACTTGTCACCCCATAGGTGCCCTGCCCGCTACTGATGTATTTATTCAGACGGGGCCTGTCGGGAATCATGCGACCGTACAAGAGGAACTTTCCCTCGGCTTCGTTCAGACCCAGCATCTGTAGCATCACCCGTTCGTTGTAGATGGTTTGGTCTGTCTCGATGCCTTTCATTGCGCTCTTCTTCGTGTAATTGCTTCGAGAAATCACGTCCGCGTATATCTCTTTCGTTCTGTCGCTCCACGACCATACACCATTCTCTAAAAGCTCCTTCGCCTCCTCCTCGGTGGCTTGCTGCTGGACAATGTCCATGTCAAAGATCACGTCCGGATTCTCACGCGCCTGGAATTCCAGGAATTCGTGGACTGTCTTTGGGCTCCAAATCTCTATTTCAGAGTTCACGTAGTACAAGGTCCGCGGAGTCGCCTTGTCGGGCTTCACGTATTTTTTCCCGCGTGCAGGTTCGGTTTGGTAAGAGTAATTGTCCCCCACCCCAAACACAGGCGGAAGCTTTTTGGACGGCTGATTGCTAAAATTCAGCATGGAATAGAGAGAAAACCCCTCCTCTGTCTCCGTTGTAGTCCAACGCTCCGTTGCCCAACCAAGGACAAGCAGGAGCAGAATGAAGAGAAGGAGCACTGCGTAAGTGGATGGGTTATTGAGTTGTAGTTTTAGCTTTAGCATATATAATAGACAGCTTAAATTTTAAAGAATCTGTGACTATTATATATGTCGACCTCTTCTATGGTTGCGTCTTCCATGATGTCCCAGATGGGACAGAGCGTGGGTAAACACATGGCCGAGGAGGCCAAGAAATCCGCCGCGTCAGTGGGCGTCAAATCCATGATGCCCATGATTCAGCAAATGCGCGAAAAACTCAAGGCGGCCATCCAGAACCCCCGATTCCAGGCCGTTCCGCCCGAGGTGAAACAACAATTGCGCCAGGAACTGGCAGAGTTCTCCAAGCTGGGCAACTTGATGCATGGAGGCAAGCGTGGCAGAAGAACCGTGAAGAGACGGAGATCGCAACGCAAGAGGCGCAGCACCAGACGGAGACGTTAGTAGCCTGTTCGCATTATCCACCTTATCCACCTAATCCACCTAATCCACCTTTAGAAAAGGTGGATCCAAACTCGAGGACACCCCGAACCTCGCGAGGAAGGGGTGCGGGAGACAGAGACCCCTGCCGATTATTTCAGCCATTTCCCGTATCGTTTTTTCATCTAATAACTGGGTATAGTCCTTGGTGGATTTTTTAAAATGCGCATCAACAGATGCCTTCACCGTTTCAAGGTCAGTGTCTATGAAGTCTGCGATAATTTGTTGACCAACAGCATTGTCTATGTCTTCGTAGTTCAAGTCATATACCATAATACCCGCTTGTCTTAATTTTTCTATTTCAGATTCCACGTAGTGTTTCGTCTCCACCAACACTTCTGTGTGAGTAAGGATATCTCCGTCAAAGTTCGGATGGGAGTTAATGGTGTTGTAGATGTTTCTCTGTAAATAAAGAAATCGCACCTCTCCATACCGATTGAGTATCCTGTAGATCTCTCCGATATTTTTTTGGCGTTTGGTCTCTCTATCACCACCCGATGGATAAGAGTCGTCAGTATATATAAAAAAATTTTCACCCTCTAAGTAGTCTTCCACGTTATATCCAAACCACGTATTTTCATCTTGATTGTTGCTATTTCTACACGTTGGCAAGAGAACGTTGTTTAAATGTCCTTTTTTAACGTAACCAACGCGATTCTTGATAATGTTATCGACGACGCCTTCCAATCCGTGGTGCCCGCACCCTTCTAAACCAATTACATGATAAATAATTGTCATTTAATTAGTAGTTACATCCTTTTTTACACATATAAGCGTATAATACACCATCACACTCGTCCCGTTATTAGTTCGCACAACAAGTGTATTCCTTGCCCGCTACAGGATTGCCTACACACCCGTAGGGTTCCTGGTAACTACACACCCCATCTGTAAAATAGTAATTGGGTGTTCCCAGATGTTCGGTACAGTAGTTACACATCCACTGACACCCAGTTCCAGACCCAACACTGAAGGTTACACATCCGTTTGCCTTCTCGGTCACACAGGTGGTGTCGGCGCGGACAACCGCCGCCGCGACGAAAACAGCAAGCACGCGAAGTAGTCTCAACATATACATAGACCATAGATTTTAATTGTATTTTTTACACATCACGGACGTGTAAAAAAATGATTTCGATTGCGGTCTATACCAATAAGTAGTTAAATACATATCACAGGATAGATCTACACTATCTTCTACCTACAATCTACCCTGTATCATCATCAGCATCATCATGACAAGGCAATACAATATGGTTCCAACAAACCTGATTGACGACCTGAATTCCGAGGATACCGGTTTGCGTGGTCTGCGTCGCAACCCCGACAATTTCCTCATTGAAGACGACGTGGTGCTTTTCAATTCGTCAGAACCTGTAAATAATGTACCTGTCCAGTCAACAACCCAGAACCAATCTGAAAACGAAAACAACGAAAACAACGAAAACAACGAAAACAACGAAACCAACGAAAACAACAAGGAAAACGAGCCTCCGACCACGACCGATGACGCGTTCCGCTTCTCGCGGTTCCTCGGACTCAAGCAGCTCGCATACGTCCTGGCATACGACGCAAAAAATACTGTTGCTTGCGGAGACCACGAAGAGTGTGAAAAGGCACTGAATCAGTTTGAATTAGCCCGACTGATTGATCCAGGTCACGACTATGTAAATAACGAGGCCATCGTCTACGAAGAAATGGGGAGATACAAAGAAGCCGAAGTGTGCTACCTTACTGCTATTGAAAACAGCGAGGACACGTTCGCCATGTATAACCTGGGAGATCTATACGAAAAGGGTCTTTGCGGAGCAATGAAAGCAGACAAGGCTATTTGCTACTACGAAATGGGAGCCATGCTCAACGACCCCGCCGCGCTCTCCAAGACCCTGCTGTTCTGGTATGCTGGTACAACGGTGGATCCAAAGACTTGTCACAACACAGTCAAACTGGGCGAGTTCTTCGTCAAGATGACGGAACAGGAGAAAATCGCCAAAGCAAATGATTATCCAGACGACGTATTTGATCGCGACCTGACAACCGGGTTCGAAGACCACACCTTTCAGCAGGAACAGTTCAAGGACTTTGTCAAGTCGCAGACCAACTTGGTGATGGTTCTCCAACTCGAGAAGGTGCGAGACAACACCACGCTCCCAGCTCTGCGAAACCGTTCGGTTGCCTGTCTAGATGTCCTATACAAGGACCAGGAGTACCTCTCCTACAGCAACAAGATGGCGCTGTTCACGCGACTGAACAATCTACACGAGTGTGCGGTTTGCTACGAAGAGAAAATCAACATTGACGTGAGCTGCGGACACGACTTCTGCGGAGATTGCTATGCCAGAGTATACCGCGAATCATGTCCCCTTTGTCGTGCCCCCTGCTAAGCACTCGGTTTTCCCGTGATGTATTGTATTGTATTGTATTGTATTGTCGCGATTATTATGTCATTTCACCTAACTACCTACCTAACTAACTACCTAATTATCTGTCTTCTTGTTCTTTTTGTTTTTTTCGTTCTTTGGCTGTTTCTTCTGGGGCTTTGACTTGACAGGAGTATTTGAAGCGGGAACGTTGTCGCCTTCCTCCTCGGTATCATCATCACTGTTGTCGTCATCATCTTCTTCCTCATCGCTGTCTTCGCTATCCTCGCCACTGAGAGAACTCACGCTTTCATTTTCGTCGGAACTATCCTCCACTAAATGCTTGACTCTGCTCGGATCATCCCCCTTCAATCCGTAGCTCTCTTTCTCAATAACTACCTCATCGTCATCGGACTGCCACCATAGATAGGCCGCAGCAGACGCCACGGCAGCACCTAATACGCCTACAAACTTTCGATCCATTTATTTGAAGTCTACATATAAAAAATAATAACGATATAAACCTATTTTCTTTTCAAGATATAATCTACTCTCTGTGTAGAATATGTTTCGGGTGGAAAATATAGAAGTCGATCTATGTAAATATGAGGGCTCGTTGTGTATACAAGTGCTGGCGGAGTATGTTCATTCGCACAAGCTCTGTCTCATTGCAAAGAGGATTGATACAATGAGCAATGAGGGGTGGCCTGACGATATAGAAGTGCTGTTACACGACTTTGTAGGCAACGTGAAAACAGTTCGTATTGGATCCTCCATGGAAGACTCCACGAAACGGCTGGAAAACATCGATATGCCCGACTCCACGCTTATCTGTTCCAGACATACCATCGAGTCGTCGTGGCAAGCCAACTACAGACCATTTCAAAGATTTGAACACTACCCGCTACATATCGGACGGGACGAATTCAACGATATTTTTCGCACGGATATTGTCGAACTACCATCATGTTTGTATGCCGTAGGGATGAAAGACGGGGGGTGCTATATCCACCACGAAGCACACGACCAGTATACGTGGGGGTACGAAATCGAACAGACTATCGATTTCTTGATTAGCGTCGTGTTTGCCAAGACGCCTGGACAATCCCCCCTCGACTTCTACTGTATTGTTTGTGCTCTGGACGGATACATTGAAGCGTGCTACCCCACAACACGCGACACAGCGAAACAGGTTGGTCCGTCAGAGTATCACAATATATCCAACATCGATATCTCGTCCTACAGCGACAGCGAGTATCCTGTGTTCCATTATCAAAAATATATTCTCGGACAATCTGTTCGCAAACACATACCTTACACTATTCCCATCGTGGACAGGTATTATCTGTGTCTACATAGATACAACCAATATCGTTCTGTCCACCAAGGCATTCCCTTCCACACCAAAATAGCCAAGTTGGTGTATGCCGGCAACACGCGCGGAAGTATCTTCAATTTTATGAAGGACAATGGCATTCGCATTTCACAGCGTGCGTATTTTGCCAGCGACGCGGTCGACAAAACAAACATTGTGTGTCCCCCGCATTTATCAAGAGAAGAGATGATTCAGCACAAATACATATTGGACATCGATGGCAATGCGTGCACATGGGACGCAACCGCGTGGAAATTGAACTCGGGGTCGGTGATATTCAAGCCAGAGAGTGACTGGAAACAGTGGTTCTACGACGAATATCTGCCGTGGAAACACTACGTTCCGATCAAGGACGACTTCAGCGACATCCAGGAAAGGATTGACTGGTGCGAATCCAATCAGGACAAGTGTATTGAGATGGTGTCCAGCTGTAAGGCACTGTTTCAAGACATTTATAAACATACAAATGTCGTGAAGGCCATGGAACGCGTCGTGGATACATTGGTAGAAGCACAACGAACCGGCACGCGACCTATTCAATAAGACGCATCTGTTTGTTGGTTTCATACAACCCCTGGATGTGCTGGACAAGCGATACTCTTTTCTCCACGGCCACTACGTCGATTTTCTTGCGGTGGTTCTGAGGGTTTCGCAAAATGTCCACCAATAGATTCATGTCATGGGAAATGTCCCCCGTGAGGTGTATCACGTTGTCTGGAAAATACGTGTCTATGTGCTTACAACCGAGATACACCGGGGTCGTATTTCGCAAGAGGGGGTTGATGACCTTCTCGCTGAAGTAATGGTTCGACTGCGTATTCTCGATACATATCGAGAACATGTACTCCTCGTAGGGTTCGTATCTGCGAAACGCCCCCTTGATGCGGTCACTTTGCGTCTTTTTGTATAGGTGTTTCTGTGTCCCGGTTCCATAGATGTCGATAGGAAGTTTGTGATACAGTATATAGTCAACCATGGCATGTCTGTACATGTGTCCAGACAAATCAGTCTTGTGACTGAGAACCATGGACATACACGCCGACTTTAACGGTAGTTTGTCGGGACGCGGAGGCGAATAGGTGAGATACGCGTTCCCCTCCACAAACGGCGAGGAAAGTCCATCTGCGTCGCCAATGTAGTAGGTATGAATGTGCTTGGCGGCATACGCAAGAAACGCATCGCTGGGACGCAGATACACCAGCGGCTCGTAGGCGAACCCAATCACGTGCTCTTTTGGAATATGTCTCGGAATACTCGGCATGGCCGTGTTCCAGATGATCACATGCGAATAATCGAGGTCGTCTTCGTCCACGATGTATACGCTTCCAGGGGAGGCGTCGTCTTGGCTATGTCTATACATATTTTCTCCTTGCGTTAGCAGTTCCTCAATCGACTTTTTCGCATGCGTCGAATTGCAGAAACTGGAGAAAATCTTGATACGGTAATTCATTATTAGATGTATGTATATCCACTATACATCTAACTTGTTTTCGCATGTTTCGCATGTTTCTCAGCAGGATCTCTGCTCCTCCCTCACGGGGTTCGGGGTGTCCCCGAGTTCGGGGTGTCCCGAGTTATAGGAGCGTGTTTGAAATGGCCGCAGCACAGGGTCGCCCGTTCCCGTTGTCTGGGACGGGCTGGGGGCGTTGGCTCGGCAGGGGGTTCGCACACGGTCTCTGGATTTTCGTTGTATACGTGCTCGAATCGAGCGGCTGTTTGATCATCTTGGTGAAACGCCCTTGTGCCGCAATGGTATTATACTTAGCAGTTGCGGGATTGGGTCGACAGCCAGGCGGACCACACGGCGCAACATCATCCTCGTATTTTGCGACGTCGTTTACATCGTCCACACAAGTGTTTGCCGCAGTGACTTTGCTCAGATACACGCCTTGAAATGCGTTGTCCGTCTTGTCACCCGAATACACCTCCTTCACAATGTAATTAGGATACTGGCCATTGTAGATGTATCTGAACTTCTTGCGAAGCATGCCTCGTTGACCGAGAACAGATGGCTTCACATACATGTTCTGGTCCCCTTGAACAATCACCTGGTTCACGTTGTATACAGGCAAAGGTTGAGCATATTTTCCACAACACCCACCATTCCCTATGGGATTCATGCCGCGAAAGGGCGTCCCGCTTTTGGACATCCCCATACTCTGTCCAACGTATCCTACATTACGATGCGTACCCGCAAGGGAGAACCCGACGGGACCGTAGTTTCTGATAGACAAGTCCAACTGAGCCGGTTTGCCGCCTCCAAATGGACCCTGGGGCATCCAGTATCCTCCGGGTGGAACACCACTTCGTTTGGACCCGTGCTTGATCACTGATTTGTTTTTCATTGCGACAATAGACATCCTATCCTATAACATAAGGAGAGATAATACTTCCTGTCTATACAAACAGAAGGCTCCGTTTTGTAGGACACGGCTCCGTCGCGCGGAGCAGAAACCAATACAGTTTTGTGTCTATTATCGGCGATAACTGCACCAACGATATGTTCTGGGGGTCTATGTCCGAAAAAAGACAAAATGCTATCATCGCACCTAAACTATAGTATGGTGCTTGGCGTGGAATGTGAGCCGGCAACGACTCTATCTCGGTAAACTCAGGGGCAGCAAAGGAGCGGGTTGAAAGTTGCGTGGGAACGAAGAACGCCATGGCGTCCGAGGTTGTCAGCGGAACCACGTCGTCGTTTCCAAAATAGAAGAAGTGTTGGCGATTTATGACAAATACGTGCTGGATGTCCAACCACAGGACCGAGCGTTTCTGTCTTTCCAAATGGAACAGTTGTCCCCCCAGGTGTTTGATCATAGATACTGCCTGCTGATAAGTAATCGCAGCCAGCTTGTTCGATTTCCTATCTACGAAGTCTGCCAGTCGTCGAACGTCGTGCGCATGGAAACTTAATTTATCATAGGTAGGTGTCATGGTGAACCCAGTGAGATATTTCATCGATGATATGGAACGACACAACTCTTCTGCCCGTTCGTCGAAGGTGAACGTACATCGGTTGTCTCGGATCTCGTACGTATACATGGTATCTATCTATATTTCATATAGCGTCCACGTTTTAGTTCGTTTTCTCTCCTTGTTATTATATTCCAAACTCGCTGAACGGATCTGTAAGCGACTGGATGAATTTGTTCATGCCTCGCGGGTCGACCGTTTTCAAGGTGGATCGACAGCCGAACATGGTCCGCACCCAATTGTGTTTGATGATTTCGTGGTTGTCTATTTCCTGCTGAAACATCTGGTCAATCACCGAAAACGCCGACTTCAGCTTTAAAATGCCCTTCACCAGTTCCTTCTTTGTATTGAAGAGAAAAATCAGACGTTTCTTGTCAGACATGCTCAGTCCCGGGCGTTTGCTGTTTATATACCGAATCTCGTTCTTCACGTTTTTGAGAATAGTAATGGCCTTTTTTCGGTGGTCGTCTATCTTCTTGATAATGGAGAAAATGTTTGTGTTATACGTAACAGGGTACAACACGCGTATGTAGCGGGGTATAATAAACTGGTTCGTCTCCTTGATTTCGGAGATTTTCTTTTCCACATCCACCAACGTGCCGCGGACCTTGTTTTCCACATCTTTTCTGTTCTCATCTACCTGGTCATGGTTGCCCGGTTGGACATGCGTATGACTGATATCGGCAAACAACAACACGTATCCGCTTGTAAATTCCACAGAGGATTGAAGCTTGTCGTATTGGTGGGCCGATATCTTGTATGCTTCCGACGCCGCGTCGAGCTTGAGAAAATTGACCAGCGACAAAAGAAAGGCTATTGACGCGTTGATCGTCGACAGTAAATACGCACCCCAACTGTAATCCTTTACTACGGCAGCCACTACAGTTGCAGCCGCAGAGAGAAGAATAGCAGGCATCATCAGCCGATAGAGATGCTTCTCCGATAAATGCTTGGACTCCATGTAAATCGTCTTCTGGCCTTTCAAATAACTCGCCAAAATATCAAGCGACGACGAATACCTGTGTCCCGCGTCAAAATAGTATTTGTCGATAG
>Ga0115564_10003091_pt1 | contig 14115 bp, 10 predicted proteins | sample COGITO_mtgs_1105_7_FD_88680 | JGI IMG/M metagenome (GOLD analysis project Ga0115564, IMG submission 88680) | Pelagic marine microbial communities from North Sea - COGITO_mtgs_110523 | ecosystem: Environmental > Aquatic > Marine > Epipelagic | place: Germany:Helgoland, sampling site Kabeltonne...
TCTCGCCTATAGTAACGATACCCAAAACTATACCGGGGCCTTTTACGGCAAGAAATCGCAGTAATCACCGTTGATGCTAAACACAGTATTGCGGGCCGGGATATTGCTCTGTGGGGTAAGTGCGGCGATTTTTGCCGCCACCCGGTCGGACGCTAATTGTCTTGTTTCCAGCCCGAACGAGCGGCTTTCCAATTTTTGCATGTTGGAACGCAGCGATAAGGCCGTGCTGTCTTTGCGAACCGTCCAAGTGTTGGATTACCGTCTAAAGCGCGAAGGGTTCAGCACAGGCTTGGGCTTGAAAGGTCGGATCAAACAAACCACTTTCCAGCCGTATCTGTCGCCGATTTTAAAATATTCATCAAATATCAACGGCGGCAACCCCGAAAAACCGCTTGTTCTGGGGGGGAACAGCTTTACCGGTCAGCCACATCTTATCAAAAAAAAGGGCGTGGTGATCGGGGCCGGCATCGGAACAAGCGGTCGCAGCCTTTACGGGCGGGGTAAGTATTTCAATATGAATATCGACGCCTCCTATGCCCATTCACCCGCCCATCATATCGGTATTGCGACACTGTCGGCCAGTGCCTGTGCTAAAAACTATCTCAAAGACCTGTGGCATCTAGACGTCTGCGGCAGCCAAACGCACCCACAAAGATATCACCGACCAGAACAGCGGCCACTTCAGCGTATCGGCGGTGCGACTGTACACCTCGGCCCCTTTCACACATCATCACGCCGCAGTGGGGGTAAAGCGCTATTTTGCCAACAGCTATATCCAGAACCAGCTGACATTCGGTATTGAGACCATTCACAACAGTGGTCTGTTCTCAAAAATATCCGCCACCTTGGGGGAGTCTTTGGAAAATAAACTTGTGACCCGAAAATCACTTTCCGGCTCTTTGAGAATGCAGGCTTGGGGCAAACCTCTCACGACATCGGCAGGGTATAGCGCGGCAAAAGGCGGGAAATTATTCGGCGTTGATTGGGACGAAAAAACCACCTCTTTCAATTTGACCTATCAGTTGTTTAGCAGTGTAACGATTGGTGTAGGCTACTCCATAACCGACAGTACAATCGATTATTATGACGTCTCTGAACCAAATTTCAAACTCCGGTTAACCGCCATAAAATTATAAAATAGAGGACTATAATATGAAAAAAATAAGTTTATCCCCGATCCTGATTGCTGTTTTGGCCATCCTACAGGGATGTTCACCGTCAAATCCTGGCGTCGCAAGGCTTGGCAACAGTCAATATATTCTGACACGTCAAGCGGCTAGCGGATTTCATGGCCTTGGCGCCGTAAAAATCGACGCCCTAAGAGAGGCCGAAAACTATTGTATGGTTCTGGGTCAAACCCTTGTGGTCACCGACACGGTAGACTCGCGCCCCCCGTATTTATTGGGCAATCGTCCAAGAACAGAAATCACCTTTCGCTGCGTCTAATACCCTGTATTAAAACGTGCAAAAAATTCAGACTATGTCCATCTATGTGTCGGTTTCACTGGGCAAGGAAGTATCAACAGATAATACGCTGACCGCCTCGGTGATATGAACGTATGACATGGCGCGGTTGATTACGCGCCATGTCCAATTTATTCAGCTGCTATTTGGCTTCCATCGGCGGCCTCGACCTTAACGGCCGAAAACTTGAACTCGGGTATCTTGCCATAGGGATCTACCGCAGAGTTGGTCAGGATATTTGCCGCCGCCTCAACAAAAGTGAAAGGCAAAAATACCATATCTTCCGACACCGAACGGTCGGCACGCGCCATCACCAAAATGCTCCCACGTTTGGTGGTCAACCGCACGTGACCACCTGCAGCCACACCAAGTGCACGCAACGTCTTGGGGTGCAGCGAGCAATTTGCCTCTGGTTCGACCGTATCCAAAACCTTAGAGCGGCGCGTCATCGAGCCGGTGTGCCAATGCTCTAACTGCCGACCCGTGGTCAATATCATGGGATATTCGGCGTCAGGCACATCATCGGGTGCGATCAATGAGGCCGGGGTGAACTTGGCACGCCCGTCCTTGCGTGGGAAACCCTCAGCAAACACAATCGCCTGACCGGGGTCATCGGCTGACAATGACGGATAGGTCACTGCATTCTCGACCATCAAACGCTCCCAGGTGATGTTGTCCAGCGACCGCATATTTAACGCCATCTCGTTAAAAACTTGCGATGGGTCGGTATACGTCCAATTTAGACCCAGCCGCTTGGCCAGCTCAACCTCGATCCACCAGTCTTCACGCGCCTCACCTGGTGGCGAAACTGCTGCTCGGCCCATCTGCACCTGACGGTTAGTATTGGTCACCGTACCAGATTTTTCGGCAAACGCAGAGGCCGGCAGGATCACATCAGCATAATTGGCAGTCTCGGTAATAAAGATATCCTGCACCACTAAATGCCGCAATTTGGCCAGCGCATCGCGGGCATGCTCTACATCAGGGTCCGACATCGCCGGATTTTCACCCAAAATATACATGCCATGGATATCACCGTCGTGCACCGCATCCATAATTTCAGTCACGGTGAGGCCCTTTTCAGAACTGAAATCTTCAGAGCCCCAGACTTCGGTAAAAGCGCTGCGTACACCGTCGTCAGTCACACTTTGATAATCAGGCAGGAACATCGGGATCATTCCGGCATCGGACGCGCCTTGCACGTTGTTCTGACCGCGCAGCGGGTGCAGACCCGATCCTGGCCGACCCACTTGGCCCGTCATCAGCGCCAGCGAGATCAAACAACGGCTGTTATCAGTGCCGTGAATGTGTTGAGACACACCCATGCCCCAGAAAATCATCCCTGCCTTGGCGCCGGCAAAAGTGCGCGCCACATCGCGCAGCATCTCTGCATCAATGCCGCAGATCGCGGACATTTTTTCCGGTGAGAAATCTTTCAGATGGGCCTTTTCTGCCTCCCAGTTTTCGGTATGGGCCTCAATATATTGCTTGTCATACAACCCCTCTTCAACAATCACGTGCATGATCGCATTCAGCATCGACACATCCGCTCCGGGGCGGAACTGCAGCATATGGCTGGCAAAACGTTTCAGCGCTTGACCGCGCGGGTCCATCACAATCAGCTTGCCACCACGCTTCGTGAACTGTTTGAAATAGGTCGCCGCAACAGGATGGTTTTCAATCGGGTTGGCACCAATCACGATCGCCACATCGGCATTTTCAATCTCATTAAACGTCGCCGTCACGGCCGCGGAGCCAACGTTTTCCATCAATGCAGCCACCGAAGAGGCGTGGCACAGACGGGTGCAGTGATCCACGTTGTTGTGACCAAAACCCTGACGGATGATTTTCTGAAACAGATAGGCTTCTTCGTTGGTGCATTTCGCGCTGCCAAACCCAGCCACCGACCGGCCCCCTTTTTCAGCCTTAAGATCATTCAACCCGCCGGCAGCAAAGTTTAGCGCCTCGTCCCAACTGGCTTCGCGAAAAAATTCCGACCAGTTGGAAGGGTCGACATTTAAACCTTTAGGGGGCGCATCGCTGCGCCGGATCAGCGGCTTTGTCAGGCGATGGTCGTGGTGAATATAATCAAAGCCAAAGCGCCCTTTCACACAGAGCCGGCCCTCATTGGCCGGGCCATTTATACCCTCGACAAATTTGATCTTATTGTCTTTAACCTTTAAAGAGACTTGGCAGCCGACACCACAGAACGGGCAAACGCTTTTGATCTCTTCGTCGTAATCCCCACTATCACCAACTTGGGCGTCATCCACCACGGTCGACGGCATTAATGCGCCGGTTGGACAGGCCTGCACACATTCGCCACAGGCCACGCAGCTAGAGGCCCCCATTGGATCCGCCATGTCAAAGGTTGGATAGGAATTGTGACCGCGTCCAGCCATGCCGATCACATCATTGACCTGGACCTCGCGGCAGGCGCGCACACACAGACCGCATTGAATACAGGCATCCAGATTGACCGACATCGCCACATGGCTGTCATCCAACAAAGGCACCCGTTCTGGTTCCAACGGAGGTAAACGGCTTTCGCAAACCTGGTTCAGATCGGCCATGTCCCAAAGGTGGCTGGATTTATCATGGGCAACATCGCGCGCTGGCTGATCGGTGACCAGCATTTCGACGATCATCTTTCGCGCATTGATGGCGCGCGCTGAATCGGTGCTCACCACCATCCCTTGGCTGGGTTCGCGAATACACGACGCCGCCAGCGTACGCTCGCCTTCAATCTCGACCATACAGGCGCGGCAATTGCCATCTGGACGGTATCCCGGTGCAGGTTTGTGACACAGATGAGGGATCACCAGACCACGGCCGTTGGCAACTTCCCAAATGGTCATCCCAGCGTCAGCTTCAACCGATTGGCCATCAAGCGTGAATTGAACTTTATCAGACATGCTTCAAACCTCTCCCGGAAAATGTTTCATCGTCAGCCGAATTGGATTGGACGCGGCTTGTCCAAGACCACAGATCGAGGCATCGCCCATTGCCATGCATAAATCTTCCAGCAGCGGTTGATCCCAAATATCAGCTTGCATCAGTTTCACTGCTTTTTCACAACCAACCCGGCAAGGCGTACATTGGCCACAGCTTTCATCCTCGAAAAATCGCAGCATATTCACTGCGGCATCTTTGGCGCTGTCATGGTCAGACAAAACAACCACTGCGGCCGAGCCTATGAAAGTGCCAAGCGGCTGAAGTGTGTCGAAATCCAAGGGCACGTCGTTGATCGAGGCGGGCAACAGACCAGAAGACGGCCCTCCGGGTTGATAGGCTTTAAAGATGTGCCCCTCGACCATTCCTCCACTTGCCGCGATTACATCCATAATTGTTGATCCGGCAGCCAGCAGGTAAACGCCCGGATTTTTCACCCGACCAGACACTGAATAGCTGCGCAATCCTCGGCGACCGTTCAATTCGGTCGATGACAAAACCTCGGGACCTTCGCGGCAAATCCGCGTCACCCAATATAGTGTTTCGACGTTGTGAACCAAAGTGGGTTGGCCAAAAATACCAACTTGCGCTACGAACGGCGGCCGGTGGCGCGGCATACCACGTTTGCCTTCTATACTTTCAATCATCGCACTTTCTTCACCGCAGATATACGCTCCTGCCCCTCTGCGCAGATCAATATAGCCAGGTGCCACAACACCGGCCATCTCGAGGGCTTTGATCTCTTCTGCCAAAATATGCAGCACAGCCGGATACTCATCGCGCATATAGATAAAGGCTTTATCCGCTTCGACAGCCCAAGCCGCAATCAGCATGCCTTCGAGAAACAGATGCGGTGTGCGCTCGAGATAATAGCGGTCTTTAAAAGTACCGGGCTCGCCCTCGTCCCCGTTGACGGCCATGTAACGCGGTCCTTGATTGGCGCGCACAAAACCCCATTTCTTGCCAGACGGAAACCCCGCCCCGCCAAGACCACGCAATCCTGAGGCCAAGACCTTTTCTTGCACTACCTCCCAATCGCCACTGGCACGCAGCGCAGACAGAGTTTCATACCCGCCTCCGGCAACATAGGCGTCATATTTCTCATAGTCCGGGATATGTGGATGGGTATCACCTGCCGCAATCGCCAAGGTCACTTTTGCAGGTGTCGCGTGATCAATATGCGCGTGGCCCAGTTCGAGGACTGGCGCGGTATCACACCGGCCCATGCATGGTGCCCGCAACACGCGGACTTCGGATGCATCCAGCCCCTGTTCCAAGGCCGATTTTAGCGCCTGGGCTCCGGCCAGTTCACACGACAGGCTATCACAGACGCGTATCGTCAGCGCAGGGGGTGACTTCGCCCCCTCTTTCACAACATCGAAATGCGCATAGAAGGAAGCGACCTCATAAATCTCTGCCATTGACAGACGCATCTCTTCGGCTAATGCCCGAAGGTGGGCGGCGCTTAAACAACCGTATCGATCTTGGATAAGATGCAGATATTCTATCAATAAATCGCGGCGGCGTGGCGCGGCACCAAGCAAGTCGATCACCTCTGACCAGGCTGTATCTTCAACCTGCCGGCCTTTGGGCGTGTGCCGCCCTTTGCCTTTCCCTGATTTCCATACACCCGGTTCTATTTCGGTAACAGTCATAACAAGCTCTCCCTAATGACCCGTCTATTACAGGTCTCCGCGATAGCTTCCAATACCAATATGAGAACACGCCATTCGTTTTTACTATAATGACGCATCTATGGCCTGCCTGAGAGCCTGCACCATGGGCAGCACTGGTGATTGGTCTTTAATAGACAACCCGATCGTGTGGGTCATCACCGGTTTCACAAGATCAAATTGCACCGTGGAACTGAGTGCAAGAAAGGTCTCGGCCACACTCACAGGGGCAATCGTTGCAGCGTTTCCGCTGACCACCTGAGCCAGAACAGCGCTAAATCCGCTGGCCTCCATCACGACGGTGGGCACCGCAGAAACCTGCTCAAAGACCGCGTCTATCAGCTGTCTATTGCGCATATCAGGGGTCAATAGACATAATGGAAACTGCGCCGCCTCGGCCCAGGTTACCTGAGTTTTATATCCGGACGCGCGCGTTTGAGGCGCAATCAGCACATAGCGTTCTTCATAAAGCTTCACGGTGATGTCCGGGTCGGCGTCATCAAAATACATAATTCCCGCATCAAGGGAAAAATCGTTCAATCTTCGCGTGATCTGGCGGGTAGATTGGGAATGTATCTCAATAGACAGGTTCGGGTGTTTCCGGCGTAGTTGCGACGAGACACGGGCCGCAAAGGGCATGGCCGTCGGGATCACACCAAGCGTCAACTTACCATCTAAATTATTTCTGAGCGCGTTGATCTCTTGGCGCATACCCTCGGCGTCAGCCAGAAGTTTGCGGGCCCATTTCAGCGCAACTTCGCCCTCTCGTGTGAAGCCCAGAAAGCTGTTGCCCCGGCGCACAAGCGGCAGTTTAAACTCCTCTTCGAGCTTGCGGATTCTGGTCGAGAATGCGGGCTGGGAAATATTGCAATCCGCCGCTGCATGTGAAAAATTTTTATGCCGCGACAACGACACCAAAAGTTCCAGATCACGCAGTTCCGGCATTATCGCACCAAGGCTTTGTGTTTGTCATTTTTATCCGCCATACTTAAGTTAGACCCAGAGTAGGTTTAAGCCAGCGCTTTCACCAGAAAATTTTAAGCAGGGAACCAAGAAATTGCCTAAGAGCATGAAGACAATCGAAATGCGTGAAGCTGGTGGACCCGAGGTGTTGGAAATCGGCAGCCGACCCATACCCCAAATTCAACCCGGTGAAGTTCTGATAAAGGTGATTGCCGCGGGGGTAAACGGCCCTGACTTGGTACAGCGGCGCGGGCATTACCCAGCCCCCAAAGGTGCCTCTGACCTTTTGGGCTTGGAAGTCTCTGGCGAGATTGTTGCCACAGCGGACAGGGTGACCGAATGGGCCGTGGGCGACACGGTCTGCGCCTTGACCAATGGCGGCGGCTATGCGGAATATGTCGCAGTCAACGCCACCCACTGCCTGCCCGTTCCAAAAGGCGTTTCAGCCACTGATGCCGCGGGCCTTTGTGAGACATACTTCACCGTTTGGAGTAATCTATTCTTCGAGCATAAAATCACCCCTGGAGACCTGCTGTTGGTGCATGGCGGCGCGGGAGGAATCGGATCGACAGCCGTACAAATAGGGGCGCTTTTAGGCTTGGATGTCTATGCGACCTGTGCCAACCAGAACGACTGTAACTATGTCAATTCGCTTGGTGCAGAACGCGCTATTAATTTTGAGAGCGAAGATTTTGTTGAAGTGGTGCGCACCGCTGGGGGAGCCAACCTTATTTTGGATATCATCGGCGGCGATTATGTTGCGCGCAACATCAAAGCCGCAAGCCCCGACGCTCGGATTGTCCAACTGGCCTTTAATGCCGGATCAAAGATGCAAATCAACCTCATGCCTATCATGCTCAAACGGTTGATATATACTGGTTCGACCCTGCGCAGCCGTAGCGATGGGTTCAAAGCCGCTGTCGCCATTGATCTGAGGGCACAAATTTGGCCGAGCTTTGCCCAAGGTCAGTTGGCCGCTCAAACGCACCGCGTATTTAATTTTGAAAATGCTGCAGACGCCCATCTGATGATGCAACAGGCACAGCATCGCGGAAAGTTATTGCTGTCGCCCTGTTTGTGAGGCCGGCAATGGCACAACTGCTTGCCACATCTAAAAAACCAAAGGGCCTGAGCGGCATGTGACAGTCAATCTGCAGCCATCGCTTTAACAAGTATGTACTCGCCAACTCGGCAATACCCACAGGCGGCCTCGCGCAGCACCTCCGGCGCGTTATCTTCGGCCATCACCACCCCATGCCCCTATGGTGTATTTTTCTTCTTGATGTAAGGTCAGGGTCTCACTCTCTTGCAGGCCAGTATTTTGCAGTGTCGTGTTTTGCGGCTGTCCTAATCGATCACCCGCGGCAGTATTATGCCCGATGACCTCAAGCGCATTACCTTTTAGAAATCCAGGGACTTCGAAAAAGCACTTGCCATGATGGATTTGCGCACAAACCTCTGAAGAGATCGGATCGACGAAGGTCACGTTGGGAATATTTTCAATGAAGGTCAAAAGCAAATCCTGTTCGTCTTCATCCACTTCAAGATAAGCATCTTCCGGTCGGAGCGCGTCTACATTAATATGTTTGTACCGGTTTAGGCGGCGCATACAATCCGAATTCAAGATGGTAATCTTGCCGTTCCAACCAAATGCGACGGTTTTAGGTCGGTCGCCCAAAGGCACATCATTGTCGAGAAATTCAAAGTGAACTTTTTGCTTCTTCTTGTTTACCCAATTGAGAAACAACTCGGGCATCCCTGTATAGGCTTCGATGTTGTGATATAAAAGATCGTCCACTGCCTTGTAACGCCCGGTTGTTTTCCCACGCTTCCAAGCGCGCTCTACTGTCTCGGTCGGTGGCGTGATAACAAAATACATAAACACCGTATGACCGAACCGGCTGAGCAAGCGCCCGCCCTCATGATTTGTACGGGACGGATCGAAACTGTCAAACCGGAACCGATCAATCAAAAGATGCGGCATTTCCCTGCGGGCTGCCTTATCGGCCATATACCCGTCAAGTTTTTTGTCGATAATTTCAAGTTCTTGCCCCGTCAACATCGCCGCATATTTATAATCTTTGCCGATGCTTTCATAATCAAGCATGAATTTGCGCCAGTAGTCAGGACTGATCAGTGCAAAATCTTCCCAATTGACCCCAATCTTCATCGCAAGCTTCCGTTGCAACGGACGGATGGTACTTTTTCCGGCAGCAGAGGCCCCTTTGACGTTCATCACAAAGGGTTCTGCCTGATACGGCAACAACCGATACCCTTCAACTTGTGCCGCCTCGCATAAAATAGGATCAACCAATGCCCCGATGCGCCGGCTCCCATACGCGTTACAAACCAGAATTGATGCTAGTTTGACGATCAAATCTTTGTCTGCAACCAATCGGCCACGCCGGCCAATAATGCCCCCCACAATTATTTGCAGGGCCTTTAGACAGGCCAGATCAAGGGCCACCTCTGTAACAGAGGCTTCCGCCTGCCACTTGGTGAGTGCAAGCAGTTCCGGTGGCGCCTGCTCCACTTTAACGTCTGGTTTTTTACCAAAAATCCAATCCTTGAAGGCGCGTTTTTGGGGGACTTTGGGCGCTGTGCCAATTCCATAGACATCAGCATCAAGATAGCTGGAAAGTCTGTCACAGATTACCTGGCGGTTTCGGTCATATTCCTGTTCCAGTTCTGCCATCTTCGGGGTCACATGATGGGTTAAAATTTGGCTGGCCATCCGCCTCAGGCTCAAACCTAAATCTGCATAATTAGGGCCGTCGGGCACGTGTAAATCTGCTGTGACACGGATCAGAACTTCGTGCATAGCCAAGCGGCTGACTTTAAATAGAACCATCTCATGAGGCTTGAGGCCACAAAAGTTGGCTGCGTCTTTCGCGTCTTGATATCTGGTGTCAGTATTTTTTGAATCATAAAGAGTGACCCGCGGCAACAAGGCTGCGGGAATATCCGAGCTTAACCCCGGATTCCAGGCATTAAATTCTAATTCTGAATCCGGCAAAGGGCACCTGTTTGTGACAGACAGGATATCTGTGGTCTCATTCGAGCCTCGTTGCATTTGTCATGTCTACCACCTGTCACGTGTGATCTTTTCGCAGTCCGCAAAAAGTAGCTAGGGTATCAGGCCAGAGTATAGGGCTGGATACCCTGACCCAACTGAACCTTAGGAAAAAAATACTCGTTACTCACAATCAAAGGCTAACTTATAGACCTAAAAATAGCCAACCAACATCTCCAAGATACTGCCAACTTCTTTGTTCAGTATCAACTTGCCTTACCTCGATCTGCACGCTTACTCTTGTAACTTGAGTAAAGTGGATAAATTATCAAAGCAATTGCGACTAGAATGCAGACCAAAGCTATTGGGTGTTCATAAGGATTAATAAAAGTGGTAACATCCCCCCTACTTCCAATCAGCGACTGCCGCATAGACCTCTCCGCTAATGGTCCTAGCACGATTGCCAGCACAGCAGGTGCCACTGGATAGTTAAGTTTACGCAGAAAATAACCCCCAAGGCCTAAGACTAGCATCAACCATACATCGAACATTCGGTCAGTTGTCGAAAAGACGCCAATGAAACACAACACAAAGATAATAGGCGTCAGGATCGTAAACGGCATCGCAAGAACACGGACAAAGACAGGAATAAGCGCGATATTTAAAACAACAGCTACGAAATTAGCAACATACATTGACCCTATCAGCCCCCAGACAAAATCTGGTTGTTGTGTAAATAACAGCGGCCCAGGCCGCAGCCCCCAGATAATCATTCCCCCCAACAGAATAGCAGTCGTCGGCGATCCCGGTATACCTAGCGTGATCATCGGCAGCATCGATCCGGTCGACGCTGCATTGTTGGCAGCCTCAGGCGCCGCTACACCAGCAATGTTACCTTTGCCAAAGCTATCTGGGTCTTTCGAAAACGTCTTTGCAAGTCCATACGACATAAGGGATGCGGGTGTTGCCCCGGCGGCTGGAAGTGTTCCAACAAAGAAACCCAGAATAGACCCCAAACAGGTGGTCAAAAGGTAGCTTTTGATGAAACTCAAGTTGTGCTTGAAACGAGCCCAACTGGTTTTTACAGCTTCAACATGCACTTTTCCCTTGGTGTTTTCTAAAGTCCATAACATCTCACCAATACCATATATTCCAATAGCAAGAACTAAAAAGCCAATACCTCGTTGGAACTCGACCATGTCGAAGAAAATTAGGCGTGGTTTTCCACTAATGATATCAAAGCCGACAGCGGCAAAAACCAGTCCCAATAAGATCGAAAAAATTGTTTTTGGTATGTCGTCACCACCCAGCCCAATGAACGTCGCGAAGGCCAGTATCATAAGTGCAAATTCTTCTTGTGAACCAAATTTCAAAGCTAGGACAGCCAACGGCGGGGCAAACATTGTGAACAAGATAATAGAAATTGTACCACCAATAAACGATGCAATTGCGGCGGCCATGAGCGCCTGATCGGCTTTACCTTGCCTGGCCATCGGCCGACCATCGAACACCGTAGCAACTGCAGTCGAAGCTCCTGGTATGCCCAATGTAATCGATGAAATAGCACCCCCATACATGGCTCCATAGTATAGGGCGGCTAGAAAGATAATCGCTGATGTTGGCGGCACCAAGAACGTTACCGGCAAAAGAATGGCAACACCATTTACAGATCCTAATCCCGGCATGGCGCCAATAAATAGACCCGCAAAACAACCGGTAATGATCATAAATAGGTTCAGAGGTTCGAAGGACTGCATAAGCCCTGCCCCGAGAAGTGATAGTATGTCGCTCATTATTTTTTCTCCAGAGACCTGATTACATCAGATAAAGCCAGCGGAAGTTATCGATCCAAAGGAAACCATTCTCAAAAAGTGGCCAACCCTTTGGCAGATATTTAGCAAGTTGCCATTCAAATAAGACATAGATGAAAATGACTGAACCTATCATCAGCCCACTAGTAACTCGCCAGGAATGCTTTCCGACAGCCCGCACGTAAAAACCAATGAATAGGGCTGCTGAGATATACGTTCCTACAATTTCAACCATAAATATCATAACAGTTAATGTACCGAATGCCGTTACCACCAATCCAAGACTTTCCGGATCAATATAAGGTGTCTCGTTCTGGCTTTCGGCGGTGGTCCCCTGAAACCATCGGACCAGCGTCCATACTGAGGTCAATGCCATGCCCAAACTCAGCCAAAAAGGCCAGACTCCGGAACCTGGGCCCCTTCCCTCAACCCAGCCAATATTTAGGCCGTCAGCATAAATGCTCCACATTAGGCTAAGCGAAAACAGCAACATCCCGAAGCCCATTAAAAGTTCAGCAGTGCGCGTTGACATAGTTATTCCCCTTGAAACGCGGCAGCCTTTTACAGATCACCGGTCAAATCGACCGGTTCCAAAGTTCAGACAGACATGTACAAAATTCTTATTTACTCTTCTGGCCAGACTGTTCGACTGGCCAGAAGTAAGGCATTTTTATTCGCCCGTAATCGCAGCCGCACCCACTTCAGCTATCAACTTTTCATGCGCAGCGTATTGATCACTGTGAAAAGCTCCAAGGTCTGCACCGGCGATCATCTTATCGCAGGTCAGGCCATCACTAAGGCAGAAGTCTTGCCATTCGGCCGAGTCAAAGACCTCCTGAAAGAGACCTGTATAGAACTTGACTGCATCAGCCGACATTCCGGGAGGGCCATTAACCGAACGCTGCATGTAGTACTCGATATTGATACCGAGTTCTTTTGCAGTTGGAACGTCCGGAAATGCAGGCATCCGATCACCAGTAAATTGGATCAACGGCTTGGAGTTGCCAGCCTCATAGAAAGCCATCTGCTCGGCAGGGTTATTGACGGTAGAGTCGATCTGTTTGCCAACCAGGTTCTTAGCAACCGTGCCACCACCTGGGAACGGAATATAGGTAACTTCGTAGCCAAACTCAGCTTCCATCATTGCAGTCAAAACACTGTCTTCCTGACCCGAACCGGTTCCTCCAACTTTCCAATCAAGGCCCGCGGATTTAACGGCCTCAACGTAGGAGTTAATGTCAGTAATACCGGTTTGATCCGAGTGAACCCAAAGTAAAAAAGTATCCATGGCCATAAGGCCGATTGGGGTAAATTCTGTAGGATCAACCCCAAGATCAGGTTGGATAATCGGCGTGGTATAGAAGCTGTTCAGTGTCATCATCACAGTGTGATCATCACCCGCCTTATCCTGCAAATACCTTAAGGCTTCAGCACCAGAACCACCAGGTTTATTAATAGGAATGAACGGCCGTGAGGACAGCTCCTTCTTCTCAATAATGCCCTGCAGCAACCGAGCGATCTGGTCAGCACCTCCTCCCGCGCCAGCCATGACAATAAATTCAACTGGCTTTTTTGGCTGCCAGTCAGCTGCAGTGACTGCCGTTGCAGTAATGCCTAGCGCCGTAACTCCAGCAATAAAAGATTTGATTATTTTCATTTTCAGTCCTCCCAGACTTTCTACTTTTTTTGATTGATGAGCCATTTATTCCTCCTAATCTGGCTTTTAGTGTTCAAGCGATTCAAATTTACGCCCAAGTTAGAACGTCTTAATGCGTCCTTATTTTTTTTCCTAAAACTACTATACCCTAAATCCACACTTTATTTATTTTTAAAGCGCAGCAAGTGCCCGCCATTCAATCGGCCACACCCGTATATGCCAGTACAATTTATTTTCTTTTTTCCCTCCCTTAATAATTGCAATTCATATATTCTGTTATTGTGGTGCTAGAACAACCCGTCGATCAACCCATCTTCGTTCAGACAAATCGCTTCGGCTGACGGAACTCTTGGCAATCCAGGCATGGTCATAATATCACCACAGACCACCACGACAAAACCAGCCCCTGCTGACAGGCGAACCTCTCGAACGGGTAAGCTGTGGCCAGTCGGCGCGCCGCGACGGGTTGGGTCTGTGGTAAAAGAATATTGAGTTTTTGCCATGCAAACCGGCAAGTGACCGTATCCTTGATCTTCCCAGGATTTCAGTTGATCGCGGATTTTTTTATCAGCAACAACCTCA
>Ga0115564_10003095_pt1 | contig 14110 bp, 14 predicted proteins | sample COGITO_mtgs_1105_7_FD_88680 | JGI IMG/M metagenome (GOLD analysis project Ga0115564, IMG submission 88680) | Pelagic marine microbial communities from North Sea - COGITO_mtgs_110523 | ecosystem: Environmental > Aquatic > Marine > Epipelagic | place: Germany:Helgoland, sampling site Kabeltonne...
ACCTCGATGTCGGCTCGTCGCATCCTGGGGCTGGAGTAGGTCCCAAGGGTTGGGCTGTTCGCCCATTAAAGCGGTACGCGAGCTGGGTTTAGAACGTCGTGAGACAGTTCGGTCCCTATCCGCCACGCGCGCAGGAGTCTTGAGGAAACCTGTCCCTAGTACGAGAGGACCGGGACGGACGAACCTCTGGTGTGCCAGTTGTCCTGCCAAGGGCACGGCTGGTTAGCTACGTTCGGAAGGGATAACCGCTGAAAGCATCTAAGCGGGAAGCCCGTTCCAAGATAAGGACTCCCACAGGGTTAACCTGGTAAGGACCCCAGTAGATGACTGGGTTGATAGGCCGGAAGTGGAAGTGCAGTAATGCATGCAGCTGACCGGTACTAATAGTCCGAGGACTTGCCTCACATTTTTAATTGCACTCGCGTCCACTGTGCGGTTCCCGAGATTCGGTCGGGGACCTTCTCCAATAGGAGAAAACCAATTGAAATCTCAATAGAGTTTCGGCGGTCATAGCGAAGGGGAAACGCCCGGTTCCATTCCGAACCCGGAAGCTAAGCCCTTCAGCGTCGATGGTACTGCGCGGGTGACTGCGTGGGAGAGTAGAACGCCGCCGGACATTTTTTCACTAAAGGCCACCTTAGGGTGGCCTTTAGTATGTGTACTGCTATACACAGACCCTAATTTTCAATTCAATAGCGGCAATTCGGTTAGGTCATTTATCGGATGCATTATTTCGAGGAGTTATCGACATGGTAGAGCGTCCCAGCAGCGGCAGTCCGCGTTCGGATAAGCCGCGTTCGGATAAGCCGCGTTCGGATAAGCCGCGTTCGGATAAGCCGCGTTCGGATAAGCCGCGTAGCGATAATCGTCCGCGTAGTGATGAGCGTGGTCGCGGTGGGCCCTATCAAGGACGTGATGCACGCGATGAAGATTCGCGCGAGTCTCGAGGGCCATGGATTCCAGAGGAGATCATTTTTGAGGACCTAGATAAATCCGTCAGGTTTGAGTTGCAGACTTTGCCAGAGTCGTTACAAGAGCGCGTGGGTCGGCATTTGCTAGCTGCTGAAGTGGCGTTGGGCCAAGACGACACGGAGAGTGCGTTGGAGCACTCTCGACAAGCGAAGAAATTGGCTGGTCGAGTCGCTGTCGTGCGAGAAGCGAATGGGACGATTGAGTACTTGGCGGGAGAATATGCAGCGGCCCTGAACGAGTTGCGTGCTGTACGGCGCATGACGGGCAATAATGACTTCGTGGCCATAATGGCTGACTGTGAACGCGGATTGGGTCGACCAGAAAAGGCCATTGAATTCCTCAAGTCGATTCCGGCATCAGAGATGTCACCGGAAACCACAATTGAAGCGCTCATGGTGAGTGCCGGGGCGCGCGCGGATATGGGACAAGTTGATGCCGCGCTGCTTATGTTAAACGTTGCGGCGTTGACTTCTTCGCCTCCCGGTGATTTACGGGCTCGGTTGCAGGAGGCCTACTCTGTTCTGCTGGAGCGTGCGGGCCGAGAAGGAGAAGCTCACAAGTGGCGTAGTAGAGCAATTAAGTCTGACATCCACGGAGTGACAGCGTTGGTCCGCAATCAGGAGAACGAGATTACAGCTCAAGTAATTGAAGAATCCGATTGATCGCGCGTGTCGAGCCAGCGCCAAATTCCGCGCACTTGCGCTTCTGAACTGCTGAGGTGCTCAAATTTGTTTGCGACCTCCTCGTGCTCAAAAAAGCGTGCGTTTATCTCCCGATCTTTTGCTAGCACCATCAGTAGGGCGTGGTCAAAGTCCACACCTTCATGGTGGGCCTTTGACACCCACTCGACCCAGTAGTGCAACTGGGCCCTCGATTCATTGAACACACGGTCTATTTCCGATGTTGGCCCAAAATGGCTAAATAGGAGTCGGCTGGGACCGACAGCTTGCATGGCTGAAAGTGAATGGAGCGCAAGGTCAAAGTTGAAATCTGGTGGGGGAGTGGCCGGTCTCAAATCGCCGGTTTCCGGGACGTAAACACCCGCGGCATCGCCGGTGTAGAGATCGCCCGTGGTGGAGTCAATGAGGGCAACGTGATGCGAGGCGTGACCAGGGTTGTGAAAGGTGTCCAAAGCACGTCCAGCCCCAAGATCAATGCTGCCTCTCTCGCCTAGCGAGTCGATCCTTTGCGCATCCGTGGGGATCAGTTGTCCAAACATTTCATCCATTTTAGGACCGAATACTCGATAGGCGCTGGCAACCAGTTTTGCGGGGTCGGCAAGATGGCGTGCGCCCCGTTCGTGAACGACGATCCGCGCGTTGGGAAAGGCGTCAGCAAGATCACCGACTCCACCAGCGTGATCAAGGTGGATATGGGTAACCACAATGGTGGCAAGATCATCGGGGCCACAACCTAGCTTCTCAAGGCTCGCCTGCACGTGAGGGGCGCTGAGGGCTGCACCAGTCTCAATTAGCGCGGGACGCGCACTGGCTATGAAATAGCTCGAGGTGATTCCTTCGAAGCCGCCCATCAGGGTGTCGATGGAATAGACCTCGTTGCCAAGATCTTGGATCACGGCGTGGCTATTTGCACTCTCTGTCATTGACTCCACAGGGACAGGTTAATCCTGCTCAACGCCATGAGTCGATCACATTATCGGAATGGATGCAAAATGTTTGGAGACCACATGTCCAATCTTCTCGAACTTGCGGGGAATCCGGGAAATCGTGTGAGTCAGAATGAACTCCCGAGTGGAAATATTGCAACAATGTTTGCTGTAGTTGCTGACCGATCTCGGAGCTATCAAGTCGGAAAAATGAAGGACTGCACATTACCGTGTGAAACATTTAGTATCTCGTGGCACAGCGAGTGCCCAGACTAAAACCAGGTACGAAACTGATGTGCAATGGTCAATTGAGACGGAGGTTCTACAAGACTGCATGCAAATTGAGCAGCGCATTCTAGGTCGAGGTGTGATCGTTAAGGCGTGCACCCGGGGGCAGGTAGGCTAACCCTGTGATCCCGGCTGATGAGTTATTCGAAGCAACGGCAAATGTGTCGAAAGTGGATGTGGAGCCGACTCCTGTTGCTCATGGTTCGCAGGACTCGGGTGCGGGGGTTCGCTTAGATTCGATCCCAGAGGCCATCGCCGCCATTCGTGAAGGCAAATCAATTGTCGTCATAGACGATGAGGACCGCGAGAATGAGGGCGATCTGATTTATGCCGCTTCTAAAGCGACACCGGAATTGGCGGCCTTCATGATCCGCTACACATCAGGTTATATCTGTGTTGGGATGTCAGGGGAATTACTCGATCGCTTGAGTCTACCACCCATGACCGCGGTCAACGAGGATCGCAAAGGCACCGCTTACGCCGTATCAGTGGATGCGAAAGATGTCGCCGGGACCGGAATCTCTGCCGTGGATCGCGCGCACACGATTCGGGTACTTGCGGACTCGGCGACCGAACCCTATGAACTCACTCGCCCTGGTCACGTGATGCCACTTCGAGCGGTAAAAGGTGGTGTTTTGCGGCGACCCGGGCACACTGAAGCATCGGTTGATCTCACAACTTTGGCTGGATTAACCGGAGCAGGGGCTTTATGCGAATTGGTTAATGATGACGGCACGATGATGCGTGCGCCTCGGTGCCGAGAATTCGCCGATGAACACGGGCTTTTGCTCATTTCTATTGCTGACTTGATCAGGTATCGACGCCAGTACGAATCTCAAGTGACGAAGGTCGCTGACGTTGCCCTCCCGACAATGCATGGTGATTTCCGAGCCGTTGGATACCGCAGTGAAATTGATGGCACTGAGCATGTTGCTTTGACGTATGGCGAAATCGGTAACGGTGAAGATGTTTTGGTACGAGTTCACTCTGAATGTCTCACAGGGGACGTATTCGGTTCCCTTCGATGTGACTGTGGCCCACAGCTTCACGCTGCGATGTCTCGAGTTGTGCGAGAAGGTCGCGGGGTAGTGCTGTACGTCAAAGGCCATGAGGGTCGCGGCATCGGCCTCTTGGAAAAAATGCGCGCATATGAACTTCAAGAGCGTGGACTAGACACAGTTGATGCGAACCTCTCGCTGGGGCTTCCAGCCGACGCGCGGGATTATGGAACGGGCGCGCAAATCCTTTCCGACCTCGGCATCAAGAGCATGCGGTTGTTGACCAATAACCCAACAAAGCGCGCCGGACTTGAAGGCTATGGCCTCACTATCATTGACCGAGTCCCGCTAGTAGTTGAGGATAATATCCACAATGCTGAGTACATGTCCACAAAAGTTACCCGGATGGGTCATGAGCTTTAATGGTAGGTGGTTCCGAATTAGCTGGGTGTCCGTCTGGAAGTGAATACGACTGGTACCAACGCGCTTCCAAGCTCTTAGAGAGCGGAAACGGTGCCGCGGCGTCTATTCTTTTTGAACGTTTACGTGAAATCGATTCCAATCCCAGCGTACTAGAAGGGTTGGGGAGGGCGCTTCTTGATGCAAAACGATATGTTGAAGCTGAATCGGTTCTGGATGAGTTGGTACAGAATGCTCCCGATAATGATTATGCCCATTTCGCATTGGGACTCACGCTGTGGCGCCAGCAAAAGTTTGTCCCGGCACGTGATCATCTGGCGATGGCATTTGTCATGAAACCCCAACGCTCCGAATACGGCTCCGCTTTGTCACAGGTGAAATCGACTTTGCGCCATCGCGCGGAGCAGGGCATGCCACTTGAAGGCCCTATTGCGCGTCAGAACGAGATGTGAGCTCCGTGAGTCGACTGTCTCAGGAATTTGACGCCGTCTACTTCGACTTAGACGGGGTCCTCTATCGAGGTTTGGTCGCTGTCACTGGTGCAGCAGAAACCGTCTCGGAGTTAGTGCGTAGTGGCTGCACGGTCGCTTATGTAACCAATAACGCGTCGCGGACACCGGGCGAGGTCGCATCGCATTTACATGAACTCGGCATCCCGGCTGCGGCAAATGAAGTGATCACCTCCTCCCAAGTTGCTGTCCAAATTCTGGGTAAGCACGCTCCGGTGGGTAGTCGGGTTTTTGTGGTGGGCGGTGTCGGAGTGGAACAGGCGCTACTTGATGCGGGATTTATTGCGAGCCGAGATCCACGCGACTGTGTTGCCGTGGTTCAGGGGTTCGGTCCGCTGGTTTCCTGGGATGACCTGGCACAAGCTTCATATCTAATTCAAGGTGGCGCAATCTGGATTGCAACGAATCTTGACAGCACTATCCCGACCCAAGTGGGGATCGCTCCGGGTAACGGCTCTTTTGTCACCGCGGTGCGCACTGCGGTTGGGCGTGAACCCGATGGCGTGGGCGGCAAGCCTGATCGGTCCATGATGGAACAGACCATGGCCGCATTTCCGGCAGAGGCCCCTTTGTTGGTGGGGGATCGTTATGACACTGACGTTGCAGCCGGAATAGCTGCAGGGATGTCCACCATGTTAGTGCTGTCCGGAGTGAGCACGCCGGCAGATGTGTGGGCCTCAAAGATTCGGGCCGGATATCTGGGTGAGAGTGTTCAGGATTTGATCACCGAATATGTCGGCCCCCAGAAAAGCACGGACGGTTATTGCTGTGGTGAAGCGAAAGCCGAGTATCTGGTCACGGAATCTGTTGTACGCGCAACGGGAGGCACTCGGTTGGAGCGATTACGGGCAGCCGATAGCCTAAAGTGGTCTCTGGTGGAACACGTGGGCCTGGACCCCTTCGCGGGAGGACACATTTCACTCGATCTCGGCGAGCAGTGACCGGTCATGGTCACCTAATAGGTAAAGGAAGAAGCTGATGTTTGACTCAGTACCACACCTGTCAACCGTACGAAACTATCTGGAAATGGCAACTGGGCTTACCGAAGCCACTGCATCAAAAGCCATGGAGGTGGCTGGCTCGCTCATTGCACAAGGCGTGTCAATGGGCACAAAACAGCCGGTCGATGTCGCATCCAGTGTGGCTCAGGCAGCCGATGACCTGATGGCTCAAAGTAAGACAAACCGTGATTTGTTAATTGGGTTGATTCGTACTGAGGTGGACAAAGCAATTGGCCGGGTTGGTTTCGTTCGTGAAGATGAGCTTGCGGCTTTGCGAGCGCGAGTGGAAAAATTAGAAGCGCATCTGGCGGCGGAAGGTGCAGTCGAATCGAATGAGGAAGCCTCCGCATCAAATAATTCCGAAACGCCTGTGAAGAAAAAGAAAAAGGTGGTGATCGAGCATGAATCCTGATCAATCCTTGTCACCTGAATCAATGGATGAGACAGTTGTTTTTGAGGTCGATTCGGATCCAGATGACATCTTGTTGTTAGATGAAGCCATCGATTCGGAACTGATTCTTCCTGTGTGGGAAGCAACGGGGAATATTGAGATCGACTCGGCTTTGGAAAAAATTCAGAGTATTGATCTCGAGGATATTCATTCTCATCATGGGATTTTGACTGACATCCATGACCGACTTCAAGGCATCATGGTTAATTTAGAACGCTAAATCAGGGTCTCCTCAACAACAATTGACGACGGGAATCAATCAATGCGCAGGTTGGATGCGGAATTGGTTTCACGCGGCTTGGCTCGCTCACGGGGTGAAGCACAGACTGCGATTGATGAGCATCGGGTCAAAATAGATGGCATGCTCGCCCGCAAGGCCGCAACTGGAGTGAGTCCGCAATCAAATCTGGTTGTTGAAGGCGCGGGGGACTCATACGTTTCACGCGGGGCCCATAAATTACTTGGTGTGCTCGAGTCACTCCCCGTCTCGTTTACCGGGCGTTTTGTCCTTGACGCTGGAGCGTCGACCGGTGGATTCACCGAGGTGGCACTCAAAGCGGGGGCAGCCGGCGTGCTAGCGGTTGATGTTGGATACGGCCAGATTGCGTGGTCCCTGCGCACCGATTCCAGAGTGCACGTTATGGAGCGGCAAAATGTGCGCTATTTGGAGGCGGAGCAGCTGCCTTTTATCCCGCAAGTAGTTGTGGCAGATCTGTCCTTCATTTCGTTGACGGCCGTCGTTCCCACCCTCAGCGCGCTCATTGATCCGCTGGGGGAAATGCTATTAATGGTTAAGCCTCAATTTGAGTCAGGGCGTGAGGCCGTGCGGGCATCCCATGGAGTCGTGCGGGAGCCAGAGGTGCGAAAAGCCGCCGTCATGCGGGTCGCGCAGGCCGGCATCGCGTCTGGATGGAGAGTTGCTGGTGTCGTTGCCAGTCCACTACCGGGGCCCAAGGGCAATGTGGAGTATTTCCTTTGGCTGGCACACAAGCATGAAGTGCCCGCTATGCAGCAAGACACGGATACGGCAGACTTAGTTAACATGATCGACACCGCAATACACGAGGGCCCAGCATGAGCAGTGCAATGGGTGCTCCGTCCCGTGTCCACGTGATCGCGAACAGCCAGTCCACACAGGCCCTCCGAATCGCAGACTCGGTAGATGCAGGCTTACGTAGCCACGGAATTGACACAAGCCGGGAGTCTGATGAGTCGGAAAAGGTGTCCTTTGGAACCCGCGAGTTAACCGGTGAACCTAGACTGACGGCGACCGATCTGATCCTGGTGATTGGCGGAGACGGCACCATGTTGCGTGCAGCTGAAGTAGGAAGAGACTCGGGGGCAGCAATTCTAGGAGTGAATTTAGGTCACGTGGGATTTCTTGCTGAAGCCGAGGAAGAAGACGTTCAATCGGTAATTGACGCTATTGCGGGTGGACAGTGGAGTGTCGAGGAGCGCCTAGCACTCGATGTAATCGTCTCCAGAGATTCACTCGTGGTGGATCGCACCTGGGCGCTGAATGAAGTGAGCGTGGAAAAGCACGCTCGGGAAAAAATGATCAGCGTGCTTGCCCACGTTGATGATCATCCATTGAGTCGGTGGGGCTGCGACGGGGTTATCTGTGCAACCCCCACGGGTTCCACCGCCTACGCTTTCTCTGCTGGTGGGCCGATTGTTTGGCCTGAAGTGAGTGCGCTGTTATTGCTACCCATCAGCGCGCACTCACTTTTCGCCCGCCCATGCGTAATCGCACCAACGAGTGTGATTCGACTGGAACCTTCGCCTGAGGCGGATGCTGTCATGTGGGCGGATGGGAGACGCATGATCTCTATGGCACCGGGCTCCACTGTTGAAGTGCGCGCAAATGATCAGCCAGTTCGTTTTGCCAGACTGGCGACATCACCATTTACTGATCGACTGGTTGCGAAATTTCAGCTGCCTGTTGAAGGCTGGCGCGGAGTGGACAAATGAGATTGCACTTGGCGAGAGTGAGTAGGCAATGCTCGAGTCATTAACCATCTCCGGCCTCGGAATTATTTCTGCGGCATCCGTTGAACTTGACCCAGGCCTGACCGTTCTCACTGGCGAAACGGGCGCGGGAAAATCCATGATTCTGCAAAGCATCGGTCTGATCATGGGTAATCGCGCGAGTGCGGAATTGGTGCTGGAGTCTGCAGAACGAGCTCGCGTGGATTGTGAGGTGAGGTTTAGTGGAGCCGATAGTGCAAGGGTGATTGCGTTGGTTGAGCAGGGCGGTGGAGAATGTGAAGAAATTGAAGGGTCTGCTGATCTCTCACTCCTGATCTCTCGTGAAATCAATCAAAGCGGCAGGGGGAAAGCGTTTCTCGGTGGAAGGCCTGTGCCCGCGAGTGTTTTGCGTGAGGTGAGCGAAAACCTGATTGCCTTGCACGGACAATCCGATCAGGTGCTGTTGCGCGATCCCGGTAAGCAACTCGAACTCCTTGACCGCGCAGGTGGTGACACGTTGGCGAGCGTCAAAACTCGGTATCAGGTGGCACTGCGCGACTACCGGAAATTACGTAATGAGCGCGACCGGCTTTTGGCGAGTGAAAGTGACCAGCAGGCGCGGATATTCGAGCTGGAGCAGGGCATTCGAGAGATTTCCGATTTGTCACTGACCGAGGGTGAAGATGCTCAGGCAGCGCAAAAGATTTCAGTTATGAGAAATATAGACGATCTCAATGGTGCTGTCGGTCGGGCACGTGAATTACTTAGCGGTGCGAGCAATTTTGGTCAAGAGTCGCGCAGCGCCTCGGTATTGGAGCAAATGGGAGAGGCATCCAAGTCACTTGAGCATGCGGGCGAACTAGATAGAGAGGTGGGTGCTCACCTTGGGAGAATGGTGTCACTGATCACCGAGATATCTGATCTTGACTCAGATTTGGCCTACTACCTGGCCGCGTTGGGTTCTGACCCCCAAGAGTTGGCGGATCTGGAAACTCGCGTGTCGCATTTAACGGCGATCAAGAAAAAGTATGGTCCTTCACTTGCGGAAGTATTGCATTGGAATGCGCAAGCTGGACTCGAATTGGCAGATATTCTCGTCCGAGACTCCCGGCTCGAAGATCTTAACGCAGCGATTTCGGCGGCACTCACAGTTGCCACCGAACGTGTGGAGGAGTTAACGCAGGTGCGGGCCAAGACGGCCATGCAACTTGAAGGAAGCATTGCGGCAGAACTGGGCGGGCTGGCCATGCCATTCGCTCAAATGCGTATTGAACTGGCAGTGGAAGAAGACCCGGAGCTGTGGAGTCGAAGTGGGCGGGATCGGGCATTATTCATGCTGGCTGCACACGAGGGTGCAAAATTCTTACCGTTGTCTCGAACGGCATCGGGCGGGGAACTGAGCCGGGTGATGCTCGCAATTGAGGTTGCATTGGCCGGTGAAGATCCTGTTTCCACCATGATTTTTGACGAAGTTGACGCAGGTATCGGGGGCGGGGTCGCCGTTGAAGTGGGTCGAAGGCTCGCTGCGCTAGCGAAGCACACCCAAGTGATTGTAGTTACTCACCTGCCCCAAGTGGCGGCTTTCGCCGATCGACATTTGGTTGTCGAGAAAGTAGCTCAATCCCATTCGGTGAAAACCAGCATCGCGTTGGTCGAGGGTGAGGAACGGGTCCGAGAAATCACCAGGATGCTGTCGGGCCTACCGGACTCTGAACATGGTGGGGCTCATGCACTCGAGCTACTTGAACTTGGATCCAAAGGTTAACTTGACTGCGCCAAGATACTTGTCGATCCGCATAATCTCTGCGAGTCGTGTTGGTGCAGGCTCGGGTACTGATAGGCTGTCGTCCCGTGGAGAAATTGGGGACCAAGCACATATTCGTCACCGGAGGCGTCGCCTCATCGCTCGGTAAGGGACTTACAGCTTCTTCATTGGGCAATTTGCTTACTTCTCGGGGTTTGCGCGTAACAATGCAAAAGCTTGATCCCTATCTGAACGTTGACCCGGGAACCATGAATCCATTTCAGCATGGTGAAGTATTTGTGACCGATGACGGGGCCGAAACCGATCTTGATATCGGGCACTACGAACGTTTTCTTGATACAAATTTGCACGGCTCGGCGAACGTGACGACCGGTCAGGTGTATTCGACGGTGATTGCAAAGGAACGACGGGGAGAGTATCTAGGCGACACGGTGCAGGTCATTCCACACATCACGAATGAAATCAAGTCGCGAATCCGAAGAATGGCTGGGCCAAACGTAGATGTTGTGATCACCGAAGTAGGTGGGACAGTTGGAGACATTGAAAGTTTGCCATTTCTTGAGTCTGCGCGTCAGATTCGTCACGAAGTTGGTCGAGACAATGTTTTCTTTCTACATGTTTCGCTGTTGCCCTATATCGGACCATCAGGCGAGTTGAAAACAAAGCCGACCCAGCATTCAGTTGCAGCCTTGAGAAATATTGGAATCCAACCGGACGCGATTGTCTTGCGAGCGGATCGACCAGTTCCAGACTCCATCAAACAGAAAATTTCTATGATGTGCGATGTTGATGCGGAAGCCGTTGTGGCGGCGGTTGATGCACTGAGTATTTATGACATTCCGAAAGTGTTGCATTCTGAAGGTCTGGATGCCTACGTGGGACGCCGACTCGACTTGCCATTTCGAGATGTAAACTGGGCGAAGTGGGACGACCTGCTTGAACGGGTTCATCACCCCAAGCATGCGGTCACAGTTGGCCTAGTGGGTAAGTATGTTGACCTACCTGACGCATATCTCTCGGTTACCGAGGCCTTACGAGCCGGAGGTTTTCACAATAATTGCCGTGTCAACATCCGCTGGGTGTCCAGTGATGATTGTGCGACGCATGAAGGTGCCGCAAAGAACCTGTCAGATCTCGACGCAATTTGTGTTCCGGGCGGATTCGGTGTGCGTGGGATCGAGGGAAAGTTGGGAGCATTAACTTATGCGCGCGAAAACATGATCCCGACATTGGGACTTTGTCTTGGCCTGCAATGCATGGTTATCGAATACGCCCGAACGATTTCAGGTCTGGAAAATGCCAACTCAGTTGAGTTTGATGAATCAACGCCCCATCCGGTTGTTGCGACACTGGCTGACCAGCGGGATGTTGTTTCCGGTGAACGCGATATGGGTGGAACAATGCGACTGGGACTGTACCCAGCCAAACTTACCGAGGGCTCGGTCGCCTTTCGAGTGTATGGACAACCCTACATTGAGGAACGCCACCGCCACCGATTTGAGGTATCAAACGAGTATCGCGAGCAGCTGTCGAAGTCTGGGTTGACTTTTTCGGGGACGTCACCGGATGGACGTCTTGTTGAATTCGTCGAGTTGCCCGCGAGCGTCCACCCGTACTACATCGGCACCCAAGCCCATCCAGAACTGCGTTCGCGACCAACGCACGCACACCCACTATTTAGCGCCCTGATTGAGGCTGCGATCGCTCGCTCACACGCATCGCAACAGGATCTTTCAACAGCGGACGCTTAGGCGCTGACGGGTGTCCGAACGGTGGATTGGACCAGTAGCGGACAGTCTTGACCCGGTGGAGTTGCTCTCGCGTGAAACCGTCCATGTGGGCGGGAAGTGGCGAGTGGACGTGGAAACGATAAAAATTGCCGGTCAACGTGTCACGCGCGATATCCTCATCCACCCAGGTGCGGTTGCCGTGTTGGTGCTTAATGAGTGCGATGAAGTGTTGCTTATTCGTCAATACCGGCAGCCGTTAGGCATGTTTCTTTTTGAAACACCCGCAGGCTTGCTTGATGTCCCTGACGAGAATCCTTTGGCTGCCGCGCAGCGCGAATTGGCGGAGGAAGCGGGAGTGGTCGCAGCTCGTTGGGACACTCTCGTTGATTTTTACAACTCTCCGGGTGGATCAAGTGAAGCGATTCGGATCTATTTGGCGCGGGAAATCTCCGAGATTCCGGCCGGGCGCATGGTGACGGGAGAAGCAGAAGAGGTCAACCTGCCTCTGGTGTGGGTCCCACTGCCGAAAGCCGTGGATTTAGTGTTGAATGGGGCGCTGGGAAACCCAACGGCCGTACTGGGAATCTTGGCAACTTGGGCGTGGAAGTCTATCGCTGGCTGCGAGTTGCGTGGGTCGAACGCCCCGTGGACAGCGCGTGAGGGGCTGAATAATCTGGGCAGACTGCCGGCGGTGTAGATTTATATCTAATCGGATAAAGAAGCAGAGGTTATTGTGCGCGTGGGCATCCCAAAGGAAATTAAGAACCATGAGTATCGGGTGGCAGTTACCCCAGCGGGTGTTCATGAACTCGTTTCCCATGGCCATGAGGTTGTGATTGAAGCCGGGGCCGGAGTGGGCTCGTCAATTCCTGATTTGGATTTCGTTGCTGCCGGCGCCCAGATTTGTGCCTCGGCAGAAGCTGTGTGGGAAAGCGCCGACATGATCCTAAAAGTCAAAGAACCCATCGCCGCGGAGTACGGGAGCATGCGCGAAGGGCAAATTATTTTTACTTACTTGCATCTCGCTGCATCTCAAGAATGTACGGATGCGCTTGTGAAATCGGGCGCAACAGCGATCGCCTATGAAACCGTTGAATTGACCGATGGTTCGCTGCCGCTCCTGGCCCCCATGTCCGAAGTCGCTGGACGCTTGGCGCCCCAAGTGGGAGCGCACTCGTTGATGCGCGCTCATGGAGGTCGTGGCGTACTGATGGGTGGTGTCTCGGGTGTGTACGCGGCCAAAGTAGTCGTGCTTGGCGCTGGTGTCGCCGGGATGAACGCGGCAGCGATTGCACTGGGAATGCAGGCCGAAGTCCTTCTCTTGGATAAAAATGTAGCGCGCTTGCGCCAAGTCGACGCAATTTACCAAGGACACATGCAAACTGTGACATCGAATTCATTTGAAATTGAGCGAGCGGTACTCGAGGCTGACATGGTGATTGGTGCGGTGCTTGTTCCGGGAACAAAGGCTCCCAAGTTGGTTTCCAATGATCTTGTGTCTCGTATGAAGCCGGGTTCAGTGTTGGTTGACATTGCAGTTGATCAGGGAGGGTGCTTTGAAGACTCTCGACCAACCACACACGCGGAGCCGACCTATCAGGTTCATGAATCGGTGTTTTACTGCGTGGCCAATATGCCAGGGGCGGTCCCACACACTTCAACGTATGCGCTGACCAACGTCACCCTCCCGTACGCGGTGGCACTGGCCAATAAAGGTTGGAAGAAGGCGTTGTCCGATGATCCGGCTCTGGCACTCGGACTCAATGTCCACAACCGTTGCGTGACATACGGGGCAGTCGCTGAGTCGTGGTCATACCCATTGACGGAGTTATCAGAGGCACTCGCCTGAACTTAGATTTAGCAATTCGTGGATACCTCGATCACATCAGCATTGAGCGAGGTCTTTCTGGCAACACTGTGAGTGCATATTCCCGTGATCTCGGCCGCTATCAGAAATGGTGCACGAGCGTCGGGCTCAGCGAGGTCGATCAAGTGACAGCCAATGCTATAAGCGACTTTTCCACTTCTCTGGCTAATCAGCTCAGCGCGTCAAGTGCGGCTAGAATTGTGGTCTCGGTCCGTGGGTTTCACAAATTTTGTGTAGCCGAAGATTGGACCACCACAAATCCTGCAGTTGATGTTCACCCCACAGCGGTGCCGCGGCGGCTGCCTAAAGCGCTGGCCTATGAGTCCGTAGTCTTGCTAATCGATGCAACAAATTTGAGCGATCTTCCCCAACGTGATAGGGCGATAATGGAATTGCTGTACGGCACGGGAATGCGGATCTCTGAGTTGACAAATTTGAGTATTGATGATGTTGATGGCGGCTCGGGAACGGTGATTGTTACCGGGAAAGGGAATAAGCAGCGACTGATCCCGGTTGGTACGTTTGCATTACGGGC
>Ga0115564_10003110_pt1 | contig 14079 bp, 9 predicted proteins | sample COGITO_mtgs_1105_7_FD_88680 | JGI IMG/M metagenome (GOLD analysis project Ga0115564, IMG submission 88680) | Pelagic marine microbial communities from North Sea - COGITO_mtgs_110523 | ecosystem: Environmental > Aquatic > Marine > Epipelagic | place: Germany:Helgoland, sampling site Kabeltonne...
ATGGATGCCAAGGGTGGCGCTGTTGCGTGTACGCTGACCATGAATAATGCGTTCGGGACAGGCAGGATGGCCGAAGGGTACGGCATGATCTTGGCGGCTGCACCAGACCAGCGTGGTCGGACGTATACGCCGTTAGGGCCAGCGCTTTTGACCAGTGAATTCAATAACAAGGCTTATATGGCAGCGGCAAGTTCTGGTGGTGTTACAGCACCGACCGCGTTAGTGAACGTGATCGCCCGTGCCGGTGCCGGGCCGCAGGACCTCCGTGATGCGATGCGCGCCCCTCGGACGCATTATGCCGGCGTGCCGGATAAGGTTTTTGTTGAACCTGATACGCCCAAAGATGTCATCGATGAACTCCGCAAACGTGGACACGATGTTGTTTTGACCAAATCGATTGGCAGAGTAACGGCAGTCTATTGCCCAACAGGCGTACCCAACAAAAAGAATATTTCCTGTTTAAGTGCCTCAGACCCTCGTGGTCACGGCATCGCGCTGGGTGGTAACTAGAAAAATGTCGTTGAAAGTTGCCAAGCGCGGGGCGGTTCCGCCATTTATTGTCATGGACGTCATGCGCGCTGCGAACGAGCTTGAGGCACAGGGCAACAATATTATCCATATGGAAGTCGGTCAGCCGGGATCAGGCGCGCCGAGCGGTGTGGTTGAAGCCGCTGCACATGCGGTGCGCACCGAGCGTCTTGGATATACGGATGCATTTGGATTGCCAACACTCAGGTCAGCCATCGCAAAGCACTACAAAGATACATATGAAATTGACGTGCCAGTTGACCGGATTGCCGTGACAACGGGCTCTAGCGGCGCATTTGTCTTGAGCTTTCTTGCGGCATTTGATGAAGGCGATAAGGTCGCCCTCGCAGCCCCAGGGTATCCGGCGTATCGAAATATCTTAACTGCGCTGGGTATCGACGTGATTGAGATACATGTAGGGCCTGAGACAAATTTTCAACCAACATCTGAGTTATTGTCACAGCTAGACGTGTCTCTTAACGGGCTTATTATCGCAAGTCCTTCAAATCCGACAGGGACCATGATTGATGCTGATGGGCTTTCAGACATTTATGATTACTGCCACGCGCAGAATATTAGATTGATCTCAGACGAAATTTATCACGGTATCACCTATGACGAAGCTGCCGAGAGTGTGCTGAAGTTTGGCGATGATGCCGTTGTGATCAATAGTTTCTCTAAGTATTTCTCGATGACGGGGTGGCGGTTGGGCTGGATGATCTTGCCGTCTGATCTTATTCGCCCCGTGGAATGTCTCGCGCAAAACTTGTTTATCTCACCACCTGCCATCTCGCAGCACGCCGGGGTTGTCGTGTTTGAATGTCATGACGAGTTGCAGGGTAACCTGGAAAAGTATGCCGAGAACCGGGCCCTCTTGCTGCAAGAATTACCAAAGGCGGGGTTTGATAAACTGGCTTCTGCTGATGGTGGTTTTTATATCTATGCGAATGTGTCCGAGTTGACCAACGATAGTGCGGCTTTCTGCAAAGCAATGTTGACAGAAACAGGCGTGGCGGCAACGCCGGGCGCTGATTTCGATCCAGATCGAGGGCACTTATTCGTGCGATTTTCGTTTGCCCGCGATCACGCAGATATGGTTGAAGCGGCAAAGCGCCTTGTTGCATGGCGCAATAAATAAGGCGGCATCGCCCGAAAGCCATGCCGCCTTATAATTTAAATATAGCGGGTTAACCGTTAGTCGCGACGCCACCAGCCTCGCTTGGTTTTCTTCTCTTTGTCATTAACTTGTGCAACATCAATCACCGTTGTCTTTGCCGTCGGGGACGGTGTTGTATCGACGGGTGCCGGAGGCGTGACTTTGATAGGTGCGCTTGATGCGTCAACGGTTACCGTTTCAGTGGTCGTTTTGCTTTTGCCATTACCGCGTCGTGCTCGTGGCTTTGGCTTTTCTTTAACAGGTGCCTCAGCTTCGGCTTCAACTTTCTCGACATTCTCAGAAGCTGGTGCGTCCGTTGTGTCTTCTGTAGTTTCAACTTTTTTGCTGCGACGAACACGTGGGCGACGCTTTGGCTTTTCTTTAGGTGTCTCACCAGCATCGTCTGTTGCTGCGGGTTCAGATGGTGCGGCCTCAGATACATCTGCCTTTACAGGTGCGCTGTCTTTGCTTGTCGCATCATCATTTGTATTGGCAGCAACCGGTGCGCTGTCATTGCCTTCGTTACCGTTTTCGGCAGTACCAGCATTGTCAGCAGACTGTTCATTGTTTTCTTCGTTATTGTTCTCGTTCGCATTACGATTTCTGTTACGACCGGCACGACGACCACGGCGACGACGGCGCGGACGCTTAGGTCCATCTTCACCATCAGCATCTCCGTCCGCTTGTTGCTTGTTCTCTTCGTTATTGCTTGTATCAGATGGCTCTGCGGCAGTATCTGTAGTGTCATTTGACTGTGCGTCTGACTGTGTATCTGACTGAGCATCCTGCTGCTGGTCCGTTTGATCTTCGCCACCTTTACCACGCCGACGACGACGTCTTGGGCGACGCTTGCGTCCACCATCTTCATTGTCGTTACTGTCGTTTGACGACGCATCCTGCGTTTCAGCAGCTGCACCGTCAGACTTGATACGATCCATGCGATAATCGGGTGGGATCAACGTGTCATCGTTCAAGAGGAAGACTTTAACGTCGAAGTCCGCTTCGATCTTCGTCAACAGATCGCGCTTTTGGTTCAAGATATACAGGGCAACTTCAGTCGGGACATGCATCGTGATTTCGTTATTACGCTTGCGCATCGCTTCTTCTTCTATGACCCGTAAAATCTGAAGTGCTGTCGTATCAGCAGAACGGCGAATGCCGGTGCCAACGCAATGTGGGCACGGCTCAGAATGAATTTCTTGTAAGCTTGGACGCAGGCGCTGACGCGACATTTCCAAAAGACCAAACGGCGAAATGCGACCAATCTGAATGCGTGCACGGTCTTTACGCATGGCATCCTTGAGGGCGCGTTCAACCTTATTCTGATTACGATTGTTCTCCATATCGATGAAGTCGATCACAATCAAACCTGCAAGGTCGCGCAAGCGAAGTTGACGTGCAACTTCATCGGCGGCTTCAAGGTTGGTCTTGTAAGCGGTCTCTTCGATGTTGCGCTCGCGGGTTGATTTCCCCGAGTTTACGTCGACAGCAACCAACGCTTCGGTTGAGTTGATGACAATGTAGCCACCAGACTTAAGCGTTACTTCTGGATAATGCATGCTGTCGATCTGGCTTTCGACCTGATAGCGCTGCAACAGTGGAATGTTTTCTTCCTTATAAGGCTGCACACGCTTGGCATGGCTTGGCATCATAAGTTTCATAAAGTCCTTGGCGACGCGGTAACCCTCTTCGCCGTGGATAACGACCTCTTCGATATCCTTGGTATAGATATCTCGGATCGATCGTTTTATGAGATTGCCTTCCTCGTGAATGAGGGAGGGGGCGATAGATTCCAGGGTTTTCTGGCGAATCTGTTCCCAAAGCCGGATCAGATACTCATAATCGCGTTTAATCTCAGCCTTGGTGCGTTTATCACCCGCCGTGCGGACAATAACGGCCATGCCATCGGGAATACTGAGGTCGGCAAGAATTGATTTCAGGCGCTTGCGGTCCTGGCCAGATGCAATCTTTCTGGAAATGCCGCCACCGCGCGCGGTGTTTGGCATCAAGACACAGTAACGACCCGCCAGCGACAGGTATGTCGTCAGCGCAGCGCCTTTATTGCCGCGCTCTTCCTTGACCACTTGGATCAATAGGATTTGGCGACGTTTGATAACTTCCTGGATTTTATACCGACGACGGTCAACAACCGGACGACGCACACTTTCTGCATCATCAATGGCGTCTTCGCCGCCACCAACTTCTTCGACAGGAACGTCACCATTGTGGCTTTCGTCTGCTTCTTCTGCTTCTTTAGCAGCAAGCTGGGCGTCTTCCTCTTCGGCGATCAGTGCTTCGCGGTCAGCAACGGGGATTTGGAAGTAGTCAGGATGAATTTCGCTAAATGCCAGGAAACCATGTCGATTTCCACCGTATTCCACGAAGGCAGCCTGCAAAGACGGCTCAACACGGGTTACTTTAGCGAGATAGACGTTTCCTTTAAGTTGGCGGCGAGATTCTACTTCGACGTCAAAATCTTCAACTTGATTTCCTGATAGCACAACCACCCTGGTCTCTTCCGGGTGGGAGGCATCTATTAACATGCGTTTGGTAGCCATTGAAATTAAAACTCCGCAGCACATCTGAGCCGGATGATCGACATTGTCGGATCAAGGGTAAAGGTTCAGCGTGCCAATAGGTGTGGTAAAAACCGGCGGCGCCTCGGGATTCGGCAACAGTGAGGGACACAGCACCAATTGGCGTCTGTATATCAGCAGTGGCGATCTTTCGGGCGGCTTGCACCGGCATGTGAAAAAACCTCTAATTCGGTGGTGTCGGGGTAACCCCGGCACACGCAGACAATTGCCGATAAAGGCGCACAGCGCCGCGACAAGGGTCTATAATCTGGATTGTATGAAACAATCTGCGTTAACATAACCGTAGGATTTAAATTCCACAATGTCATAATGAGATCGATGCACGCCCCGAGAGTGCTTGTCTGAGGTCGTATTGAAGCCCTATAAGGGCAAAATATAGTAATTTTGTGAACCGGTGCACACAAATTATGGTTAGCGGTAACCTGCGAATTTTATTTTTGGTGATGGCGATGCTCGCGTTTGCGACCCCTCAGGGATTCGCAGCAGACGCAGAGGTCACCGATATTCGCGTGGGCAAACAAGGTTTGTCGACACGCATCGTCATTGATCTAGACCGCCCGATTGCGGCAAAAGTGTTCACCTTGGCCGGTCCTGCCCGACTTGTGATCGATCTGCCCGAAGTTGGTTGGCGACTGCCGCCGCGCCCGTTGCCTGCCAACGTGGGTGTGCTTGCCAGATTGCGGTATGGGCTGTTTCAGCCTGGTAACTCCCGAATCGTCGTCGATCTTAATCAGCCATCACGGGTACACGATGCCATCGCATTGCCGGGCGCGGGGGGGCGGCCAGACAGGCTGGTCATCGATATGGCCCGCGCGACAGGCAAAGCCTTCCTGGAAAGCGTCGCTGGCCCACCTTTGGTCGTGCGCGGCAGCGAAACCCGCATTGTGAGTGCTGAGCCTGCGCCACAGAAACCCGCCGTGCGCACAGCACCGCCGAAATCGACGATTGCAGTGCCTAAAAAGCCAACACTACTAAAAACCGCTGCGCCAAAAATTGCCGTGCCACAAATAGCACAGACCAGTATTCAAAAGGGCTTTGCGGGACAGTCCAAGCTAGCATCTCTCAGGGTGCCCAAGAAACCACCCCTTCTGGGCACGGTTAAAAAGCGCATTATTGTGATTGATCCAGGCCACGGTGGCGTTGATCCGGGGGCCATTGGCGTATCGGGTATCTACGAGAAACACCTGACATTGGCGGCGGCAAAGGCGCTTAAGGGATATCTCGAGGAAACGGGCCGCTTCAAAGTCTACCTGACCCGAGACCGCGATATATTCATCCGCTTGCGAGGCCGCATCGAAAAGGCGCGTGAGCGGAAGGCCGATCTGTTTATCTCGCTACACGCCGACACGATCCGAAATCAAAAAGTCCGCGGCTTATCACTTTATACGCTGTCCGAACGGGCATCGGACAAAGAAGCCGGCGCGCTTGCCGAACGCGAGAACAAGGCTGATCTGATCGCCGGGATCGACCTGACCAACGAAAGTGTAGAGGTCACGAACATCCTGATTGATCTGGCACAGCGCGAAACCATGAACCAGTCGGCGAAACTGGCGGCGTTGCTGGTTGATGAGCTGAAATCACGCGTAAAAATCCTCCGCAACCCACACCGGTTCGCGGGCTTTGCCGTCCTCAAGGCTCCTGATATTCCGTCGGTGCTGATCGAGCTCGGGTTCATATCCAACAAAGACGACGAACGCGCGCTCCGCTCCAAATCCCACCGCCGCAAACTCGCCCAATCAATTGCCGGTGCTGTGGATCGATATTTTGAAAAAATTGAGTCTGCAAGCCGGCCTTAAGGTCCGCCATCCTGCGCATGTAGGGCTCAATCTTTCTCGCTACGTTCCTGGACCCCGGCCTTCGCCGGGGTGACGATTTTATAATTTTTATATCCTATAAGTCACACGCGTCATTCCGGCGTAGACCGGAATCCAGAGCTATAAATGAAGCTGGGAAATTTGCTATGAAGGCTGCACCAATTATACGAACGTCCGGTTTTCGCCTAGGCAGGCTGTCCTGACAGTGTTTCCCTTAAATCATTCCTACAAACTGTAACGCAGAAGCTGTTGCGTGGTTGCCTTACGGTTGTCACAATCGGCTGCTAAGGGCTGTTTGTTGGATGTTTATATGTGACAATAACGGCCTTGTTTCCAATTTGAGCGGTGCAACTAGATACCCATGAAGTTTTTTCTGCGCGTCACACTGATTTCGGTTTTTCTTCTTATCCTCGCAGCGGGTGCTGTGGGCGGGGGAACGCTGTGGATTTTGCATTCTTTTGGGCGGGATTTGGCGGACTATCGACAGCTGGCGACGTATGATCCGCAGGTGATGACCCGGGTTCACGCGGGTGACGGGCGATTGCTTGCCGAGTTCGCCATTGAGAAACGCGCTTTTGTGCCGATCGAAGCCATGCCGCGGCGGATCATTGATGCGTTCCTGTCTGCTGAGGACAAGTCGTTCTATACCCATTCAGGGATTGATTTCACCGGCGTTGCGCGGGCTGTTGTCAAGAACGTGCAGAACCTCGCCAGTGGCCGTCGTCTGGTTGGCGCATCGACGATTACCCAGCAGGTCGCAAAGAACTTCCTTTTGACCAATGAAGTCTCGTTTGACCGCAAGATCAAGGAAGCCATCCTTGCTGTACGTATCGAACGCGCGTTCACCAAGGACCGAATTTTAGAACTTTATCTCAACGAAATTTATCTGGGCTATGGATCGTACGGGGTCGCGGCTGCGGCGCTGAACTATTTCAACAAATCTTTGATTGAGCTGGATATCTCCGAAGCCGCTTTCCTGGCCGCACTGCCCAAGGCACCGAACAATTATAATCCTGTGACCAAACGTGCCGCCGCAAAAGGTCGCCGTAACTGGGTCATTGGGCGGTTGTTAGAAGATGGCCGGATCACACCCACCGAAGCAACCTCAGCGAGCAATCAGCCTTTGATGATTGCGGACCGTCAGGACACGGAATTTGTTCAGGCTGAATACTTCACTGAAGAAGTCCGGCGCGAGCTTGTTGCCCGCTTTGGTGAAGATCAGCTTTACGAGGGTGGTTTGTCTGTGCGTACGACCCTCGACCCAAGGATGCAAGCGGCTGCCAGAACGACGCTTCGGCGTGGTCTCGAGGCGTATGATCGCCGTCATGGCTACCGAGGGCCGGTTGGGACGATCCCTGCAGGGCAACGGATCGACACGACTTTGGATTGGCGGACGTATCTGGGCTCAATTGCGGGGCCCAAGGGCATGGGCGAGAAGCAACTGGCAATTGTGATTGGCGTCGATGATGCCAAAGGTTTCGCCAGCATCGGTGTCGAAGATGGCATTCTTGGCATGATCCCGCTGGACGAGCTGAAATGGGCGCGTATCCCGCTTGAGAAGCGTAAGCGCGGACCAGCGATCAAAAAACCATCCGACGTTCTTAAAGCTGGCGACGTCATTATTGTTGAGCCATTGGTCTTAACCGAAGAGCAAATCAAAGCTGCGTCATCGGACACATTACAATTTAGCCTGCAGCAAATTCCTGATGTCGATGGGGGCATCGTTGCCATGGACCCGCATACGGGCCGCGTTCTCGCAATGGCTGGCGGATATGCCTATGAGCGGTCTCAGTTTAACCGGGTTACGCAGGCGAACCGGCAACCGGGTTCAGCCTTTAAGCCGTTTGTATATCTAGCAGGTCTGGATCAAGGCTATACGCCTGCGACACGGATTTTGGATGCGCCGTTTGTGATTGATCAGGGTCCTGGGTTGCCAAAATGGCGTCCGGCAAACTATGGCCGCAAGTTCTATGGGGCATCGACGATGCGTCTGGGGATAGAGAAATCCCGGAACCTGATGACGGTGCGTCTGGCACAGACATTGGGGATGGAACGTATCGCCGAGTATGCGGCAAGATTTGTTATTAATGATCATTTGCCGCAAACATTGGCGATGTCGCTGGGTGCGGGTGAGACCACGCTGATCCGTTTGACCACGGCGTATGCGATGTTGGTGAACGGCGGCAAACAAGTGACGCCAACTTTGATCGACCGTATCCAAGACCGTTTGGGCCGGTCCGTTTATCGCCACGACAAACGAGCGTGTGATGATTGTCGTGCTGATGGATGGCATGAACAACGGGTGCCTCATATTCCTGATACGCGAAAACAGATGACCGATCCTGCCAGTGCATATCAGGTTGTGAGCATGTTGCAGGGTGTGGTTGAACGCGGCACAGGACGCCGGGTTTCAGAAGTCGGGAAGCCGCTTGCCGGGAAAACGGGTACAACAAACGAAGAGCGTGATACCTGGTTTATGGGCTTCTCGCCGGACTTGGCCGTTGGCGTTTTCGTTGGGTATGACGATCCTATTCCATTGGGCCGACGAGAAACGGGATCATCCGTCGCTGCACCAATCTTCAGGGACTTCATGAAGGAAGCGCTTGCGGGCCAGCCTGCAATTCCGTTTCGCATACCCCCTGATATTCGCCTTGTGCGGGTCAATGCGCGCACAGGTCTTCCGGCGCGCTCAGGTGATCGCAGTGTGATCCTTGAAGCGTTTAAGGAAGGCTCGGGGCCTGGAGAAGAAAACTCTGTGATTGAAGGGCAGGGGTGGAGCGGTGCGACGACAGACCCAAGCCTTTCGGGCGCACCATCAACCGGTACGGGCGGCCTTTATTAACGCTTTTGCCCTACGTCATTGGCACGATAATCCATTTTGAACTTTCAGATGTACTGAAACTTGCCAAAGTTTCGATGCAGGACTTGAGACTGTGGCGTGACAGCGTTACATAGTTGCACGCTTTATTCGAAGGGAACGCCAGCATGCGCGCTGAACTACAATCAATGGCCGACGAGATCAAGCAGTCCGCAGGACTGCTAAGGAGGCATCTTTGACTACGATCAAGCGGTTCTCCGGTTTCAGGAATTAAACTCCCTCGCTGAAAGTCCCTATCTTTGGGATGACCCAGAAAAAGCACAAGCCTTGATGCGGGAACGTACCAAGCTCGAAGTTGGTATCAAAGAGGTCGATGACCTGTTTGGCGATCTTCAAGACAACACCGATCTCATCGAACTCGCAGAAGCTGAAGATGACGCTGATGTTATGGCTGAGGCTGACGAAGCCATGGCCGAGCTTTTGGTTCGAGCTCAGAAGGCACAATTGAAAACATTGCTATCGGGTGAAGCCGACGCCAACGATTGTTATATCCAGGTGCAAGCGGGTGCAGGCGGCACTGAGGCGCAGGATTGGGCTGAGATGTTGCTTCGGATGTATTCGCGCTGGGCTGATAAACGCGGATATACTGTCGAGTGGCTTGAAGAAAGTCCCGGCGAAGAAGCGGGCATCAAATCGGCAACACTGAAGTTTAGCGGCGAAAATGCATACGGTTGGCTCAAGACGGAAAGCGGCGTGCATCGGCTTGTGCGGATTTCACCTTATGACTCATCCGCGCGTCGCCACACAAGTTTCTCATCCGCATGGATTTCACCGGTTGTCGACGACAACATTGATGTTGAGATTGATGATAAGGATCTGCGCGTCGATACGTACCGTGCATCCGGTGCTGGCGGACAGCACGTGAACAAAACAGAAAGTGCTATCCGGATTACGCACGAACCTTCTGGTATCGTTGTGCAATGTCAGAACGATCGCTCACAACACAAGAACCGGGCGGAAGCTATGTCGATGCTGAAAGCTCGTATTTACGAGATGGAGCTCAAAAAGCGCGAAGATGCGGCGCAAGAAACCGAGGCTGGTAAAACAGACATCGGTTGGGGCCATCAAATCCGCTCGTACGTTCTGCAACCATATCAGATGGTTAAAGACTTGCGCACCGATGCTGAAACGTCAAACACCGGTGCTGTCTTGGATGGCGATATCGATATGTTCCTTGAAGCGGCTCTCGCGGCAAAAATCAAAGACACCGAAGAGTTTGATCAGTAAAACCTGGTGCTTTACTGAACGACCAATTCTTTGAACAAGACCGTGTGGACTTTGATCGGCTTTAGTTTGTTCTCAATCACTTGAACCAATTCAAAAACGTAGTCGCTCGGACCCTTCTTTGCCGACAAGATGCTGACGCTCTTGGCCGCGTAAATGGGTCAGAATACCGTCCATGACCAAGTCCTGATTGTCTTCGAGACGGGAAACATCATCGGGCGATAATTGAACATGGATGACGGTATGTATAAACGGTGCCCGACACTCGTTTGTTTTCAGGTCGACGCGGATTTCAGGTAATGGGAAAAAGACAGGTTTACCAAGTGACAGCTGTGCCGATGATTGAGGGCGTTCCCACCCCATGATTGAGTCGACCCAGCCCATATAATAGGAAAGCCCACCACCAGCTGATATAATGAAAAATGTCGCGCTGACAATGATAAGGGCCAATGTGAACTTGGACTTTTTCTTAGTTTTTTTTCTTCTTTTTTGGTTTGTCTTCAGTTTCTTCGCCCATAGCGAGACCCTTCCCATAGATTTAAATCATCGTTGGGAAAGAGCGTAGCGGCTATACCCCGTTGGGGGAAGGACAGCTTAAGGAAATGAAGATCAGCCGATAAGTTCGGCGATATGTTTTTTAAGGCGCGCCATATCAAGAGGCTTTTCTTCGTACGTTGAGATGCCAGCATCAAAAGTGGCTGCCCGGTCATCGGCCGTCGCATGCGCAGTGAGTGCAATGATGGGAATATCTTTGGTGGTGGGGTCGGCCTTCAAGGCTTTGACCATATCCCAGCCGGTCATTTTAGGCATGCTCATATCTGAAATGATCAAATCAGGCGCATCACTTTTAGCCAACACAATGCCCGCCACGCCATCTTCTGCGGTGATCGTTTCGTGTCCGTCACCAGACAAAACATGTTCCATTAACTGGCGCAGGATTTCCTCGTCGTCGATGATTAATATTTTTGCCATTTGATCCTCATGTCTTGTCACTTAACGATGCCGGGTGTGCTGAAGTCCGTCAATGTGGATTAAGCAGCCACCATACGGTCTCGGCCTGACTCTTTTGCTTCATACAAATTGTTGTCTGCTTTTTTGACCAATTCTTCTGGCTTCATTGATTGTTTAAGCTTTACCGCTGCTGCCCCAATGCTGACCGTAACGTGATCAGTAACATTCGAAAATTCGTGTGGCACTTTGAGCGCATTCACACTTTTTCGTAATGTGTTGGCAGTGATCTCCGCGCCAGCGAGATCGGTGTCAGGTAGGACGCAAACAAACTCTTCACCGCCGTAACGCGCGACAAGGTCGCCTGGGCGATGAACAGATGAAGCGAGTGCCTGCGCGACTTTGACTAAACAATCATCCCCAGCCTGGTGACCGTAATGATCGTTGAACGGTTTAAAGAAATCGATATCTATCATTAAGACGGCAAGAAAAGCTTCATGGCGTACACCACGTTGCCATTCTGATTGGAAGTGCTCGTCAAAGCGACGGCGGTTAGGGATCGCTGTCAGGCCGTCTATAAAGGCAATCTGCTCAAGGTAATCCCGATAGCGTTTCAACTCGAGATGATTGCGGACGCGCGCAATGACAATTGGTGCACTGATCGGCTTGGTCACATAGTCAATAGCACCAATCTCAAACCCCTTGGCTTCATCGTTTTCGTCACTCAACGCCGTTGCGAAAATAACGGGGATTTCTTTTGTTTCAGGCAATGCTTTTAGTTTTTCACAGACCTCGTACCCATCCATTTCTGGCATCATAACATCGAGCAAAACAAGGTTGGGTTGTTGTTCGATACATAAATCGATGGCGGCTTGTCCATTTGTCGCAAATAAGATGTCACCAAGATCTTCGATGGTCTCGCTCAGGACTTCAATATTCAATGGTTTATCGTCGACGATAAGTATTTTTGTATTCGCGGCGAGATCGTTCACGTCTAAATTCCTATTCTAACTTAATTGTTTCTTTGATCTCGCCTAGAAGCTTGCCTACTTTGGCAAAATCAAGCTTATCAGCGGCCCGTCTTAAATCTACAAATGCACCGCTCGCATTGCCATTCAACGCAGCCTCAAGATCATCTAGCTTGTGACGCGTAGACATTTTATTCGCAGCAAAACCGGCTTCTAATAAGGGGAATAATTCTTTCAATTCCGCTGTATTCAGTTATGTATCGGATGTGCTCGCAGCTGGTTTGGTATCGCTATCTTTGGCGGCAAGTATTGTTTCTAATGTCGCTTTCGCCCGTTTGTGCGCAGTAATGATCGGGTCCATATCAAGAGGTGTGTCGCCTTTCTTGATTGCTGTCTCAAGATCTTTGGCTGCGACTTGAAGCTCTTCTGCGCCGATGGTGCCCGCCAACCCTGAAATTGTATGCGCAAGGCGTCCCGCGCCATCCCGGTCGTCGTCTTTGACCAAGACGGCAAGCTGTTCATCGAAGTCTGCATACTTGTCGTTGAAATCGTTGAGGAGCTTTAGGAAAAAGGCCTCGTCGAGACCAAGCCGCTTTTTAGCAGCCGCAAAATTAAAGCCATCGGCTGTTTTAGGAAGACGCTCTTTGGGCGAAGATGGTTTAGCTTTTGCGCTGGTCTGCGTCGGTTGTTCGTCGCCCGAGGCGCCGTCTTTTGGTTGTTTAGGCGACCATTTCGCTAATGTATTAAACAGATTAGTCGCATCAATCGGTTTGGGAATGTGATCGACCATGCCAGCTTCCATACATACGTCTCGTTCTTCTGCCATTGCATGCGCAGTCATGGCGATGATGGGAGGATGATCGTTACTCTGAGCACGAATACTGCGTGTTGCTTCATAGCCATCCATGACAGGCATTTGTAAATCCATGAGGATGACATCAATGCCTTCAGGGTTGTCGCGCATACGATCTACAGCGAGTTGACCATTGTCGACAACGTCAGCCTTAACCCCAACCTCATCAAGAATGCCAACGGCGACTTGCTGGTTGATGGCATTGTCCTCAACTAATAACACACGCATTCCCTCGAGGAGTTTGAGCGTTTTTTCTTCGCCGAAATCATTCATGCGTCGTGCTGATGTGCTCGCACTATCATCAGCGAAGTAATCTGTGATGACGTCAATTAATAGTGATGTGTTTAGAGGTTTCACAAGGAACCTGGCCAGGCCAATTTCGTCGGCCTTTCGCATAGCTTCATTACGTCCATGAGCTGTGATCATGAATATTCCAGGCGGTGTTTTATCTTTCGACTGGGTAACTGTATTAATACGTTTGCTGACTTCCATGCCGTCGATTGGTGGCATCCGCCAGTAGACAAGAACAATGTCGTATGGGGCGTCAGAATCGAGTTTTTGCTCATAATCTGCAAGTGCTTCAAGAGGGTCCGTAAAGCAATCTACATTCGAGAAATTGAGGCTTTGCAATGTATCGCTAAGGATATCTATTGCTGTTGGATTGTCATCGATAACGAGAACATTTACCTTCGATGGATCAATGCTTTTAGGCAACCCTTTAGCCGTGTCAATTGTTTGTACATCAATAGGAATTTCAACGGTAAAGACACTTCCTTCGCTGGGGGTGCTCTCAACGCCGATGGTGCCACCCATCAATTCGGCCAGATTTTTCGAAATCGCAAGGCCTAGCCCTGTGCCACCAAACTGGCGCGTGGTTGAGCTGTCCGCTTGCGAAAATGATTGGAAAAGTCGTGAGAGTTGCTCCGGCGTCATGCCAATGCCGGTGTCAGATACTAAGAAAACAATGGTCGCGCTGGTCTCGTTAGAATCTTTAACGCCAATACGAACGACAACCTCGCCACTTGCTGTAAATTTAACCGCATTCGATGCTAAGTTAGTGAGGATTTGTCCAAGACGGAGTGGGTCACCAATCAATGCACGTGGGACATCTGG
>Ga0115564_10003111_pt1 | contig 14077 bp, 15 predicted proteins | sample COGITO_mtgs_1105_7_FD_88680 | JGI IMG/M metagenome (GOLD analysis project Ga0115564, IMG submission 88680) | Pelagic marine microbial communities from North Sea - COGITO_mtgs_110523 | ecosystem: Environmental > Aquatic > Marine > Epipelagic | place: Germany:Helgoland, sampling site Kabeltonne...
AGGCCATAAGCCGGATTCTGTCGTGTCTTATCATTTATCTAGGTTCACAATTACTCATGAACTCGAACCGCCTACCCTTCTGCTACGAACGAGCCGCTCTCAAACACAGATTTACTTGGCGTTGCACCGTATAGAGTTTACCTGGTTTCACTACAGCCTTACCTGTACATTCTTTCTGCTGCACTTGTCCTATTCGTCGAAACGAATGACGGGTGTTACCCGCTATACTGCCCTATGGTGTCCGGACTTTCCTCTCCTCGCACAAGGCGAGCAGCGATAAGAGACCTGCTTAGGACAAAGGTACACTATTGTTAATAATTTTTGAAGCTAATCCCGACGATAACGAGGATTTCCCATTCGGTTTTTTTACATTTGAGTATATGGAATCATTTGTAGTATCTGCGCTAAAATACCGACCACAACACTTCAGTGATGTTGTTGGACAGCAGGCCATTACTCAAACCCTTGAAAATGCAATTAGCAAAGATCAACTCCCCCAAGCTCTATTGTTTTGTGGGCCACGTGGGGTGGGCAAAACCACTTGTGCACGTATTCTGGCCAAAAAAATAAATAGCGCTAGTGAAACCGATACCGATCAAGACTTTGCTTTCAATATTTTTGAACTCGATGCAGCCTCTAATAATTCTGTTGACGATATCCGAAAACTGAACGAGCAGGTAAGGATTCCCCCGCAAACAGGAACACACAAAGTGTACATCATTGATGAGGTACATATGCTTTCTACCGCTGCCTTCAATGCCTTTTTAAAAACACTTGAAGAGCCCCCTAAACACGTTATTTTTATTCTTGCTACGACAGAAAAACACAAAATCATCCCCACCATTTTATCGCGCTGTCAAATCTTTGAATTCAAACGCATTACTCCAAAAGATATTCAAGTTTACTTAGAAGGTATAGCCAAGGAACAAAAGGTTGAATTTGAAGAAGAAGCCCTTTTCCTTATTGGACAAAAAGCAGATGGCGCCATGCGCGATGCCTTGTCAATTTTTGATCGAATGAGTAGTTTTTGCAATAAGAACCTAACTGTTGCAGCTGTTGCAGAAAACTTGAATATCCTCGATCATTCTGCCTACTTGGCCCTAACACAGAAGCTGATTGATCATGCCATTCCAGAAGCATTGATTCAATACAATGAAATTGTTCAAAAAGGTTTTGATGGACAGCAATTCATCAGTGGATTAGCAGCTCATTTTCGTGATTTATATCTCTCAAAAGACCCAAAAACAGTTGGTCTGCTTGAAATAGGCGAACGTCTTCAACAACAGTATGCAGATCAATCTAAACAGCTTGGCTTGCCTTGGTTAGCAGAAGCTATAGAACTTGCGAACAACTGTGAATTGAATTATAAAAATTCGCAAAACAAACGCCTTCATATTGAACTCTGTCTAATGCAAGTTGCTTCCCTCCATTTTAATGGAGAAAAAAAAAAGGAAGTTTAATTCCCACCTCCTTCTTTCTTCAGAAAAAATCAGTTGATTATTCTGTTGCACAGTTAGAAGATACTCCAGCGGTTGAAGAAAGTAAAGCTGCTTTTAAGGCCGATACACCAAAACCAGAAAAAAAGCTTACTTCAAGTCCAACTGAAGAAAACACCAAGGAAATCCTTCCTCCAACTCCTGCAACAACGCCAAAAATTGATATACAGCCCAAAGAAGGAAAGCAAATATCTTCTCTTTCAATCGCAAGTATTCAACGTAAAAAAGAATGGGAAAAACAACAAAAACCCATAGAAAACAAGCTGGACTTACCCAATGAAGCTTTTACCCAAGAAGACTTAGAGCGGCATTGGAAAATATACCAACAAGAGAAATCAGATAAACGAGAACAAAATATTGCTTCCCTATTTCAGTTGAGCACACCTAAAATAATAGACAATAACACCCTTGAATATACTGTACCTTCCTCCCTCAATAAAGTAGAGATGGAAAGAGAATTTGTGTATTTCCTTCCATTTATTCGCAAGGCGCTTAACAACTTTTCAATTGTGATAAATGTCATCGTGAAAGAAACCGGAGAGAAAAAATTTATCTATACTCCTGAAGAAAAATACCAACGTTTGATCGAGATCAATCCTCTACTGGGAAAACTACGTAAGGAGCTCGATTTAGACCTTTAATTCCTGGTGCTAATCCAAGGATTTTTTTTGACTACTTTTTTTTGCCGCTAGCGTAAAGTACCTTAATCATACCATCTGCCAATCCTATTTTAGGCACATATATTTCAGAAGCACCACTCCATTGTAAGGCTTTAAGATAAATCTGAGTTGCTGGTATAATTACATCTGAACGGTCTGGGTTTAACTCCCATTGAACAATACGTTCTTCATACGTCAACTTATTCAATTCCTTATAGAGTGTGTTTAGCTTGATATAGCTCAACGGTCTGCCCTCTTTTATTCCAGCAATTTTGAACAACTTGTTGATATTTCCACCAGAACCTAGGAGGGCAATTTTACTGTGTTCATGGGTGTTTTGCTCTATCCAATTTTGAATTTCAAACCAAATTTTATCGCTCACCATTTTGTTAATCATACGCACAGTGCCCACTTTAAAGGACTTAGAGATAATGCGTTCTCCTTTTACTAAAATGGAAAATTCTGTACTTCCTCCCCCAACATCGATAAATAAAAAGGTTTTGTTTTTATTGATTGATTCAAAAATATTGGTGGTAGAAATAATTTCTGCTTCCCGTTTTCCATCAATGATTTGTATGTGAATCCCCGTATTTTTCTTTACCAGCTGAACTACTTCTTCGGCATTATTGGCTTCACGAAGCGCAGAGGTAGCACAGGCCATATAGGCTTTAACATTACTGATTTTCATAATGTGTTTAAAGGCTTTCATCGCTTTAACCACGCGTTTTTTGTTCTTTTCTGAAATTTCACCAACAGTAAAGGAGTCTTCTCCCAAACGAATGGGAACCCGTACAATAGAACTCTTCATGAATTTTGGCGGTTCCTTTTTTGAACTGATTACATTCGAAATAAGTATTCTAACAGCATTTGAACCTATGTCAATAGCCGCATATTGTTCTATTTTCATTGAGACATTTTAGCGCTAAAATAATCGTAAGTGGCCCATTGCGATCGGATCGATTTACCCTTGTTCTGAACAAAAGCATTCTTTTTTGCAGTATTGACAAGACGAGCTTTTACATTGTCATTCCAACTAATCATAAAGGTATCTAACAATTCTTTTTGCAAATTTTCATCCAGAATGGGACAAGCCACCTCGATGCGATTATCGATATTTCTTGTCATCCAATCGGCAGAAGAAATATACATTTTTGGAGAACCATCGTTTTCAAAAATATAAATTCGCGGATGCTCTAGGAACTTATCAACAATACTGATTACTCTAATATTCTCGCTCATCCCTTCTACCCCAGGAATGAGACAACAAACCCCTCTGACAATCATATCGATCTGAACTCCAGCTCTACTGGCTTCATAAAGTTTACTGATGATTGCATTGTTGGTCACATTGTTCAATTTGAGTTGAATCTTGGCTTTTTTTCCATTTCGCTTGTTTTGTATCTCATTATCAATCAAGCGAATCAAAGCAGAAAATGTATAGTGAGGCGAAACAATTAGATGCTTGTACTTTTTGATCTTGTAATTTACTTCTAAAAAGTCAAAAACTTTTAAAACATCTTTGAGTATTTTTTGATGGGAGGTGAATAAAGTATAGTCGGTATAAATTCGTGCAGTTACCTCATTAAAGTTACCTGTACTGATGAAACCATAGCGTTTCAACTTCTTTCCTTCTTCCCGTTCAATGACACAAATTTTCGAGTGAACCTTTAATCCTGGTACGCCAAAAATTAGGTGAACTCCAGCGCTCTCTAAATTTTCAGCAACCTGTATATTGTTTTCTTCATCAAAACGAGCTTGTAATTCAATTTGCACGACCACCTTCTTTCCATTCTTGGCGGCATTGATTAAAGAACTAGCTACTTGCGATAGCTTTGCCAAGCGATAGATGGTAATTTTTATTGTCTTTACTTTTGGATCCAAGGCAGCTTCACGCAAAAACTTTATTACATAGGCGAAATTGTGATAAGGCGTATAAATTAAGTAATCTTTCTTGGCTACAGCCTCCAACATGTTTTGACGCAACGATAAATCATGAATTGGTAACGGTTGAAATTTACTGTACAACAACTCTTTCCTTTCTAAACTTGGGAAATTCATATAATCTCTCCTGTGATGGTAACGCCCTCCAGGAATTAGACTATCAGAAGTAGCCACACCTAATTTTCGCATGACAACTTTTAAGGTTTCAGGAGCAATACTATTGTCATAAACCAAGCGAACAGGATCTCCCGCAAGGCGGTCTTTAACGCTATTGATGATTTTTTCAATATAACTTTTTCCAACATTTTCTTCAATATCTAGCTCGGCATCACGTGTTATTTTTAACATATGCCCCTCAATACTGCTATAATTAAACATGCTAAAAATCAAGTGAAAATGATAGCGAATCAAATCATCAAGCATCATTAAATATTGTTTTCCATCTTCTACTGGGAGTACAACAAAACGATCAACCTCCTTCGGTAACTCTATAAAAGCGTATAAATTATCATTAGTAGGATCATTCTTGAGGTCCATTTTAATGGCTAAAAAGGCAATATTGTCTGAAAAATCTTGTTCTTCTTCCTTGAGGATTACCGTTACGAGAGCAGGACTAACTTTCTGCAAAAAATAGTCGGTCAGAAATTCAGCCTGTGATGGACTTACTTCCTTTTCATTGATAAAATGAATGTTTTCTTTTTGAAGTTGCTCCTCTATTTCTTCTAGGGTTTTGGCACTTGACTCTTGCAACTTGATCACTACTTTTGTAATCTCTTCCAAGAGTTTAGATGCTTCAATTCCACCAAGGGCTTTTTTACCTGACTTTTCAGATTGGGAAATGCGTTTAACAGTAGCAAAACGCACTTGAAAAAATTCGTCTAAATTATTGGAGAAAATACCCAAAAAACGCAGACGTTCAATAAGGGGAACCGAAGGATCGGCTGCTTCTTGTAAAACCCGAGCATTAAAATCAAGCCAGCTCAATTCTCTATTGATGAATTTATCTTTTACCATTTCTTTTGCGCTTCGTTTTTAGAACCATAAATTAAATCTCCCTTGGCTAGTTCCGACCATTTGTCTTGTGCAAAAGTAAGGGAAATCCAGTCGGCGGTCTTGAGTTCTGGAGCAGGTTTAACAGAAAAATAATCTGCAGCATCGCTGAAAGCAGGATTATGCCCTACCAGTATGATTTTTGACCATTGCTCTTGCAATTGATGCAGCTGCTCAATAACCTGCCTTCCATTAAAAGTGTAAAGGGCCTCACTGAGTTGAACTTTTGAAAACGAAAAACCAATTTCATGGGCCAGTATTGCTGCCGTATGCATAGCGCGATTGGCTGGACTGGACAATATATGGTCAAATGAAAGAAAGGTACTTTTGTAATGCTGAGCTACTGCTGCAATAGCTTTCATTCCTTTGGGTTGAAGCGGACGGTCTCGATCTGCCACTTCATATTCCCAAGATGATTTTGCATGTCGTAAGAACAATACTGTTTTCATTTAAGGGGAAAGACGTTTCACTTCCCATTCTTTAGAAAGCGTTTGTGAATATTCTAAACGGTCATGCAAACGATTGGGACGTCCTTGCCAAAATTCAATGACATTCGGTCGAACCAAAAAACCACCCCAATGCTCGGGACGTTTAGGGGATTTGTCTTTGTATTCAACCTCCAAGGCCTTTAATTGATCCTCTAACACTTTTCGCGAGCTGATCGAGGCGCTCTGGTCTGATGCAATGGCACCCAATTGACTCCCCAAGGGGCGAGAATAGAAATAAGCATCTGACTGTTCTGGACTAACTTTTTCTGCCACACCTTTAATGATGACTTGGCGTTCTAAGGCAGGCCAAAAAAAGCTAAGTCCTACTTTAGGATAGGCTAAAATTGCACGTCCTTTTTGACTAGTATAGTTAGTGTAAAAAACAAATCCTTCTGAACTAAACTGCTTTAATAAAACAATTCGCGCTTTGGGATAAGCATCTTCTCCAAGGGTCACTATAGACATGGCGTTGGCTTCCTCTATCGCAGGATGATGCTCAGCCTCAGCAAACCAATCTTGAAATAATACAATGGGAGAGGTCTTCTTTAATGCATCGCTTAGGTCTCCTTTTTCATAGGATTTACGTAAATGGCCAATGTCTTTAGAAGTGTTCATGCTGCAAGGTACGATTTCGTATTTTTTTTTGGAAATAAACCTCCTTAACTTTCTGCTTTTCCTTTAAAAAACAAAGTTTTTGCCATCTTCGGCCAATGAAACATTTTTGAAATATTTGTTTGCTTGAACAATAAAATCATTCAAATCGGGGTAACGCGAGGAAAAGTGTCCTAGGATCAAATGACCAACCTGGGCGCTGGCGGCAATTTGTGCAGCCTCGGCTGCGGTACTGTGCTTTGTTTTCTGGGCCAGCTCTTTATGTAGGTCAAGAAATGTTGCTTCGTGGTATAAACAACTCACACCAGCAACCAAGTCTGATAGATCTGGCTTAAAGGCCGTGTCACTACAAAAAGCATAGGATTTTGGAGAATCGGGTGGATAGGTTAGAAGGGAGTTCGCCAATAATGTTCCATCATCCAAACGAATATCTTTCCCTTGTTTCAAGTTTTCCATATCGCTAATATCAACTCCGTATTGATCGATCATGGCTTTATTGATTTTTCTCGGGCCTTCTTTCTCCCGAAATAAATAACCGTTAGTGTATACTCTGTGAAGCAAGGGAAGAGTCTCAACAGTAAACTTCTCGTGATCCAAAATCAATTCAGAAGTGGTGCTTTCCAACTCATGAAAATAGAGGTTATAATCTGTCCAAGATTTCGCTAATTTTAGCTGAAGACTGATGATTTCCTTGATCCCCTTTGGCCCATAGACGTTTAAATCTGCTGTTCGACCCAGTAAACGGAATGTACTAATTAGGCCAATCAAACCATAAAAATGATCTCCGTGCAAGTGTGAAATAAAGATATGCTGAATTCGGGCAAATTTAATTCCAAGTTTTCGCAATTGAATCTGTGTTCCTTCTCCGCAATCAATAAGAATTAACTGCCCTTTGATTTCCAATAACTGCGCTGTAGTTTGCGCATTCTTTCTGGGAGTGGCTGCATTGCAACCGAGAATTGTCAACTCCATCTTAAAAACCTAAATCACGTTCAATTCGCTCCATCTCAATAAAATCCATTGCTTCACCTAGGCTGGGAACGACAATCCAGTCCTCGGGTAAGTTGGAGTGTTGTTCTGGCAGAGCAACCAAAATGAGTGAGTGATCTTTGGTCGACAGTCCTTCGATTATATCTGTTAACGCTGAAGTAAATTCAGGAGTGAAAGAGCAATCCAATGCATTTAAGATCAAATCATTATTGACCAAGGAAAGCAGTGCATCTTTGTTCAAAGAATCACCTAGTTCAACCGTATGAATTGGCGCATCAAAATCTCCCATTAGGCTTCTGGTTTGATGAGTTTAGAAGCGAGTAAATAAATAACAGCCATACGAATCGCTACTCCATTTTCTACCTGATCCAAAATAATGGCCTGATTAGAGTCGGCAACATCGGAACTGATTTCTACCCCTCTATTCATGGGGCCTGGGTGCAAAACAATGATCTCTTTTCGCAAACTCTTCAAGAGCGGAAGGCTTAAGCCATACAATTGAGTGTATTCGCGTATTGACGGAAAATAACTCTTGTCCATTCGTTCGTTTTGAACGCGGAGCATGTTGACGGCATCGCACCACCGCAATGCTTTTTTAAAATCGGGTTCAACTTTTACGCCTAAAGATTCTATGTGTTTAGGAAGAAGACTTTTTGGTCCGCAGACCTTGACCTCTGCTCCTAGCATATTGAGGGCGAAAATATTGGACAAGGCAACGCGAGAATGTAAAATATCACCAACAATGACAATCCGTTTTCCAGCAACCTCGCCAAATCTCTCCCGAATAGAATAGGCATCCAATAAGGCCTGAGTAGGATGTTCGTGTGTCCCATCTCCTGCATTGATGATGCAAGCATCCACGTTTTTTGACAGGAATTCTGCCGCCCCAGGATTGGGGTGACGCATAATGACCATATCTACTTTCATGGCCAAGATATTGTTTACTGTATCGATAAGGGTTTCTCCCTTTTTAACAGAAGATTGTGCTGCAGAGAAATTAATGATATCAGCACTCAGCCGTTTTTCTGCCAATTCGAACGATAATTTTGTTCGCGTTGAGTTTTCAAAAAATAAATTGGCAATGGTTACATCACGAAGACTGGGGACCTTTTTAATGGGACGATTAATCACTTCTTTGAAATGATCTGCCGTTTCGAAGATCAAATGTAAATCGTCTTCTTTGAGGTATTTTATTCCCAATAAATGATCAACACTTAGTTCTTTCATAGATGGTCTTTCAATAAAAATACGGCATCTACCGCATGGGTTTCACTCCATTCTACCGTTACTTTATCGTTTTGCAATGCATCGACTTGCCGTCCAACATAATCGGGCTGTATGGGTAAATCGCGACTAAAACGACGATCAATTAATGCTAATAATTCTATACTCTTTGGGCGCCCATATGATTCAATGGCTGTTAAAGCAGCACGAATGCTTCTTCCTGTGTACAACACATCATCAATAAAAACAATGTCCTTTCCTTCAATGGGGATATTCATTTCGGAAGAACTGGCCGCATGGGGTTTGTCGCTTCTACGAAAATCATCACGGAAAAAGGTGATGTCAAGTTTTCCACTTTGCAAAGCTGGTACCTTATATACAGTTGTGAGCAAGTGAGTAAGTTTATTGAGTACATTGACTCCTCGAGGTTGCAGACCAATGAGAACACAATTCGAAAAATCCAGGTGATTTTCGATTAATTGACAAGCCAAACGATGCAGTAAAATATCGATTTGATGTGCATTGAGTAAAAGCTTAGGCTGCATAAGATAACTTTCTACAAAAATAGAACTTTTTCACTAGGGATTCGGTTCATTCCAAAAAAAAACCCGCTGTAAACAACGGGTTATCATATAAAAGGAGTAAGAACCTTATTTTTTATCCATTTGCTCCTTCAAGTTGGCCAAAGCATCTAAATCTCCAAGGGTTGTTTTTTCGGCATTTTCTGCTTGCATTTTCTTTGTAGCCGTGCGAATATTCTTTCGCTCTTCTTCTCTGAAAATTGCTGTATGCGATGCAACAACTCGTTTGAAGTCTTTATTGAATTCAATGATTTTGAAATCAATTGCTTCTCCTAAACCAACCTTAGATCCGTCTTCTTTTTCCAAATGACGTGAAGGTACAAAAGCAACGATGTCCTCGTTAAAGGCAATGGTCGCTCCCTTGTCTACCATTTCTGTAAGGGTAGCATTGTGGACTGTTCCTTCAGCAAAATCGGTTGCGTATTTGTCCCAAGGATTATCTTGGGTTTGTTTGTGTCCAAGACTCAATTTACGTCCATCAACATCCAATTCAAGTACTACAACGTCGATGGTTTCACCAACAGTCAATACTTCAGATGGGTGCTTCACTTTCTTGGTCCAAGAAAGATCAGAGATATAAACTAAACCGTCGATACCTTCTTCCAATTCGATGAATACACCGAAATTAGTGAAGTTGCGAACGATTCCCTGGTGTTTAGAACCAACAGGATATTTAGAGGTGATATCTGTCCATGGATCTTGCGATAATTGCTTGATCCCTAAAGACATTTTTCGGCTTTCGCGATCAATGGTTAAGATCTGTGCTTCTAGCTCATCGCCAACGTTCACAAAATCTTGTGCAGAACGCAAGTGGGTTGACCAAGACATTTCAGACACGTGAATCAATCCTTCAACACCATCTTCTATTTCAACAAAAGCACCGTAATCTGCGATTACTACTACTTTTCCTTTTACTTTCTCTCCTTCTTTGATGGTATCTCCCAGTTTTTCCCATGGGTGATCGCTCAATTGCTTCAATCCAAGTTGGATACGTGATTTGTTGTCATCAAAGTCAAGGATTACAACATTCAATTTTTGATCCAATTCCAAGACTTCGCTTGGGTGATTGATACGACTCCAAGAAAGGTCGGTAATGTGAATCAATCCATCTACTCCACCAAGGTCAATAAACACACCATAAGAAGTAATGTTTTTCACAGTACCCTCGAGTACTTGTCCTTTTTCGAGTTGACCGATGATTTCTTTTTTCTGCTCTTCAATATCTGCTTCGATCAATGCTTTGTGCGAAACAACAACATTTTTAAATTCATGGTTGATTTTCACCACCTTGAATTCCATTGTTTTGTTTACGTATTGGTCGTAGTCACGAATTGGCTTAACATCAATTTGAGATCCAGGTAAGAAAGCTTCAATACCGAATACATCGACAATCATTCCTCCTTTGGTACGACATTTAACAAAACCATTTACGATTTCGCCACTGTCGTGGGCATTGTTAACGCGATCCCATGCTTTGATTACACGCGCCTTACGGTGTGATAAAACCAATTGACCTGTTCGGTCTTCACGGGTGTCAACAATTACCTCAACCTTATCACCTTCTTTTAGGCTGGGATTGTAGCGGAATTCGTTCAAGGAAATTACTCCTTCAGATTTTGCATTTATATCGATAATTGCTTCACGATCAGTCATATGCACAACTGTTCCTTCAATAACATCATCGTCTGCTGTGTCCACAAAGTTTTTACTAACCAATTCTTCGAATTCAGCCAATTGCTTGTCTTCAATAACATCAATTCCTTCTTCGTAGTGGTGCCAGTTAAAGTCTGCCAAAAAGTCTTCTGCAGAATTTGCAGTAGGAGTTTCTGCTACTGGAGCGGCTTCTTCTTGGGTTTCTTCTTGAACTTGTGGAGTTTCTGCAGCTAGAGGAGCTTCTTGCTCTGGTGCTGCTTGTGGTGTGGTTTCTTCAGCCATAGCTAAAAAAATGGTTTTGTATTCTGCTGTATCACAGGACTTTAATTAAAATACAACAGAAGTTGTTGGTGTTTGTTTTGTGTACTCCCTGCCCTGTCTAATCAAAAGAGTGTGCAAATATAAACCTAAATGCTTGATGAACAAGGAAAATCAATAAATTATCTATAGTCTATGTTAGTTCTCAAAAGTTTTGTAATTTAAATTTTGAAGCTTCCATGAGCTAGTTAACTTTGTAATTGCAGTCATAAAAATTCAACCCAGCCCAACCAGCTAATAAAAGAAAAATGAAACATATTATCGCCCCATAAGCATAAACAACCAATAATAATTACACCCCAAATATTTTACCCTCTTTTAACCTAAAACCTATGTTCTTTCATGAAAAAGTTACTTTCTTTTGATTTCTCTCATATTCGTGGGGATCTTTTTGGCGGTCTAACCGCAGGTATTGTCGCTCTTCCGCTTGCATTAGCCTTTGGCGTAAGCTCTGGTCTTGGCCCCAGTGCAGGACTTTACGGAGCTATATTTGTTAGTTTTTTTGCTGCTCTTTTCGGTGGGACACCCACCCAGATATCGGGGCCACTATTCGAACTGTGGTTAACATCAATTCAGGAGGAAAAACCCGCTTATCTGGAATGATTGCTGGTCTATTATTACTGTTTATTCTTTTGGCAATAGGCCCTATCGCTTCCAGGATTCCAGCTGCAGTTTTAGCCAGTATTCTAATCACTGTTGGAATTGGAGTGATGGACTACAAGGGTTTAAAGGCTATTCCGTTTATGCCAAGACAAGAAGTATTAATTTTGATTACCGTATTGGTGCTTTCCTCTGTCTGGAATTTGGTCTATGCTGTAGGAATTGGATTGGTCATTGCTTCTTTAATGTTCATGAAGAAAATTGGAGATTTAACCAGTGATAGCTTTAATGTTACTCCCCTAAAATTAGAAGAAGCATGGGAAGACGAATTCGAATTTCCAAAGAATCTAAGGGAAGAAGTCTTTATCAAACATTTAGATGGTCCGTTGTTCTTTGGTTCTACCTCAAAATTCACTGAAATAATCAAACAAATTCCCAGTACCTCCTCGACCCTAGTGATCCGTTTAGACAAGGTACCCTATATTGATCAATCTGGATTGTATGCCTTCGAGTCAATTATCATTGATCTAGCGCAACACGACAGGAAGGTTCTTTTGGTCGGCATAAAAAAACAACCCCTTTATATGATGGAGCGCATCGATATCATTCCTGATCTAATTCCTAAAGAACAAATCTTTAGTAACTTTAAGGAATGTGTCAAATGGTTGGGAAATAATGTAAAAGATGCATTCAAAAGCTAAAGTCTTATACCAAGAAAAGCAGCGTTTTACCAAATGGTGGATGTGGCTTGTCATCCTTCTGCCTTTGGAGATCGCCTTGAATGCCTTCTATTTTCAATACTCCCTGGGCATTCCCTTTGGGAACAAGCCACTAACAGATGAAGCACTTATCGCCTTTTTCCTTTTCGGAATTGCCTTTGCCTATTTTTTTAGAATAAATGAATTGAGAACTGAGCTAACCGAAGATGGAATTCATGTACATTTCTATCCATATACCTCTCGAACAGTTGCTTGGGGGGAAGTTGAGCACTGTGAGGTTATCCCTTACGATTTTGTGGGTGGGTGGGGCGTTCGCCTTTGGACCAAGTACGGAACTGTTTACAATGTACAGGGAGGAAAGGGCTTATTTGTGCAGTTGAAAAACAATAAAAAGTTTTTGGTTGGGACACAAAAGCCAGCAGAACTCCAACTATTGGTGAAACAGCTAAAACACTCTACCCTCGATGTGATCGCAGAGTAATTGAAATACAGCCTTTACGTCCATTGTTGAAGTGTCAATTTCTATAGCATCTTCTGCCTTGGCTAATGGAGCAATCGTGCGTGTACTGTCCATGCGATCGCGTTCAATTACATTGGCCAACACCTCTTCAAACGAAGCCGGAATTCCTTTGGCTTGCATTTCTGCATAACGACGCTTTGCGCGAATTTCTGGCTCGGCATTTAAAAAGAATTTATGGGCAGCATTCGGGAAAACTACTGTTCCAATATCACGTCCGTCCATGACCACAGAGGTAGCTTTTGACAAATTGCGTTGTTGCCTCAATAAATGAGTCCGAACAGCCGGAATGGTGGCTACCATACTGACCAAATTAGAAATTTCTGATGTCCGCAACTCCTCTCCATACACGCTGTCATTCATTGCCATCTGTCTTTGACCCTCTTTTCCTTCTTTCCATGAAAACTGTAATCCAGGAAGGGCTTTCTCTAATTCAGCCACATCAATAACACCCTTATCAACTAAATTGTGCTGCAATGCAAAGTGACCAATAGCACGGAACATATATCCAGTATCCATATAGGTATATCCTAAATGCTGTGCCAATTGCTTAGAAAGTGTGCTTTTGCCCGTAGAGGCATATCCATCAATTGCTATAACTGTAGTTGTCATTGAACAAAGATAAGATTAGTAGGTGGATTTTCGTGTAGTCAACTTACCATCCGTTCGTTGAAAATAAAAATTAAAACCCAGTTTGTTTTGCGCAATAGAAGATACACTGGTTGTTTTTAAGGGAATATTAGTTAGGGGTTTAGCGCTGTCTATTCGCGCTTGTAATGCCTCTGGAACAAACGGTAATTTGTTGGCATGAAAATCGATGATTCTTTTTTGGTCGGGCTGTTGACGAGACACAAATTCTTTAAAGCGCAGCGTCCGATCGAGCCACCATTCTTGTGTATACAGCGTACAGGAAGACCATAGGTGAATATCTTTGGTCGACAACTTACGCACATGCAACTCAGCCTCATCCCATTTAAGCTCACAAAAATCGCCAGCATTATACAGCAATAAGGTAAATGGCTCTATACCATCAAAATTAAATGCATCCATAAATGCATCGATAGTGGGATAGTCAAAATAGGCCAATGCCATTGCGCCTCGACTCATCGAATAGTTTTCTCTTCGTTGGTGGGGTTCAAAAGCTCCATTCAATATACAGCTAAATTGATCTTTATCTGAAAAAGCAATCCAGGTTCCTTTGGCTGCTGCGTCTTGCGGAAAAGTGACCA
>Ga0115564_10003123_pt1 | contig 14046 bp, 11 predicted proteins | sample COGITO_mtgs_1105_7_FD_88680 | JGI IMG/M metagenome (GOLD analysis project Ga0115564, IMG submission 88680) | Pelagic marine microbial communities from North Sea - COGITO_mtgs_110523 | ecosystem: Environmental > Aquatic > Marine > Epipelagic | place: Germany:Helgoland, sampling site Kabeltonne...
AAGACGGGAAAACAGTTAATGAAATACCTAATCCGTTCCTCATAAGCCGCATGAGGGCCTGATCGCGACGGCACAAAACCGCGGCTCGGTCATGGGGAGTGGGTGGACCCTCGTTGTCTAGAAATGAGCTTTGTGCACGGCGGACGTTGCAACATATTGGCAACTGGGTGTGCGGGCTCAAATTAAGCGCTTTACAGAAATTGGGTAAATTGCTTAGTGGCCATGAGTCACGACCACGCTATCCGATAGAGCAACGAACTCCAAGGTTTTCCATCAACATTTGACAAGTTGGCTAGGGAAATAGCGTAAGTGGCCGTTGCTTGAAATCGCAGTCGTTCTCACGTTGGTATCCTTTGCCTCCATTTTCGTGTTGACCGGATTAGATGACCTCGTTACTCGGTCAACAACCGGGGGTCATATCAAAATGGATTCACTGCAGGGGGATCATGCCAGGCGCACGATTTGGGAACTCTCTCCGAAGTAGTTGGTGGCAGGACCCCGTGGTCGTCTCATGTCAAATCAGTAGATAGATCGAATAAAAACGTGAGCTTTCGTTGATCGTAAGAAGTGGGCAGCTGCAATTGTGGGAGGTGTGTCTTCTCCGTGAATAAGCACGGTTTTCGACGCCGGAAACTTTTTGAGCACCGTTTGAGTCAGTCGCATATTGCGGGAGACGCTACCAACTACGACAAAGTCGTATTGTGAAAAATCTATTTCATCTACTTCGAGACTGTCTCTAGCTGAGTCTTCCCAATCAGATCGCAATCGGGGGTCCAAGTGCTTGACATAACCGAAGCCGCGCCCGTAAAAGTTATGGGTTTCGGCACGTGAATCGGAATATAGAAATTCACCTGGGAAGTGAAGCACACAATTGCTGCCAAGGTTTTCTTTCAAACCTATGGCTGTGAGGGTGCTCATATATTCAGGATTTGAAGGTAAATTTTCGTCGAGGAAAAGAACCGATGCATCTGCGGGAATCTGTGCTGCCGCAATGATGTAGTCGGACATCGCCTTTGTCGTTAGATGCGAAAGAAAAAACTCGCGCAATTCAGTGCGCAGCGTCGCGTTCGGGCGACCGCCGATAGCCTGGAGTTTTCGACTGACTTTCACAAATGCTTGTTTCGGGTAGTGGACCATGGCAAATTCAGGAATTTGATCAGAATCGGGCATGAGCGGTATGGAGCCGCTCGCCATTATTTCAACGTGTCTGAAGCAATCCCAACCAGCCTTGCGGTGCGTGAGTGCAAAATAGGCGTCGGCGTATTTCGCTAGATACTCCGCTTCGCTGTGAAAAGAATATGGGTAACCTGGAAGTAGTGGAGAGACCAACTCAGATGGATGAGGATTGACTGCAAGATGTGTGGGAATTGACATAGATAGTGGCCAAACGCCGTGGGTAGTGAAGCACTCTTGCGCGAGTTCCTGGACCTGGGAATCAGTATCAACCGGCACCTGCCACTCGAAGTCATTTGAATCCGGCTCATTGGTGGCACCGGATGCCTGACTAGCAATGACGTCAACTTGATGGCGACTTATGGCAGAAATTGGAAGGCCATGACTGCTATCGAGAACGTCAGCCCTTGTGATCCCCCTACCGACCTTCGACTTGAGGAACTCCGTCAGGTAGTTCCTGGAAGTGATCTGTTTTCTTGTATCGACTAGGGAACTCACGAAGTGGCCGCATGCGGTCCGAAGGGTTCGAATCGGAGATTTCCTTTGGTAAGAAAACGCTGCGCAAGTGCGAGCTTCACCCCAGGGTCGACCCACGGAGTGAAGGCCCAAACCCTTGGCCTCTTCATCAAGACTTTTGTCCCCTAAACCCGACGTGATCATAATTATCTCGACTGCTTGTGATTTAGTGAACGAGATGTCTTGAAGCGAGTTGACCCTCGCATCAAAAGCCAAAATTTTCAATTCGGCGCCAGGGGAAACTTCCTGAATCAAATTGCTGAAAGTTGTGGTGGGGATCTGAACCTTTTCGACATTTAGATGTGGCCCGAAGCGGTGGACGTCTAAGGCGAATGTGGATAGCCGTGAGTGATGCGTCGGGTTATCCAATCGGAACATGGAGACATGAGTTTGCGCTCGGGACACTTCATCTGACACAAGGCACTTTTCAATAATCAGAACGTTGGACCACTGAGACCACATTTCCTTGATTGATTGATGTAAGTGTGTGTTGGGCTCGACTAAGACCACACGATCACGTTTTGGATCTCCCGAGCTGCACACATAATGAAAGAAGTCCTCACGGTAACTGGATTCGGCATTTATGCGCGCAGGAAATTGTTGAGCTTGGATGAATAGTTTTCGCGAAGGAGTTGAGCGACTGCTCCTGAGAAATTCCTTGTAATTCGATTCGAATGTTTTGGCATCAAGGTCAGTTTGTGCGGAGAGAGCCTCAGATTTTTTCGTGCCTTTCCCAGCGAAAAAGTGTTCATAGTAAACGTCAGCGGTAACAATTCCTGAGTGATCGCGACGGGCCCTGATGTCAAGATCTGAGTCCCCGAACCACCATACGTAATTAGGATCTGGACGAAGCCGTGAAGTAGCATCGATCAACCAAAGGCACCCCCAGATAACGGGTGTATAAGGAAAAATATTGGAATCTTTGTAGAGGCCTGGTCCCCAGTCTGCTCTCGTGGGAGAGGAGATTGTGGCTTTGGTCCGAATTAACTCGTTGTGTAAAGTGTGCAGAGTGTCTTCATTAATCACCAGATCATCATTGAGAACGGCTACCGCGGTTGCTCCTCGCTTGATTGATTCTTCGATTCCTCGGTTCCACCATCGTTGAATATTTGGTTGCCCAAAATCTTCAATAACTGTGCAGCCATTGGGAAGATCTAGGTTAGGTCTGGTTGCTATCAACACTATTCGTTCGCGTGGAATTGTAGATTTTGCAATTATGTTTTCAAGAAGTTCCGGGTGGGCGTTGGCTGTGGGTATTGTAAGGAACAACATGTGATTGCCTGGCTACAGTCCGAGAAGAACGGCTTGACGGTCAAAATCGGGAGCAATGGCACGAACTTCTTCAAAAGTACCTTGAGCGATTGAGTGGCCCTCCTTCAGGTAAATAAGTAGGTCAGCGCGTCGCACCGTAGCTAACCGGTGGGCAACCGTGACAGTCGTCACCTCTGATTCCAGCTCATTGAGCATTTCAATGATTGCTTGCTCAGTTTCAGAGTCCAAGGCACTTGTAGCCTCATCGAGTACAAGTAACTTAGGTTTGGTGTAAAGGGCTCGCGCGATCCCTAGGCGTTGACGTTGCCCACCACTCAGTCGGAATCCACGTTCGCCGACATTCGTGTCTATTCCCTCACGGAATTCGGTCAGAAAATCAGCGAGGTGTGCGCGGTGCAATGCATCCCACACTAAGTCGTCATCGATCAGATCACGTGGCAAGCCCAAGGCCACGTTGTCCCGAACAGTACCGATCGTAAGTGCGACATTTTGGGGTACGTAGGAAATAGATCCGGGCCAGCGAAAAATTGCTTCCCGTGGCGTCACTCCTCCGACGAGAACTTGCCCTGAATCAGGGTCAAGAACGTTGAGTAACAGATCCGCCAATGTCGACTTCCCAGCCCCTGTGCTTCCCACAAGTGCGACGGAATCGCCAGCTTTGCATGAAAAAGAAATACCTGTTACGGCGGGATCTACTGAGCTGTCGTATTTCAATTCGACATTCTTCATTACAATCTTTGCTTCAAATCCAGGGTAGCCAGACTCGATACTTCGATGTATGTCTCTGGCTGTAATTCGGGCACTTGAAGAAATCTCGTTATTAGGCAGGGCGGTCAAATAGTCGTACATGAAGAATGTGGGCTGGGCTTGTATGGACGCGTTTCGGACAGTGATCCCCGCTCCTTGCAAGCGAAGCAACGCTGGGATTATTCGGCTTCCGGCGGCCAGAAATAAGGCGGTGGTTGCAGCGGCAGCTCCCCAATCCTTTGTCAAAAATTGGACTACGGCGAGAATTAACATTCCGAGGTAAAGCGCCGCCTCAAGAACATATTTTGGGATTTCCATGATGTAGGCCGACAGCGCACTTGTGTGAGCGGCCGTCAACGCGTTGTTTTCGAACTTGGCTACATAAAGGTCCCTGCGATTAAGAACAGTTGATTCTCTATATGTCGCGAGAGCCTCAGATACAATTGTCAAATTTGCAATGTGGTTGTCGGTCATGACTTGGGCATTACGCGCAGACCATCGGCCGAGAATGCGTTGCAACACAAGTACAATTGTGAGAAAGAACGCAAATGACACAATTGTGAGGATTGGATCGTAAATCAGCAGCGTGATCCCTACGATACTGAAGAGAAACACTTCAGAGATTATTGTTATTCCGGCGCCGAGAAGTGCAACTGTCACCGCGGTAACTCCACCACCGAGAGCGTAAGTAGCCTCGCTTGTTGTCCATTTTTGAATTACTACAAGTGGGCGACTAAGAAAGTTTCGTGCAAGTTTGACCGAAAGCTCAGCCTGCCGATTAGCTAGGAATACCATGATGCGTCGAGCCATTAATGCCGATAGACCTGTCTTGACCACGAGAGTGGTGACTGCAAAAAGCGCCAAAATTATAGAAATTTGGGAGACAGTCAATCCGCTGATCCCGAGGGAATCCAAAACCTTCTCGACGGGCGCAGGGATATCACTGACGCCTAGACCGGACACGGCTACCGCCGCAACGAGTCCAATGATAGCGATTCCGATCAGATCCAGAAGTCCAAGAGATACTTGTAAGCCAGCGGCGATGATTAAAAGGCGCCGTTTTCGAGGATCCAGCAGGCTGATCGACTTTCGCGAGGACGCGAGAATCCCACGCTTGTGAAAGTCATCTATGCCCTTACCGCCATGAGTCGAGTCTGGCTCAGGCAGTTCAGCCGATCCGGGCTCAGTCACATCCCCAATCTACCGTCTCGCCAATTCTAGTCGCATCGGGAACCCGAACAGGTGGTGTCATGTCTTACATCCGTCTGGCCTATCAACTTTGGAGGTTCGTGGATCAGGTTTGCGGGTGACATAATACACGCGTGAATTCATTTGAACGCTTAGTTGACAGAATGGCCCAGAAGCTTGGACTTCACGTCTCTCGGGTTTCTTCAGGAGTCACAAGGCTGCCCGTTGAGGCGACTTTCGAGGATGCCGCGCTAATTGATTCACTGAAGCCGTTCACAATGACATCAAGTGAGCGACTGTGGTCTTTGATTAACGCGGTGCGTCATGTAGTCGACAACAGAATCCCGGGGGATTTTGTTGAATGCGGGGTTTGGCGAGGGGGCAGCGTGATGGCCATGGCGGCCGAACTATCTAGCCTGGGGATTCAGGAAAGAAGAATTTGGCTCTACGACACATTTAGTGGCATGACTGCGCCCACTTCAGCTGATATCGAGGCGGGAACAGGAGTAAGCGCCGCAGCCATGCTGGAATCTACAGTTGTAGCCGACGGTGATAATGTGTGGTGCGTTGCCGGTTTAGAAGATGTCACGGCAAATGTACGTTCCACCGGATATCCCATGGAAAACTTTACTTTTGTTGAAGGTGACGTGGCTCAAACGCTGCAGCAGGTGTGCCCCGAGAAAATTTCGCTACTGAGACTCGATACCGACTGGTATGAATCAACACGGGTTGAACTTGAGGTCCTGTATCCGCGACTCAGCGTGGGAGGGGTGTGCATTTTCGACGATTATGGCCACTGGCAGGGTGCCCGAAAAGCTGTGGATGAGTATTTTGAGAAATTGGGCCACCGGCCCTATATGCATCCAATTGATTATTCAGGCCGGGTGTTGATTAAGTCCCAGCCGGTAGGCAAGGAGTGAACACTGATTCGCTACGGTTAGCGGTGGTGGCGTTTCTTTGCGCAAATGGTAGTTGCGCCGCTTAACGTTTTCTTCGCGAGCTGGAGCTCACACGGTTTGCCGCTCGCCGAATCGCCCAACGTACGGGAACATCCCACAACGGTGAGATTGGCTGAAGAGCGCGTGGCACGGCCGCGCGCTTCGCGCGTTCTGATTCCTGAAGATTCTTGGTTCGATCCTCTACCGTGAGTGAGTCCCGATGCCAGCGAAAACTCGATACGACGGTCGGAACGCAAATGATTGGGCCGAGTTTTTTAAGCCGCAACAAAAGATCAAGATCAAACGCGAGGGAGTAAGAAGGATCAATTCCGCCCGCGACTTTCCACACGTGACTGCGCACGAGCATCCCTGGTTGTGGGACTAGATCAGGGCCCCAGGCGAGGATTTTCGGCGCCCACTTTCCGGCCCTACTCACCCAGAGCCGCGCCCCATGGGCGTCGATGTAGCGGCAATGCCCGAAGGCCACGCTAGCGCTGGGGTTTTCGTCCAATGCCGCGACGACCTTATGAAGAGTTTGCGGTTCAAGGAGGTCGTCATCATTGAGCCAGTTGAGGTACTCATGGTGGTCTTTGAGGACGGTCGCGCCAAGATTAATTGCAGCCGGAAGGGAGCCAGGGTCGGGCAAAATAGGGATTTTGTGCTTCTCGGCCAACTCTTGGAGCCCCTGGTTCCCGGTGGGGCCAACAATCACAAGGTCGACCAGTGTGGACTGGTCTTTGATGGAGTCAATGGTTTGGGTGAGGTATTCCGGGCGTCTTCCAAGGGTTGCAATGATCAGGAGGACTCGTGCCGGGTCTAGTTCACTCATGGTGCGGCTAGTCTAGGCGAGTGAAAGCAGCTCAGGTGGAATTCGCTGAGGGTGAGTTCATGCATTCACTGGCCCGCGAGGTTTGGGAATTTCCCCGCAGTCTGACTGGAAATGGCGTGCGGGACACGCTACGGGCCTTTTCCCAGTATTTGCCGGGATTGGTGGTGCGTGAAGTTCCTACGGGAACCCAGGTTCTGGATTGGGTCGTCCCGGACGAATGGAACATCACCGAGGCGTATCTGGAAGACCCAGCGGGCAACATAGTTGTGGATTTTGCGGACAGCAATGTGCACGTGGTGAGTTACTCAATCCCAGTCGACCTTGAATTGGATCTGGAATCTCTTCAGGAGCACCTGCACTCAGATGCGGAGCACCCCACCGCGATTCCTTATGTCACCAGTTACTACAACCGAACCTGGGGTTTTTGTCTGACCCAGGTGCAGCGTGATGCATTAGTTCAGGGCACCTATCGCGCAGTGATTCGTTCCACCCTGGAGCCAGGTTCACTGACCTATGGCGAATTGGTAATCCCGGGAGACTCGGAAGCCGAGGTGTTCATTTCTACCTACATTTGTCACCCATCATTGGCGAATAACGAGTTATCTGGACCGGTTGTCGCGGTGGCTCTGGCTCGATGGCTTAGCTCTTTGCCCTCGCGCAAATACACGTACCGCTTCGTTTTTGGTTCTGAGACCATTGGCGCGATCACCTACATTGATAAGAATCTCGATGCGCTCCAGAAAAATGTTGTTGCTGGCTTTAATTTGACCTGCATCGGTGATGAAGGTGACTACTCCTACCTTGCCTCAAGGAATGGAAATACTCCGATAGACCGAATTGCAAGCCGAGTTGTGTCTAAGACTCCCCGACCAGTTATTTACTCCTTCATGGATCGTGGCAGCGATGAGCGACAATATTGTGCCCCTGGAGTTGATTTGCCGCTTATTTCGCTGATGCGCACCCGTTACGGGAACTTCCCTGAATACCACACGTCTGCAGATAACCTAGATTTTGTGACCCCTGCTGGTTTACAGGGTGGACTTGGACTTGTGCGTGATTGCATCTACGAGTTGGAGTCTTCAGATTACCTGTCCACTCCGATCAAAGGTGAGCCGCAATTAGCCAAGCGAGGTCTTTATCACACGATGCATGCGCGCACCGTTGCAGATGAAGTGCTGTTACGGACGCACGTTCTGGCCTATTCTGATGGCGAGCACTCTTTAGCTGATATTGCTACTTTGACAGGCAGGCCGGTGTCAGAAATTTCTGCGCTAGCGGAGGAACTTTCTGACCATGGCCTGATTTCGATTTCGCATCTAGAAAAGAGAAAATAATGACGGTCGCTTCTCACTATGACGGTAGTGCATCAACGTATGCGGACCAATACGACGAAAAAAAGATTTGGACCAACGAGGAATATCCGGCAAACTTCTTTCGGCTGAAGTTGGTACGAAAACTCCTCACTGATGCGGGCGTAAAGTCACTCTATGAACACGGCGTGGGGGACGCAACCCCGCTGGTGACCATTGCCGGAGATGGAATTCGAGTAGCGGGCAATGATGTCTCCCCCGAAATGGTCAAATTTGCGCGCACGAATTTGATCAATCATGGCTTGGATCCCGGGGCAGTCAACCTTCTTGACGTTCAGAGTCAGGACGCGATAAATGCTGAGCGTGAGCGAGCAGGAGAATTTGACGCCGTGATGGCACTGGGCGTTATTCCGCATGTGGAAGACGATCGTTGGTTTGTCGCATCGATGGACAAGTTTATGGCACCGGGCGGACGGATGCTCTTGCAGTTTCGAAATTCCATGTTTTCCATGTTTACTTTTAATCGCTTGACGAAAGAATTTGTCATGGATGAACTGTTGCCAGACGTTCCCGATAGCGTCCGTCTCGTGGTTGAAACTGATTTAGATCGAAGGCTTGCAGTGGATAAGCCACCGAAACGTACGCGCCCGACGGGCGACGGATACGACGAGATCCTTTCCAGGTTTCACAATCCCTTTGAATTATCGGAAATAGTGAAGTCTTTTGGCTACAAAGAAATTCAGTTCCATTGGTACAACTATCACCCGGCCTACCCCATGCTCTCCGGGGAGATCGATCCCAAGGTATACCGCCAGGCACAAATTGACCTTGAGGGCGACAGGTCGTGGCGGGGCATGTTCCTGTGTTCAGCCGGGCTGATCGAAGCGGTCAAGGTTTAAGGTTTAAGGTTTAAGAACATGCTGCCATTTGCCATGCTGTGTAAGTCCTATTCGGGGGACTTTGAATACGCCAAGCGCATGGTGAAAAGCTTCAACGAGTTCAACACCGACGAAATTACGCTATTCATTGTCGTGCCGGCGCTTGATCTTGATCTTTTTGAATCACTGGACGGTGCGCAGGTTGAAGTGCTTTCCGAACGTCTTCTTGCTCACTACTTGGTCGATCACGATGTACATGGAATCCGTCCCGGGTACATCAATCAGGAAATTATCAAGCTTTCATTCTGGGAACTCGAATTAGCGGAGAACTACTTCTGCGTGGATTCGGATGCTGAATTTATTAGACGGTTTTCAGTCACAGACTTCATGTTTGATCCAGAAACGCCCTACTCCGTCTTAGTTCAAGATCTAGAGCTCAAGGTTGAGCCCGAGTATTACGCACAATATTGGATTTCGCGTGAGTCCGAACTGCAAAGTATCGCTGAAGTTGTGGGTCTTGACTCCCGAGTGATTCTTACCTGTCACGGCCACACGGTGTTTTCGTCGAGAGTATTGCGCTCGTTCGTTAATGACTTCTTGCAACCACGTGACTGGTCCTACGCAGATGCCCTCGAGTTTTCACCGTATGAGTTCACGTGGTACAACATGTGGCTACAAAAGTCAGGAGCGGTTGGGATTCATCCTCGCGAACCGTGGGTGAAGGTTTTTCATAATCAATCACAGCACATTGAGTACCTACTTCGTCGCATTGAAGTTGGCGATATTGCCCGCGGGTATTTGGGGACAGTTGTTAATTCCAATTATTCAAGAAGTTTAGGCCTTGTCGATGCACAGATATCTCCTACTGAAGCGTTTGCCAAGTATTTGTCATTTCGAGAGGTATTCTCTGTCTTGCGGGTAAAATTATTTGCGGCCATACCTTTGAAATTTAATCGCAGAAAAAAGATTTAGGCCTTTTTGCTAATCACATGGTTCGAGCAGCCCTAACGCAACGTTTTTCTCACTGGGTAATTTGCCGTTGCTACATAGTCAGGCACGTAAGCCGCTGCCTCCGGCCAGGTGGCTAATGCCTCTGCTGGGGCTAGACCCCCAATCAAGACCGCACCTAAGTCTGGAATAAGCACTCCGAGAGTCAACATCGGCCACAGTGGACTTCCCCTCACTCGCCGGTTCTGCAAGGGCAAGTGACGAACCTGCGGGACGCATTGGGGAGACTCTCATCGCTATGATTAGCACAGCGCAGCGCAACTTCGTACTGAATGCTAGTAGGGGAGATACCATGAATGAGCCAAAATTGAGGCAAAGCCATTCAAGAGATTGGATGAAAGGGGCTATTCGTAGTTCTTACCGGAGACTGACCGCTTGGGGCGTCGATGGCAGGGTCACTTTTGCAGCTATTCAAGGTTTCACAGTTGCGCGAAGAGACCGCAATACCTTTCGACGTCAGCGGGACGCCAGCCAGAATGGACTTGATTTCCCAGATGGCAGTTCCTATTTCGTCTACGGGGATCGAGCGGACACCGCTGGTGTTGCTACAGGACATTACTTTCATCAAGACCTGATGGTAGCTCGAGAAATTTTTAATAGGAGACCACGCAGACACATCGATGTCGGTTCAAGTATTTCTGGATTCGTATCGCATGTAGGCTCTTTCCGGGAAATAGACGTTCTAGATGTCAGACCTCTGTCAGTTGACGTCCCCGGTATCAGGTTTTACCAACAGGACGTCATGCATCTGGAGGAGCGGTGGCATGGGGTTACCGATTCACTCTCGTGCCTGCATGCTCTAGAGCACTTTGGGCTTGGTAGGTATGGAGATGAGGTCGACTATGACGGCTGGCGCAGAGGACTGGCCAACTTAATTGAGATGCTTGAGCCGGGCGGAGTCCTTTATCTGAGCGTGCCAACCAGCCATCGACAGAGAGTCGAGTTCAATGCTCATAGAGTGTTCTCGCTTCCAAGATTGCGCGATATTCTCGCAGAGAATCTTCAAATCGAGGGACTTGCATTTATTACCGATGCGGGAAACCTTGTCTCTAATGTTGATCCGTTTGGTCCAGAAGCGGAAGCAAGTTTTGGAGCTAATTATGGCTGCAGCGTCTGGGTCCTTAGAAAGCCATGACGGCGGTACTAGAACGATAAGAGAACGGAATACTCAACGCCCGACTTTGAGTTTTTAGGAGTGCATGGAGAAACAACTTGACATCGATGATCCCCTGAGTTCCAAATCCTGCGGCCGCAGCCGCAGCCGCAGGAGGGTAGGGCTACAGATCCAAAAAGAGTTCGCAAGGCCATGAGTAGCCGTCTGGATACTCAAGCGGTTTACAATCGCGTCGTCCAGAATTGATTGGTAACCGTCGAAAGTGGCGCGAGATCGTTAGACGACGAAGCAGTTAGCCAGCGACCCAAAGAGCACTGCAACTGCCTTAAGTTTTATGGCTTGATTTTCCACGAAAAACCTTTGGGTAGAGATGGAACCGACGATTCTGTGGGCACCAAAAAGGAAGATGCTCATCGCGGCGCATCAATTCATAAACCAGGAAGTGACAAATCTGCGATTCTTGCTTCTGTGCTTAAGGGCATAGAGGAAAAGGTGCTGTATCGAGCACATGATTTGGGGTCCGCTTAGGTGGAAGGCCTCAACCGATCAAGCACACTGACTATTTGGGCCCTGTCGCCGAGGATTCCAACTCTTCAGCTAGCCTTTAGTAGTGCGTGTCCAGATTAACGCAGCCAACCTAAACCACGGGGGAGCTGTTGCTGTGGCAGCGAACTTCATTGAAAATGTGCCAGCTGTGTGGGATTCAATGGCGACAGCGTGGATCACGTACTTGGAGATACTAGTGTCGCCAAGAGTTGCTGAGGAAATCGACGATCTCGATTTAATTCGGAGGCTTGACCGCGTTGACGTAGTCGTCAGCAGTTCGCGGTTAGACCTTAAGAGCCTCCTCTGGTCAAGGCCAGACTTCGATGTGCGTTTTACGATATTTGGACCTGAGTATCTCGGTCGAAAAGCTGCTCACGAAGTGGTTGGATTCGCTGATGGAACGATAGTCCGAGCGTGGCACTCACCCGAGCCAGGCACCAAGAAGCGGACTTTGCAGCTACCTCTGAGGTCGAGAATCAGGGGTGGCGCCAAGAGGATGTTACTCGCCAGGAACTACGACACCTACGTGGTTCAGACATCGGAAATGGCGGACTCCCTAAGGTCACTTGTGCCCAGTCGCCCAGTCCACGTAGTACCAAATGTGGTTTCCGGTGTTTTCACGGACCCAACCAGATGGAGTCACGTTCCGCTACCAGACAGACAACCGCAAGAAATTAGACTTTTCTACCCTGCGCGAGGTTATGTGCATAAAAACCATAGCTACCTGCCCCTCGTAAGCCGCGCTTTCGAGGAAACTTTCGGAATCCCATTAACATTTGTGACGACTCTGAGATCGGAAGAGATGCAGCGCATCTTCCCAGATCCTGAGCCGTGCATAATTAATGTGGGGGAAATTAGCCGCGGTCAATGCGCCTACCTATACGAGAAGACGGATGCTCTTTTCTTTCCTAGCCTAAATGAGACTTTTTCTTCCTCACCTATAGAAGCAATGACCATTGGAAAGCCCGTGATCGCATTGGATCTCCCATTCATGAACGAGATGCTTGGGGGCAATTGTTGGTATGTACCTGCCGAAAATGCGCAGCTGGCCGCGGAAGTGGTGTGGTCTGTTTTCAACGACCAGAACTCACTCAGTGAGAGAACCGTGCAGAGTCAAATCTGGGTGCAGCGTTTTACCTCTGGGTCCGAGCAAGCCTTTCGTTACTTTTCCATTATGAGAGATCGCGTTGGGACGACTAATAACAGGCACTCTTGAGTGCCTTGAAGCACCTCGGGGTATCTAGCGGCAGTGGTGGACTCTGCTGACTAAATGTCTTCCACTGCAAACCCCGATGAATAAGCTGCGTGTGGCTCTACTCTCCGGGAAAGTGGGTATTTGATTTATGGTCAATTCCGATAAATATTTCGACCCGAGTCAGTGCGGTCAGATTGGAAATCAATCACCCACGCAAGATTCGGACTCAATATTTAAACGGGTGGCCTGTCTTAGTCACCCTAGAAAGTGACGCCTGAGAGAAAATATCCGCCTAGCCAAAGGGAAACAGACCCATCGAGCCGGTCAAGAATCTTTGGCAGTTGGACTTCGGATGTTCCCTGCACAAGGGTAATTCTCTTGTCCGAGGCGAAACGCCAACAGCTGATTCAAATAAATTTTGGCTCGGTTCAATCGAGTAGACATATTTTGATTTGCGCGCTAGCAACGCAGTTGTGTCGCCTTTGTTGATGAGTTAGCTGTGAGCAGAATTAAGGAGCTCCGCAAATAAGGTCGCACCAGACTCCAAATTGCTGATCAGAAGATCGGAATCCAATTCCTTTAATTCTGTAGCAGAATAGGGACCCGTAGCCACTGCTACGGCTTGCAGTCCGTGCTCCTTAGCACTGCGAATATCTAAGGGAGTGTCGCCAATTACGAGCGCAACGGAGCATCCTGCCGAGCGGATGGCTCCTACGCTCGAAGACACCAGGGCCCCCCGGCTCAGGGCCTCATTCCCGAAGTAGGCAAAGTCCCTATCAAAGGCACTCCAGATACCCGCTGATTCCAGTTTCGCTTGCGCTCGCACGGGAGTATTTCCCGTGAGCAAGCCATTAACCCAACCGGTACTGCTGGCCATTTTGAGTGCAGTGGCTACTCCTGGGTTGCATAAAACTGGATATTGGTTGATTTCTTTTATGGAAATCGTGTCAAGAATGCCCAACACCTGACCCAGGGTCGCACGGCTTGGAACATGTCCTTGAGCTTCCAATAATTCGCATAGGATCTGTCGATCCGTTTTTCCGGCGGTACGTTCCTGATTGGGCAGGTCACGGCCGAGAAACGCCTCGACTGCGGTGACGTGCTTATCCGCCCGGGAAGCGCGCGCGTTTACAAGGGTTCCGTCGATGTCCCAAAGGATTACGTGCTGGTTCTGCTTGGGTTCGGGCAACGGGTGGCCTTTCGTGGTTAGGCTTGGTCCTAGTAGTTGATATCGAGCGTCGTTGCTAGTCTAGATTAGGCAATTGTGTGATCGATGAAGGGATTATTGTGGCCGAAGGCACCATGGTGGCTTACCGTGAAGAGTGCATAGCA
>Ga0115564_10003136_pt1 | contig 14023 bp, 12 predicted proteins | sample COGITO_mtgs_1105_7_FD_88680 | JGI IMG/M metagenome (GOLD analysis project Ga0115564, IMG submission 88680) | Pelagic marine microbial communities from North Sea - COGITO_mtgs_110523 | ecosystem: Environmental > Aquatic > Marine > Epipelagic | place: Germany:Helgoland, sampling site Kabeltonne...
CTCCATGTCGTTTTATCGTTACTCAGCGTATAACACAATCGCTTTCGATTGGTCTGCACTCCATACCACTACAGGCTCCTTTAATGACAATTGTGTTGGTCGAACCAAGTTTCCTCGCTGCCCCAGATCTACAGAACTATTTTGCTTCCAAGTTAACAGAGAAGACGTATACAATCGAGCCTCTTCCTCTACCATCATCAACACATCCATATACCCATCACCATCTTGATCTGGCATCGGTGTAAAATCAAAGGCATCGTCTTGACCAATTGGAATACTCACATTCAATACAGCGGTCTTTGCAGTTGAGTATTTAAGGATGTCTTCAGCAAATGGAATCACTTCAATACTTGTTGATGCCTGTTGGGTCAACAGGGCTTTACTCAAACTACCCAATCCCAAATCGGTACCAAGTAACCACAAATCCAAATCGCCATCCCCATCCCAATCCATGATATCCACACTGAGGACGGCACGTTGAATGGAAAGGTGGGCTTTTGGTTCAAATGTGGCTCCATTCGACAAGGCATATCCAATCTCTGAAGTAGACCCAAACCACGATTCTCCTCTCACCCAGTATTGCCAAATCATGTCTGTGAGTCCATCAGCATTGATATCTTCATACCGAATCCAATTCAGGTCTTTTTTGGGACGAGAGGTATATTGAGGGTCAACATTAATGGGAAGATCAACCACCGTGGTTTCTCCACCTGTTGAAATGATGGCTTGTTTTCCTTGAAGCCACCAAACATCTAAAATGCCATCTCCGTTCCAATCTTTAAGTACAACAGGTGTTGCACGTTGGGCAACCTCCAACTGAATACCCCCAGTTTTTGTATACTGACGTATCGAACCATCCATTGGTTGAGTGTCTTGCAACAATACGGTCCCCTGTTGAGTGTAGAGTGCCATGCCTTTTTGGGTATACAACAAGAATTCCATCTCTCCATCGCCGTTCACATCATGAACCACATTTGCACTTTTGGGAGAGGTATGTTGTAAAGAATTCAACCATGTTTCTACTGAAACCACTCGCGTATTGCGCCACAAATCTCGGACACCTGCTCCATCTACAGCCCACAGACCGTGATCCGCCTCCCAAAAAATAGCCTCTTGTCCCATGGATATCTGTTTGACTTTACTCCATGTGCTACCCTGAAGACGATACACATAGAGAGACATCGGTGCAGGGGTTTCTGTACTCGAATCTTTGGCAGTGACCACAACCTCGACTTGACCATCTCGATCAACATCAACCAATTGAACTTCCATTGCATTCGGTGGCAACAATACGACTGTCTGAGTGAGATTCATTTTAATTCCACAATAGTAAAGGCATCACCACCCTCATCTGTCTTGGCTGGTCTCCACGAAGACACGTACTGAGAAGACCCAATCCACCCCCGAATCCCTGATCTCAATGCCCCAGTTCCATGTCCATGTAAAATAAAGACCCGTTTGCGGCCCTTAAGAACCATGTCATCGAAATACATCTCCAACTGTATGAAGGCTTCTTCCACTCGAACCCCACGTAAATCACATGTATTGTGTGTTGAACGAATTACGGTGATTTCTGTTGGAGGAGTGTGTGTTTTCTGTCCACGAGATTTTTGCTGTCTCTTGCGCTTCTGTTTGTTGAGTTTCTTTTGGGCAATTGGGTGGCCTCCATGAGTAGGTGGTGGCAATGCAACATCCGAACGAGTGACACGCATGACCATACCGTTTACCGATACCTCCATCTTCTCCCCATTCAAAGACTGAACTTTCCCCAAAGCATCCATCAGGATTACGTGAACAGAATCTCCCACCTGCAAAACAACGTCTTCATCAATCGGATCTGGCTTGGGCTTTTCTGGTGTTAACTGAGTTCGCAAAGCTTTCAACGCCGTTGCCTGCTTTGTCGCTTCTTTAAGAGACTTCCCTTCGCGAATCTTTTTCAACAGTTGATTTGCTCGGTATTCGACCGATTTCAACTCAGCACGTGTGTCTTGTTTCAGTTTTTCCTCGAGTCGTTCTTTTCGTTCATCCCATACTCTATTTTTTCTCTCTAGAACGTCCTTTTGCCGTTGAATCTCAGAACGGATGAACTCTACTTCTTCCGTTTTAGAATCCAACTCTTTGCGTTGACTTTCCAATTGATGTATCAACTCTGCCAACTGACGTTCACCATTGTGCAATAGGTTTCGAGCCCGTAAAATTAAAAACTCCGGTAGATTCATCCGTTCAGCCAAAGATAAGGCCTCAGATTCCCCCACTTCTCCCCATTGCAACCTGTGTGTCGGCACCCCATTGACAATATGCATAGCAGCCATCGCACAGCGTTTGTCGGTTGAGGCAAAAGCTTTGAGCCTGGTAAAGTGTGTCGTGACCACTAGTTTACTACCTTGGGTTAACAATTGTTCAATAATCGCCTGTGCCAATGCAGCACCTTGAGCCGGATCTGTCCCCATCCCTATTTCATCTAACAATACCAATGTGCTTCTATCTGCACGTTCCATGACCTCGTTCATCAAGAGCAAGTGGGCTGAAAAACTAGACAACCCTTCTTGTACAGTCTGTGCATCTCCAACATCTGCCAGAATACAATCAAAAAAGTCTACACGTGCGTGATCGGCCGGAATAGGAAGTCCAAGTTTGACCATCCATGCAGCAATCCCTATCGATTTAAGTGCAATGGTTTTTCCACCAGCATTCGGTCCAGAAAAGACAATCGCAGGTTGAGTTGGAGACAACACAAAATCATTCCCCACTACCTTGGTTTTGTCAATCAACAAAGGGTGCCGCATATTTTGAAGTTCAACGATTCCATCATTCGAGACTTCAGGACAAATGGCACTCCATTGACGACCCAGAGTTGCCAACGCCTTTCGCAAGTCCAAACGCACTGCACCATAAAAAAGAGCTCGCGTTGCAGGGACATGAGGTCGAACCAACAATAGCAATCGACGTAAAATGGTTCGAATCTCCTGTTCTATGGCAAATTCTGTTTCTTGAAGTGCATTACTGAGCGGCAACAAGGATATCGGCTCAACAAAAATAGTCTCTCCAGACCGAGAGGAAGCATGGGCAATACCAATTTTCCGTTGATAAGAAGTCTTCATTGGAAAGACAATACGACCATTCCGTTCTGTGACGTACTCTTCTTGAAGGTGACGTGTTATTCGCTCATCTTGCATCAACCGACGAACCTCCTCATCCATCGCACGTTTTACCTGAATACATTTCTCCCGAAGACGGCCCAAACTTGGGTAATAATTCTCGGAAAGTTCGCCCGATTCATCAAAGCTACTGCGTAAAGTATCGACAACTACAGGATCTACTCGAGCACTTTGAAGTTCATCCATGAGACTTGGAGCCACATCAAAATGATTGACCAACCACTTGTGTAAATCTTGCAATGTCCCAACAGCATTTGCCACACTAACCCATTGATGCAACTCTAAGTTTGCACCTTGTTCAATCAATCTCAATTCTTCGCGACAATCTCGAACACCGGCAACAGGAACCTGTTCTCCATCATCCAACAATCTCCAAATCTCAGAAACAACCTGAAAACGTCTTTGAGATTCTTCTGCTGTATCCGCAAGCAACACACCGGCCCTATGTTCCCGACCACTCAACCACGAAACTGTTGCTGTCAATCCACAATTTCCAGAAACCAACGCCAACAAATCAGCCCAATCCAAAGCCTCTTGAGAACGGTGGTGTATATCCAATGTCATTTTCTTCTCCATAAGAGGCCAAATAAGCCTATACCAAAGACCGTCAGGTCAACAACTGGGGTAGCGTTACAACCTCTTTTAGACTGAACATCTAGACTTGTGTCATCTTCGTTTGACAGAGATGGTTGGGCAGTGGAGAACCACCACTCTACGTCTGTTCCATCGCTCAAATCACCCAAAACCAACCCTTCACGTAGTGGGAGTTCGTGACTCAAAATAACGCGGTAAACCCCTTCAGACCAATCATTCAATGGATCTATATTTAAAATGTGGGAGTTCTCACCATAAAATAGATCTACAATTACTGGGTGACCCTCTCCTATTGGATTGAGAACCTGAATATGCTCCGGCAGTAAGTCCATTTCTGAAATGCCAACAGCAAGCCCCATCGATAAACCAGATTCAATATCGGTATGATCTTTCGGATGCCCGTACGTTTGATTGACTGGATGCGTAAACAACAACGGTTTAATCTCTTCTACGTCAATGAGTTTGCTCCAAAGGCTCTCCCAATACGCCGCAACAATTTGGCTTTCCAATATGGGACTACCAGGGATATCCTCATTCAACTGATTGCCTGTCCCCCAAGGGAATTGAGACTGATATTCTGCCAGCAAATCCGGCTGTCCGGCAGTAGAACCAACCCAATACACAGCAAGGTTCAAACGACTTTGACCTTGCGAAACAACCTCTGTTGACACACTATGTCCTTGGGTTTCAAATAGTGGCAATAGTGCATCATATGGAACCCAAACGTCCACCGTTGGTTGAACCATCGTTTGAGAGACGAAAGCAACGTCTGTGGCTGTATCAAAAGACTCGGTCCATGCACCCGCTTCATCATAGATATACGCGCGTCTAAAGTACATTGCATCATAGGATTGATCGGCCAATCCATGAGAGGCCAGTCCCATCAAAAATGCAATGTGTTCTTTGGCCTCCACACTCCAAGGCAACGAATACGTCTCTTTAATCCAGTTCAAGTATGACACTTGAAATGGTTCCCAATGTGCAATTTCACCATAGTCATCATCAATAGCATATCCACCATCTGGAAACATCGTGCCATTTCTCCAGTGCTGTTCATAGGTGGGATCAGACAACAAATCTTTTAACTCACTGGCAGGAAGATAGTCCACTGCGGCTTCCGAAATCCAAAGATGAGAACTTTGACCATTCCCAAAACACACCGATACAAAACCCCACAGCATACGGCCTCCACAAGAATCACACCGACACAATTAATTTAACACAATACACATCGGACATGTTCAATACTCGAGTCATGCCAAAGATATTATACGGTTTATCATGCGCGGTTCCTCAATGATTGAACATCCATTTGGGTACTGAGCATCCCCCTATACGTCCTATCTCTGTTACAAGAACCATAGATGAGATAGATGAGATAGATTAGATAGATGAGATACATCACTAATATCTAATCGTCTACTTGGATTGTACCTATGATCATTTTGTCATTGTTCTTTGCCTGCCAAGACAGCCCCTCTACTTTTCAAGTCATCGACATCCAAGATGACACATACGAGATTGTTCAACGTTCAATTGACAGCCTTCATTCACCTCGAACAATGGAAGGTGACTTGGGAGATTTGTATGTAGGAGGCTCTTTTAACATGGACTTCAATACTACAATGCTGTCTTATGCAGAGGGACGCCCGTTGAACGTACATTATGTCGTTCAAGATAATGTTGCATATCCTGTAGACAGAGACGGCTTGATTGCCTTTTCGTTTTACCACCACCTTGAAGATACCGTTGGCTTTATCAACACAAGTTCACAAGACCTAGATGGTTTACTTCCGATGAACACAGCCATTTCTCCAATCATATCTGATTTAACATTGGCATTCTTACCCATGGAAAATGCAGCGTATGTACCAACATTACACCACTTTTTACTGCTTACCGACGCCATTCCAAAAGAGGTACCTTTGGCGGCCAATAAAGGGGTTGTTGCTCATGAGTTCGGGCATGCTTTGTTTCACTTTTTAACGACTGGTGGAACAACCACACCACGTCTGTTGACTACAGATGCAAAAGGACAAGACTCTTTATACAGTTTAGATGAAGGACTGGCAGATGTTTTGGGGTACTTGGTTACAAACCGGCCCAACTTCATTGCCGATTCCTTGGAAGATCAAGATCGAGCCTTGGACACAGAACACTTGGCAAGCAATGTCAGTCCACTACCTGGTGACAATACAGACGAAGGGCTCCTCTCTTTGTATAATCCCTACCCCTTAGGCTCTGTGTTTGCGGCAACGATTTGGGATGTTGATGTTCAACTGAACGACAAATCACGATTGCTCAATTGGATCATTGACACCACCACAGAATTTGGTCGACAAGTTTCAATGGAGGAACGACAAGACAGTATTGATTTGGGCATGCAATGGTTGGATGTCTGGATAGATCAGGCTCAAACTGTTGAAGAAGCGACATTGGCGTGTGAAGCCATCAAAGAACGATGGGATTTAGTGTATGAGGTGACATCGTGTTCTTGACCTTATTGTGGGCTACGGTGAGTATACTATTTGCGGAAGCAACGCAGTCCGACCAAACGAACGACCGAACATACTCAAAAGGACTCTTCACAAGTTCAATCGGCTTGGATTCTTCGTTGGGTTTTCAACGCTACCATCATGGTATGGGTGCATGGTGGCAAACCTGTAATTCCGACACATCGACTGTGATGTCACTGACTGGAAATCCTCGTTCATGCCTCCAAGTGGATATGCATCTTGGATTTGATGCACAAACCATTCCCGAGACCTCAGCAGTTCTAAAAGGAACCTTGCTCACAACACACATCGCAACCGATATTCTACGCGGCATTATACTCGGTAAAGAATCGACTCAGATTGGTTTATTTGGCGGATTTGGAGGGGATTTCTATTTGGGAGGAATCGAGAAATTTGCTTGGACTATTCGGCCTGCTCTGTTAACAGAAATCCAAATTCAGATCCCAGTTCAAGAGTCTAACCTGCTTTGGTTAAGTGGAGGCCAACGGATTGGGTTGTATCGAGCCAATCCTTCGATCTCTATCGGATGGGGGTCCAGATGGTAATTTGGTTACTTCAGGCCTGTACAAGCCTACATAGTATTCAAGGTGCAAAAACCATTGAACCGGAGACATGGGAAGTTGCAATGGGTGCTTCTCTACAGCACAACAACAGTCTCTCATTGTCTATTGGGATTCCAGTTCCTCAAATGGTGGTCTCCACTCGATATGGTTGGAAACCCAATATCGATGTTGGAGCGCAACTCTACTTGGGAGGTGGGACAATGGATGTACGCTATCAATTTGCTGAAATGGGAGATTGGTACTTGGCTATTGCTCCAACTATTGGGGGGCTATATACTGGAGTCTACGGCAACGTCGATGTTCGTCTGCCCCTTCGAGCTCAAACAGATCTGAATGAACGATGGTCTCTCACTCTGGGGATGACCCCCATGACCCAACACACTTTGATTCATCTGGACCCTATGCAGGAGACCCTTACCAATAGTCTGATTGGTGGAACCGTACGTTTGGAACGAAGTGGAAAAAGACTTCGATGGGGATATACCATAGATGTTTTGGATAGTATCGGTCGATCGACACCGACTAGTCTGAACTATGGCGTTGATTTTTCTTGGATACGACAGCCCAAATCTACAAAGTAATTACACTGATTGGTTGTCACCCCAACCATCAAATGGACTCAAGAAGATTCCCATACCATCTATACTTCACTTTTATTGTGATGTTGTGTACGTACTTATGGCGACAACAGTCACGCAGACAAATACATTACCAGATGTATACATCTTCGTCGTAACAAACGCCTTCCATGACATCAGAACAAGTCTCACTGTAAATGCAAGATTTTAAGTCGTCAAAAGCATCTTGCTGGTCGACCTTCTCATTGTCTTCATACCAATTGGATTGTGAAGCACAAGACGACGTACACTCGTCAAGATTCATCTGAGGTGCATTGAGCCCCTCGTCTTCACAACTGAGTAGTTTCGTACACGTTTGTTCACATGTGGGTGTACAAGCCGACATCAGACCACCGAGCAAACAAACAACAGGAAGCAACCATCGGTGTGGGGTTTTCTTCGTTTTCTTACCAGATGGGCGCACAGAATCGTCCACCTGAAGTTTTCAGCAGTTCACACGATTTTTCTTGTACACAGTCCATCCACAGTGCCGCTTGTTGATCATTTTCCAACTCTATCGACTGAGACGACGGTGTTTTTTCTTGTGGATTGTAATCACCTGCAGCACCAGGTGTTAACAATGCACTTTCACACGTTTCCGTGCATCTTGAAAAGTTCTTCTCTCCAAACTGATCGCCAGCAGATGTAAACTCGCATTCTCCACCTTGAGCATACAATTTTTCACAAGTGGTTTGACAGTCTGGTCCACATGCACTGGCAAATGTGATCATACCAAGGGCAATACTCATCCAAATCTTATTCATAACAATCTCACTAAGGGGTTGCTTTACTGAAAATTACTGGTTTGAACGCATATTGTCAAGACGAAGCCTAATTATTGTTTTCAATCCCTCTCTATTCAGTACGATGGAATAATATTTTTAGAATGATCAAGAAAATCCGATAAGGTAGGGCTCATGCACATTCTTCACGTCACACCATATTATCCACCCACCTTCGCCTATGGGGGGATACCTAGGATTGTCCATGGACTTTCCAATGCATTACACAAACTTCAACATCGAGTATCTGTCCTAACAACCGATGTTTGTGATGCAAATCGACGTGTTGACCGTACAATATATCGAAATGAATCAGGTGTTCGCGTTTGGTCCGTACCCAATATTAGCAATCGTCTGGCATTCAAACAACAACTCTACTTGCCTCTTCTTGATCAACCATACTTTGATGAAATAGAACGAACCACACCGATTGATATTATTCATTTGCATGGACATAGACACCTACTGAACAATTTGGTATTGCGGTGGGCAAAGAAGAAGGGCATCCCTTATGTATTCACGGCCAATGGTACTCTGCGTCGACACGAACAAAAAGTTCGAACAAAATGGCTCTGGGACAAAGTGATTAGTGGGTCCGTTCCGTTAAACGCAAATGCATGCATTGCAGTCTCCAATGCAGATCGAAACATTCATAAAGAGTGGGGTATCTCACCCGATCGCATTTACACCATTCCAAATGGACTGGCACTGGATGAGTTTTCTCACGTTCCTCGAAAAAACGATTTTAAGGAATCATTGAACATTCCCACACAGACACCATTGGTTGTCTACCTTGGTCGGATATCACCTCGAAAAGGGGTCGATATCTTGATTCAAAGTTTCAAAATCCTTCAACAGACTTCAGCCCATCTTGTGATTGCAGGAAGTGATATGGGAGGATTGAAAAAGGCAAAAGAACTTGCCAATCAACATCCACAGATTCATTTTGTGGATACGATCGAAGGAGAAGAACGTCTGGCTTTGTTGCACGATGCCGATGTTCTGGTATACCCTTCTCAACATGAAATATTTGGATTGGTTCCTTTTGAAGCGCTCATGATGAACACCCCCGTCGTAGTTTCTGATGATTGTGGTTGTGGTGAAATCATACAACAAGCGAATGCTGGAAAAGTTGTGCCTTATGGTGATGTCAAACAGCTGGCGCAAGAAATCGATGAATTGTTGTCCACACCATCATTGGGTCGTGCTATGGTAGAAAGAGGTCGATCGTACATTCAAAAACACTTTGCCTTTGATGTCGTCGCCCAACAACACGTTGACCTGTACCACAAGTTCCATCGTTTATGACCACGACTCCGCCTGTATCCAAATCCAATATTCCAGTCCGTAGACTCATCCTATTGGGACTCATCATACTGATGTGGGCTATCTACGCAAATATACTTCATGCTCCCTTTGTCTATGATGACAAAATTGAGGTTGTCGGCAATAAAACCATTCGCTTTTGGAATGAATGGCGTGAGATTTTACTGTACAACCCTGCAAGAGCATTGCTACAGTTGTCGTACGCATACAATTTCTCTACCAGTCAGTTTGATCCTTTCGATTATCATGTCACCAATCTGTTGATTCATTCTTGTACCCTCATCACTGTCTTCTTTGCCAGTGAACAACTTGCACGACTGGGAAAACTAACCTCACCGATTGCCTTTGCCACAATATTAACGGCTTGGTGGGGACTTCATCCAATGGCTGTAGAATCGGTGACCTACATCACCGGCCGGTCAGAATCCATGTGTGCTTTATTTGCTTTTGGAAGCATTGGTTTAAAAGCGGTGCACCTCCAACAACGACAATGGTTCTGGAATATTGGGGCTTGGATCTGTATTCTCTTGGCCATCATGGTCAAAGAAGTCGCTGTAATGTTGCCCCTTCTGTTCTTTGCTATGGAATGGATTTTTGAGAACAAACGATCTATTTCTACAACACTGATGATGGGGATTGGTGGACTACTTTTTGCAGGACTCCGAGGGTTTGTGGTCTGGCGCTCTTTGGAAAACCCTTCTCTGTGGTCCGCCGTGGAAGGTTTCATTCCTCAAGAAGTTGAACGCCCCCTTGCAGTACAATTGTTAACCCAAGCTGAAGTCTGGATCCGATACGGAGGTTTGTGGGTCGCCCCCATAGAACAAACTCTGTTCCATCATTTAGAAGATGCAAACCTGCAAGATGCTACAACCTACCTTTGGACTCTTGGATGGCTTGGTTTACTAACAGGAGGATGGTGGATAAGTCGCCGTCATACTATACTAAGATTTGCATTGGTTGGAGGCATCCTTATACTGTTGCCATCCTCCTCGTTTGCCGCGTTACAAGAAAACATGGCGGAACATCGTTCCCATCAAATGGGTTGGTATCTCGGACTGTTTGGGTTAACCCTTCTGTGGCAATATCGAACACACAACGTGTTGAGAATCCTTGCTCCGCTGACACTTATTTTGTTGAGTTGGAAAACGTTCGAACGCAACACCATCTGGACAAGTGAAGTTCTGTTGTGGCAAGAAGCCACCTTGGTAAATCCAGAATCTCCAAAAGCCTGGTATGGCTTGGGTGACGCCCATCGATTCGCAAGACAATTCGAGCCTTCCTTGGCGGCTTTTGCAACCTGTACTCGACTTGATGTTCAAGATATGGATTGTTGGAACAACATGGGTATTGTATACGCAGAGATGTCCAATGTTGACAAAGCACGTGAGACTTGGATGAGTGCCTTGCAACACAACTCAGCTTATTGTAAAGCCCATAGCAATTTGGGTTTTCTTTCTTATCGCCAAGAAGATTGGGATGATGCACTGGTAGAGTTCAGATCCGCATTGGTATATTGTCCAACCAATGTCATCGCTCATTATGGACTTGGTCTACTCTATTATGGACCGCGTCTGGATGTGCAGAAAGCCATCCACCATCTAGATAAAGTATTGCAAATCAATCCAACGTTTGACTATGCTTCCGATGCTCGCCAAAAACTACTTGACCTAACGTGGTGATCTTCATCTCGAAGAGTCTGCAATATCCCCTTGCCAAGTTCAAAGACATATCCCGACCGGACAATATCTCGACTCAATCTCCACAGTGGTTTCGGTCGAACATAAAAATGTCGCCAAGCATCACGCATCGCACGTTGTAAGGTTTCTTCATCCAGAGACGTCAATGTTTTCCGCTCGACATCTGCATCCAAAAAGTTTCTAACCGAAGCACTACTGTCAAACTGCATTGATAAGGGAGTTCCCGGCATCGCTGACAAAGAAGAGAACTGCACATAGTCAGCACCAATGTCCTTAGCAAAATGAATCGATTCCCACACGTCGTCTAAAGTTTCTCCGGGGACACCAAGTATCATATAAGCCAAAGATTTAACGCCCACCGATTGCATAAGTTTAAATGTTCGCTCGGTTTGTTCAATATCAATATCTTTTCGCAACAATGCCAAAGAATCTGCATTCCCACTTTCGACGCCAAAAGCAATCATGGTACAACCCGCTCCTTTCATCGCCTGAAGCATGTCCTCATCCAGGTTGTCGACTCGCCCCTCACATTTCCAAGACATTTTCAAACCACGACGGACAATCTCTTCACAAATATCCATCACGCGTTTGCGGTGCAACGTAAAATTGTCGTCGTACATGTTGATAAACTGGATTCCAAATTCTTGTTGCATAGACTGCATTTCATCGACAACATCTTTTGCAGTGCGCGCTCTCCAAGTAGAACCACTGACGGACTTGTCGCAAAAAGAGCACCGAAAAGGACATCCTCTAGAGGTAATCATGGTGCCAATATTTCGTTGTCCAGCCAATGGATATCGATACTTCCGATTGTCTAATAAATGACGTGCAGGTTTAACAATTGATGCAATCTGCGGAGGTGTTGCAGCTTCGAACGGCTGTTCGGGGATCAATACACCTTTGGGTATCGTCCCACCGGTCTCAAACCACTTCAGCAAATCTAGGACCACTTCTTCGCCTTCACCAACCACACCGGCATCTAAAAACGGGGCATCTACAAATATTGTATGCTTAACAGCCGTTGGGTGAGGACCACCTACTATCTGCCACCTAGAAGCATGTTGAGCCATCTTACTCGCTTTACAAATCACATCCCACATTGGTGTCATTGCCGAAAATCCAATGACATCTACATAGACTTCGCTCAATTTACGATTCAATTTACGCCACGTCCAACGTTCTATGTATGCATCCCAAATCTCTACTTCGTGTCCTACACTTTCCAGTGCAGAAGCGATATAGGCCAATCCCAAAGGAGGCACAGTCAGCGATTGTTCCAAGGGATGACGTCTTGGGGGACGAATCAGCAACACCTTCATAGAACACCTTGCGTAGATTCGATTGACTGCCATCCTTGTTCGGTCAACCATTCCAAATCGGAGTGTTTCATATTCATGACGTTCAATATTATAGGTGTCTTAATGTTGTCCAACGCCCAAAATAACAGATCTCTATTCAACTGAGAAACACCAACATGCGACCAAATCGGATGAATACACAACAAGGACATTTGAAGATGATCTGCCAAACACAATATCGAGGGTTCCAAAGGCAGTGTCAACATCCCATCTCGGTTATATGCTTTCAACCACCGACCAAACTCCAACGTACTTTCCACATCGATCACCAGATGCTCGTTCCATGGAACCAGACATTCTCCCCAAACAAAACGAGAGTCATCCAACATTTCTGCACGAGAGACCAGATCTTGAACAGTACAATACGATAACCACACACCAAAATCAAGTGGAGACTCAGGATACTCCTCGAACGAGGCCATGCAGCGAACCTCTACTGAATCCAAAGTCCACAGTACTGAATTGATGTTTACATTCATAGTGTTCATCTAGCCTTTGCTTCCCCACAGTACCAAAAAAATATCACATTACTTTGGAAGATTTATCAATTATATGTTATACCAAAGGTTGCTAACCTACAAACCTACATTATTTTTTTGGAGATAATATGCAAAAATATACATTAATTGCAGCTGCATTGTTCGCAGCTGGCTGTGTTGACATCAAAGAAGACACTGGTACTGAAACTACTGACACATCTACTGAAGTTGTAGAAACTGTTGATCCAACTGTATCTGTAAGCTGGGGAGACTCTTCTGTTTCTTTGAGCATTACTGATGCTGCTGAAGGCGCATCTTACTACTGGGGAATCACAGAAAACAGTGGTTGTGATGACTGCTGGACTGCTGAAGATTGCTTCATGGGATACGACTTGAACGACGGAACCAACTTGACTTACTGTCACCCTGCTTCTGCAACTGGTGCTGAGTTGGCATACGGTGCAGGCGCTATGGACATCGTTGAAGGTTCTACTACATTGTTCTTCGAAGCAGACTTCTCTGCAAAAGTAACATACATTGTAGACGATCGTTCTTCTGCTGACGCTCCTTGCTGGACTTGGGGTGCGGACACTGGATACTACAGTGGGTACGAGAAAGCTTGCACATCAATGTAATGCGAAGGCGTGATGGCGCGGTTAAGCGCTAAACTGAAAGGGGCATACGAAAGTATCGCCCCTTTTTCAGTTTAGACCCATGCCCCATGCCCCATGCCCCATGCCCCATGCCCATCACCCTCACACTCCTCACAGTACATTGATGAGGATTGTCAAAGTGGTATCTTAGAACGTGAACAATGATGCAAACAGTCGTAAACTGTAGGAGCATAGGAAAGCATCGACTCTTTTTCAGTTTCAAAGATTCACACAGATTAAAGTCTGACACTGACATCTTCTACCCGACACATTTGGTGGC
>Ga0115564_10003146_pt1 | contig 13987 bp, 30 predicted proteins | sample COGITO_mtgs_1105_7_FD_88680 | JGI IMG/M metagenome (GOLD analysis project Ga0115564, IMG submission 88680) | Pelagic marine microbial communities from North Sea - COGITO_mtgs_110523 | ecosystem: Environmental > Aquatic > Marine > Epipelagic | place: Germany:Helgoland, sampling site Kabeltonne...
CAAGCACTCCTTGATAGAACGCTCATAGCTGGCTATTGCATCTTTCAATGTAATGAAGCCAAGACGTGCTGTGTCTGCCTTGTTGCGCCATTTAGCGCCGTGGATCAAACCGTCTCCATCAATCAGTGCGATTACTTTCTTACGTTTGTTCATGTGCTATTCGTCCTCTATTTCTATTACAACATAGGTCTTCTTTTTGCGACTGCCATCGCGGAAACGCCACGAATTACGATAAGTTCAGCAGTCATTGAAAAACTCCTTTTGGGATTTTGTTTTCAGGGATAAGGTTGTAGATATACGCACTGTCATCATTACGTGCTACATCAAACACAGCAATACGGTCATCACGCTCAGACAAATTCAGCAGCTTACACAGACCTGCCGCTAGACGGTGTTGTGAATAAGCAGTAGCAGTTATGAACTGCACAAAGTTGACTGTACGACCTTTAAAATCATCAAAAGGGCTATCGTGGTCAATATGTCCCCAACGGTAGCTATTGAAGGGTAAATCAACGTCGTAATCTTTGAAGTCTGGAACTGCACCGATTTCCAAAAGAGCTTCCTTGCTAACACCCCATAGGCCAACATCGATGTCTGTATCAAGTACAGGTGGTTGACAGGTTACAGAGCTTCCAAACAGGAAGTAGCTTGTGTGAGGCTGTGGCTTTCCGTTCTCATCTGACATAAGTTTTGACAGGATGGCGTCTAACTCGTATTGTTTAACACTCATAGTTTTGTTACTCCGATTTTCATTGTTTCAAGGAAGGCCAAACCGTTATCTCTTGGCTTATGTGGGTTCAAGCTTTTGAAGAACAGGCTACTTACACCTGCTTGGTGAAGGTGGATTGCACATTTAATACAAGGTGCATGGGTACAAAATACAGTACAACCCGTAGAAGAATTGCTAGACCGTGTGATCTTTGCAAGCATATTCATCTCAGCATGAATTGTCTCTGGCCTAGTTTCTAACCTAGGTTCCGCGAACCAAGCTGGCTCTCGGTACTCTGGCTCATTTGTTTGGAAGCCTCGTGGCGTACCATTGTAGCCATCGCCGATTATCATGTCTCCTTGAACAGCGATTGCACCTACCTTGAGCCTTTTAGCTTCAGACGCTTGAGAGATAATCTCCGCCACGCCCATGTACATATGAATGTGTTTCTGTTTCATGCTTCGAAATCCAACTCTAGATGTTGTGGCATGGCATCAACAAGTTTGTAAGCTTCATCTACCGCAATCTTGAGTTGAAGTAGTTTGTTTCGCCGTAGACAAATCTCCCTATTTGAGTCAAACTCATGTATATTGATAACAGCAAAGTTATCCTCGTCTACCTTAGTTACATTGATTCTGCACAGGTTATCTTCGGTTATAGTTACGTCCATTTCTGGCCCCTTTGGTTTGTCATTCATGTAGTCTTCAACGTTCTTGTAGAAACTATTTTCGTTTTCCATTGACTGCCCTATCCTCAAGTTTCATCCAGTTACGCATCATCACCTCTCTTGGGTCGATTTCAAGATTAAGCATAAGAAAGCATAGACAGGAAAGTGTGTCTCCAATCTCATCTTCAATTTGCTCAGATCGATCATCTGTTGTTGCTTGCTCCAAAAGCAGTTCTTCCTCAACCTCTAACACCTCAGATTTAAGATGCTGGAGGATTGATGAGGGTGTACTTTCTGGGAACTCGAAACCTTTAAGCAGCGATCCAAAGTAAAGCTCGAATGTCATTTTGTATTCTCCGTTGAGTTTGTTTCTTGTTAGTCGTTGCTTTCGCGGCCTTTTTGTGCCAGAAGAAACTCTATGTGAGCCATTGTGCAATGATCTTTTCCAAGGAAGAGATCGATCACATTAGCCAGAAAAGGTTTGCCTTTCTTAGAACGTCGCCAAGCCGTTGAGCTAAGTGGTTCATAGGAGTACCCACCAAAAATCGCGTTGATGAGTATGCTCAGAGCTATAAACAGAGTGTAGAAGTAGCGTTTGATCCGTTTCATTTAGTGAACCTCAAAATAGTCGTTGCCAATTTTACAATCACCACAGGTCATGATGTCTACACCAAACTCCCGTGGTGCCAGCTTAAAGGCAGCTTTGATGATAGCACGAGCAGAGACACATTGGTCTTCCCGTACAGTATATGTGTCTTCGTCGTGATAGAACAGGTTAGGTGAGTAGTCAATTCCTTTCTCTTTGAACCGCTTATGAATCCAGATGACAGTAGCCTTCATGACGATAGCTTCTGCACTTTGGATGATGTAGTTAAGGGCTTTGTGAACAGAGTCAACATAGACAGGACGACCATCAAGGCCAAGGATGAACCCTTGTTCCTTCACAATGTTTGTCATACGTTCGATAAATGCTTTCAAGAACGGATAAGCAGCCAAGAATTTCTTCTTGAGACGGTTACCTTCTTTTGCATCAACTCCGAGGATAGACCCAAGCTTAGCTCCACCAGCGCCATACAAGAAGGCAAAGATGAAAGGTTTTGCTGTGGCCCGTGAGCATCCAAGAATGTCAGCGTTCTTCTGGTGGATGTCACCTTCAAGAACCTCTTTAGTGAACTCTGGAATGTCGAGGTAGTAAGCAAGTAGACGCAACTGACAAGCAGCAGAGTCGGCACTTACAAGTTTGTATCCCTTTGGTGCAATGAACAATCGACGGATTTCGGGTCCGTAGAGGGCTTTACCCGAAGGAAGGTTGACAAGAATCTTATGAGTCTGGCGGAAGGTAGGTGTGCCGATATTGAACACATCACCATGCAGGTGGTCATCTTCATCAAGGTAGTTTAGTCCGGCCCGTTCATCTTGCCCTGTAAGCCAGTTTGTAAGGATGGAGTGTCGTGAGCGGTAGGTGTAGTAAGTCCGGAAGGGTTTACCTAGCTCACCGAGTCGTTCCAAGGAACTGTCGGAGAGTTTTGGAGAGGTCTTAGTGAGCTTCCCGTCAATTTTCTTCCAGTTCCACTCATCTGGCTCCCACCCGATCTTGAAGAGGTAGGCTTTGACATCCTCAGTATTACCGATATCACAGCTAGCGAACTCAATACGGGTAAAATCGCCCATAACGGGAGGGTTTTTGTCGTTAATACTAGCATTATCATCCAACTCGAACCAAGTGCGGAGCCAACTATGATACTTACCTGTTTTTGTGACAGCGGTCGATTTTGCTTTGGCATATCCAGTTTCCTTATCCATACCATCTTTCTTGACAACCTTAATGCCAAGAAGCTTGTTTACGCTGTTTTCTGCTTCAGCCATCTTGTTTTCAAGTTCTTCAACGAGCCTAAAAGCTTCAGGTTTGTTGATGAGCCATCCAGTGAGTGACTGACGGGCAGAGTAGAAGTCCATCTCCTGTTCGTTACGGATAGCTTTCATGACCATCTTGTTGTCGCCTGACATACCGATGAACCATTTCAGTTCTTCACGGAGTGCCTTGTAAACATCAGCCAGAAGCCGAACGTCTTGTTGCATATAGGTGAACATGTCTTCGCTGAACTCTTCAAATCCACCTTCATAGTCACCCTTGTGGTTTCCTAGTGAGATACCCCACTGTTTGAGGCTGTGACCGAAGCCGAAGCGTGTGTAGTTCAGCACTTGAGACATGATCATTGAACAGCGGATTGCCGCTTTAGGAACCCACTTGAACAGTTTCTCCATAGCAAGAACATCATAAGATGCTTTGTGGAATACGACCAGTTTGGACTTATCCAGAAGTTTCAGGTAAAGTTCACCCTGTCCGGGCCGAAACCAGAACTCTCGTCCTGTTTCCAACTCAATAGCTCCTGCGCAGTGGAACAGGTTGAGGTCACGTAGAAGTCCATTGTTCTCTGTATCAGATACAACGGTTCCAAGAGACTCGATTTGATCGATTTCCCATTCCAAGGTGGTCATGCTGGGGTCTTTTGGTTTGGGTACTACTGCCATAATTAGTTATCCTTTCCGGATACTATGTTGTCAATATCTCCACGATTTAGGCCGATATCCTTGAGTTCTTTGTCTGTAAGGCGGTTTAGCTGGTTGCTTGTTTTCCGCCGAATATTCCATACTACTAATGCCATCCAGTAGCGTCGTATTGTTTTCATTTCCCATTCTCCAGTATGATCACGTTTGATACGTGTGGTTTGATAACTAATGGTGATTGTCCAGACACCATAAGTTGTGATTGGTTGTTGTTTTGTCCAGCAGAGATAGTTATTTCATTACCAAAACCTATGCTCTCACCTTCTACGTGGAAGCGGACCTTGTCGTAAGCATAAAGGTTACTATCAAAGAGCACTTCACCAAGACTGTCTAATACTTGTATACGCATTACTTCTGCTCCATTACTTCCATGATGCTCCACTGCTCCACAAACTCTTGTGTGGTGGCATTGCCATCTTTGACATCCTGATACAACTGGAATAGTTCAGCGTACCAGATCACCTTTTTCAAGTCTTGTCGAACTGTGTCTTTCTCTCCCAAACGCAGGAGATACTTCAAGACTTGGGAATAGATGTGTGCTTCATAACGATCAAGCTTGTCTTTCTTCAACATCAGAAGCGCAACCAAACCCATGTACTGAATACCGTTAGGATAGGTTCCAGCAGGGATCATTTGGTAGTGTTTCGGGTTGATGATAGCTTGTCGCTGTTCTACATCGAGTGCGCTGAAGTCAGAAGGGTGCATTTCGCTTTCTACTTGTTCTGATTTTTCTTGTTCCTTCATCTTCTCCAGTGAGTTGATGATACGTTGTTCAATACGGTTTTTAGCCATTGATCCTAAGTCGCTCCATTGGTCTACAAAAATTTCTAGTGATGTCTTACAGTTGAAACCATAACAGATAGCTGCTTGTTCCTCTGCATTTTCCTTACTAAGCCCTCTATCGTATTGCATGATAGCTGCCCGTTCCTCTAAAAAAAAAATCAAAGAGAATGTCAGGTCTTCAAAATTCTGATTTTACCAAGTCAAATTTGATCATGTAAAGTACTCCATTGCAGCTTCGGTTGCATCACAAAGATTGTAGTGCTTCTCTGTGAAGATTGACTCATAGAAAGGGTGAAGGTCATCTCCAGGATCACACCAAGCGATGATGATCTTGTTGTGGACATGGGCAAACATCAGTTCCATATCTGAGCCAGTCCGTCGAACAGGTAAACCCTCTCCACGCCGACAGTCAGCAAGGACCACCGAGGAGTTTTGGATATCCTGAAGGTCTTGTTTGAAGATGCGCTTGTAGAGGTTTAGCGTCATCTGCTCGTTGTCAAGGTAGTCCTCCAGTTGGTTACGGAGAGGGACGCGGCGTGTTGGATCATAAACAGGGATGTCTGCATTCTCCAGCTGCTCTGTGGCAACATTTCGCCAACCAGTCATTTCGCCGAGGGTGACGTCTTCCATAGGTCCAATCAGGTAGACCCCATAATTCTTTTTAGGTGCAGTCATTACAAAGTTCCCCCTCCTGATCGTCTACCTTGGCAAAAAGCTGTGGTTCTTCTCTGTTGGATCGGGGTAGTCTATCAATATTCATAATTTTTTCTCTTCCTTTTGTATCAACCGTCCCAACAACGTCAGTATAATGCTTAAACATCTCGTCAAGTCGGTCCAGATGATCGGACATCATCCCGTCTCTAAAGTATTCGCGAAGCACTTTAACTGGTTGCGGGGCTTTTTCGTTTGTGGGGTGGGTTCCTTTGGGATTAATGCGGATGCGCTGTAATCGTGCAAGTAAACGATCCATCGTGATAGTGCCTTGTATGACCAGATGTATGGTCAGTTTCTGAAGCCACGCCTAGCGACATTGAGTACTCGATAGGCCCCTTGGCGCGTTCCATGGCATTTCGCAGGGTGTTCAGGCAATCGTCAATCTCTTCTGGGGTCATCTTTCGCCCTCCTCTTGTATCATACGGTCAGGTCGAAATTCACCATATGCCTGCGCCAATTCGTCAAACTGGCTTTCCATGTTCAGATAGAAGACCCGCCACTTATGCCATAGCCGCGCTGGCCTAGTGCCGTCATCGTATGGGCAAGGCATTTCGCCGTGGGTTTTGTAAACGTGGGCCTTCGCCTTTTCGTTGTCCTCTTTGTATGCGCCAGATTTACCCATCAGAAATCTCCTTAGTGTCTTTTAACAATTCAGGTAGATCCTCGCAAAGTGATGTTTCACTTATCAAGTAATCATCCAGCTTTGAGTCATGCACAGACGGCCCTTGATGTGTGTAAGGATAGCGGACCCGGCAATGACACTCAGGCGCAGGCTTACCGCAATCAGCAACGTACACGCGCCGGGCGCTTTTTTCCGCACATAGGCTCATTTACCTTCCCCCCCTCCTCTGCTGTGTTCAGTACTTCAATTGCAGATACCGCGTTAGCCAAACGGTTCTCAGCAAGACCTAGCGATTCAATAGATGGGTGCGCTTTATTCGCTTGATAGACCGCCTCCACCAACTCCTTCACCAAGTCGCCTCGAAAGTAGTCGGCTGTTGAGGAGCCGTAGCGAACTGGGTTTCCCATATTCATTACGTATGCCGGATCGACCCAAATCCGTTCGGGACATTTATTTGACATCTAATTAGTCTCCTTATCGGCTTCAAACAATTCAGGCAGATCCTCGCAAAGTGATGCTTCACTTATCAAGTAATCATGCAGCTTTGAGCCATATATAGGCGGCCCTTGATGTGTGTAAGGATAGCGGACCCCACCATGACACTCAGGCGCAGGCTTACCGCAATCGGCAACGTACATGCGCCCGTCGCTTTTTTTCGCACATAGACTCATTTTCCTTCTCCCTCTTTATCGCCTATCCACACAGCGATACGTCGCGTCTCTTGAGAGAGACTCATATCCTCCGTGCGAACCAAACTTTTCTCTTCTAAGTCGGCCATCAAAGCCATGACTTCTGAATTACGCCCGTTGCATCTGAAGTTGAGCGTTTCGCCTGACTTCAGGAGCTCAATAATCTGTTCGTCCGTCATACCTCGTGAACTCCATTTGCCATTTCCTTAATTACAGCAGAATCATTCTCACGTGAGAGTAGAATACGTGCTTTACCAATGATCATCTTATTGTTATGTTCAAAGGCTTCCTTGCTCTGGGGCTTGTCATAGTTGGCCACAAGGTCTTTTAGTGTGTTTTCGAAAGCTAGTGCTCGTATAGTCATGTTATCTCCAATTTGGATAAAATTGACCCAAAGAGAGGACCATTACGGATGTCTCTTTGGGTCTGATTTAGGTTAGGCTCGATTTACCTATTAGAACGGGATTTCGTCATCGTCGATTCTGTTGGACTTCTGGCTTTCCTTTACAGGAGCCTGTTCACCTTGCTGTTCAGCTACAGATACGCGCTTCATCTTGGTTACAGTGAATGCACTCTCACGGTTCTGCGGTACGTATTCCAGAAGCTCAGTGATCTGCATCGACATCAGAACGGAGCCAACGCCTTCTTGCAAGCCGCCGCCTTCTGGTTTGAAAGCGTAGTCGTATTGGAATACACGGACATTTGCTACTGAACCGTTACCAATGGTAGTCGGATCAACTTCGCTCAGATCGCCACCAACGACTTGTGGTGCCTTGGTCTCTAGCCCTTTGGAATTGAATTGTTTCTTGCGAAGCGTAGTTTTCCAGAAGATGATTTTCGAGTCTTCATCGTCTTTGTCTTCACGTACTGCTTTGACGTTCAAAGACAGGGAGCGCCAGTGTTTAGCTTCTTCCTTGCTCTTTGTGCGGAGCTGAGTTTCCCAACCAGTTTTGCCATCGGCAGTGATAGCTACTGGCGATTGAGGGTCTACTTTTGTGAAGTACAGTTCAACGTTTTCCAGTACGAATGCTTCGTTTGCTTTGTTAACCATGTGTTTTAGTTCCTTGTAAGGTTTGTTTTGTTTGTTGCCATTATTGGCGTAGTCTTGTAGGTTATTTTGATCCTACTTCATCATTAGGGTTAGATAGTTCAGTTCTTACTTGTACCGCACACAATCAGCAATACCAAGAGGAAGATGAGAACGAACCCAAGCCAAACGGAGAGGGAAATCCAGATAGGGGACAGTACCCATACCCAAGTCCAAGTGATGTAGCCAGTCAGCTTCAGACCGATAAAGAGAAGTGTCAGAAAGCTGATGAAACCGGGTCCGCGATAGCTATTTCCAGAATTGTTAGAATTGTTCATTATTTGTCAGTCCATTTGTTTGTTTGATAGAATTCATCATTAGGGTTAGGTATTGCTCACGAGAACAATTCCTCCCGTAAGTGATCCTTTATTGTTATTTTGTTTGTTTGCTTAGCTAAGTTGAGTTTGTTTGGGAACCATTGTACCATTGACATAAACAAAGCCAGTAGAATTTGGTGAAGCATTCAGGTCATAGTTATGTGGGTTACTCCAAGGAAATCCTAGCTTGTTGGATACACGGGTAACATGCTCCTCACGTGTGGATCTTCGTACAACGATATGTTTCTTCTCAAACTCCTCCTTGAAGTTATCGGAGAAGTACTGCTCTCCTGTTTGTAGGTCAAGAGATGTCTGGCAGATACCTATGTCACAGCGATCAGCTACGTTTTTAAGGTTCCAGTGATTTCCACGCAGGAAGATCAAGTTAAGCTCAACACCTGATGGCAGGACCACAGTCTTAGTGTACATGATGTAGGCATTCAAGGCACCAAGGTCAGTAGATTTGTCAGGTAGTGCATCTGTAGCAAAGCCATTAACAAAGATATCTACATCCTTGATAGGGCGACCCAATGCTACATCTCGCATGAAACCACCTGCTACGAACCACTTTCTTTCCTCAAACATAATTGACATGTATGCTTGAGATACAGAAAGCATTTTACGTTGCTTCTTATTGAACTTTAGTTTTACATTTGTAGTCATATGTTTCTTCTCCTTTCTTATTTAAGATACAAGTCGGCTCAGCAAGAGCCTCCCCTTACGGCTGATCCTAACGGTAATAAGGGGATTATTTCCCTAACGGGCATAGGTCATTAGGGTTAGATAGTTTCTATGATATTTTCGAAGGAGTTAGTGCCAACCTCATTTACGCTGACCTCATACAGTTCCAGTGCCAAATTGTAGGCAGAAGCCCGGATACTCTTGCAGGTTCGTTTAAGGTCATCCTCCGGCACGTACTGACGCAGAAGAAGCTCTTGGATAGGGAAGTCGTTGCCAACAGGATACATTGGTTTGACCAACGCCCGGACATGATAGATTTTGTGTTCCATTACTTGATGTGCTCCTTGAATTTTGATTTCCAGCCGCCAGTGTCTCCAAAGCAGCCCATAGATATCATAACAGGGTCAGGGATGGTTTCTGAATCGATTATGCGCCAGAAAAACCATAAGTGCTTCTTTTCAAGATATTGCTTGTCACCTCTCCGTATAACCCTAATCGTCATCTTCCATACCTCCAAGATAGAAACAATAGTTGCGACCCATCATTGTTGTATGAAGGTAGTAAGACACATAATCCTCACTCAAGAAGACATCTTCATAGTTGCATTGGAATGTCCAGTTTTCAGAAAGCTCAACAATGTACTGATAGTAGTCATCACCGTCTTCTGTTGGTAGTGCTTTGAATTCTTCCAGTGTAGCAGGGACTTCGCACTCCTCAAATTGGTGGTCCTTGACAGTCTGCAAAAGATGAGCAAACATGTATTCTTCTGTTGGTTTTCCATTTTCATCATATTTGTTCATCTGATAATTGCTCCTACATGATATTTACTAACGTCATCTGCTGTTGGCAGGGATTTGTTTTTTTGGTTTCCTGCTACGTTTTCACACCAGCCATTCCACCAATCTTCTGAACTCCTTGTTCGGCTAACCTCAAGATACCGACCAATAGCGTTGTTCCAGTGTTTCTCTCCAGCCCTCTTGTTGATAGTAAGCTCTTTCATGCCAAGCTCTTTGTAGTTCCATACATCAAGACAGCCAACATCAAAACCAAGAAGCTGTCCACAGAAGGCAGACTTGGCAAGGCCGATACCTTTGACCCGCATAAAAGTCTTCATTACTTCTTCCACGGTTTCACATTCCCGTAGTTTCCAGCTAAGTTGACCTTGGTAAGCCTTGGCCCAGAGAAGCCCAGAGATGCGTGTAGAGGTCAGCCCTGCGTTCTGGATACCGAGGGTATCAATCTTGTCACGAGTAGCAGCTACCTGTGAGAGAGGGCGGCGTATGGTGCAGGCTACGAACTCAATGATGTCGTACAGTCCGTTGTAGGAGTCATAGCCGTGTTTGATGATGGGTTTGATGTCTCGATTGTACATTTGTATTCCTTTTTCTTTTCTATTTGTGTTCTTTTGACCGTCTAAGACGCGTCGCGGTGCCAGATTCCTTTATCGCAATACCAACCTACGATCAGGTCGTAGTTTTCAGGGTAAAGCTCACCATACTCATGTGTAGAGATTTCACCACCTTCTGTGAACTGGCAGTCTACACCGATGTAATCTTCACCTACTTCTAAGACCTTCCCAATCGAGAAGTCAAAATCTAGTTCTTCACCACCACGGATAACGATGATATAACCTTCACGCAAACGCGAAGTCGGATCCGAGGATTTCTTCGACATTCAATGTTCCTTTCTTTGGGATCAAGTCCCGTGATTCCATTTGATCTAGGATGAACTCAAGAGGCTCAAGAGCATAAAGTTCAACGAATTTAAGTCTTACATGCCTAAACATGTGTCCCATGTTGCCAGCGTGACAACCGAAGGAGTCGTGTACAACAGTAACTTGGTAGGCTGCATCGTGTACAACCATAGTTAGGTGTGTGGCGTCAACGTTGTGAACGATGTTTGGAGCAGCACCAGAGATTTGCTTCTTGTGGTCAAGCTCTGTTTCTTCCCATACCTGAACCCTCACTTTAAGGATTTGGTCACCGTATTTCAGGTCAGCCCTTTTAGTCTTAGCTTGAAGGTACTTGTGAACGAAAGGGAAGTTGGTGACAGGAGAGTTATACTTGATAGCCCTGTCTTTGCCATTCTCACGCTCAGCTAGTGACTTGAACATTTGAAGTAGACGTGCTGGACCTTTGAGTTCTTCGTAGCAGGTCTTGTAAACAAGGTGACCTAGAGAGTACGCCCAACCTTCTTCCTTGTCTCGTAGGTAAGGGTTGATTGTCCTTGTGTCAACATTGATCTGCTCACCCATGCCATACTGTGTACCGCCATAACCAAGAGTCATGACAGGTCGCTTCACTGTTTTCCTCCATGTTTTTGGGTTGGTTACTTTGTTCCAGAAGATGGGCCAAAGCTTACTCTTTCGGTCATAGTTGTGGTTCTTGTACTCCTTCAATGCACTAAGGGCAAGGGTGTGTTTCTCTGTACCATAAGGGTACTCTGCTAGTTCTGCTTTGAGTTCTACAATGCGCTCCCAGAATTCCTCAAAGAACTCCTTGTCAGAAGCAGACATACTCTCAGCCTTCTTCTTGACATTCCTGATAGCGTGTTCTGCGATAAACATATACACGTCTCCCGGAAGGTCTTGTGGGACTAGGTTTACGAGAGGAGCAACGGTATCATCAAGAGACATAGCAGTAAGGTGTTGCACACCATTATTAGAACCATCAATATATAAGGGTAGGCAACTTGGGAAGGTTCGTTCTGATTCGCCGGACCAAACCCAATCGCAGATAGCACTAAGTTCAAAACAACAAGCGAGAAAACAGAAAGGTTTATCAGCATTCATCCATCCTTTATTTGTAAGAGGGTCTGCCGCATAAGACAGGAATTCCTCGTGATTGTCAATTATGAATTGAGCACGGTCATCAAGCTCAATCTTATCATTTCCGAACATGTTAGCAGTGTGTACACACAACCAGTAGTAGCCCTCGTCGCCGAGAACAACAGGGTCATTCAGCATCAGCATACCTTTGGCGTTGTCAGAGCCTTGTTCGTGTAGGTAAGCTGTGTTTGGGTAGATACGGCCCCTAAAGTCGCAGTTGTACAAGTGGAAGAACTCATTGTGTTGGTTCTTTGTGGCAAGAGCATGGATAGCTTCTGCTTCAATAACCAGTGAGGCTCTCTTTGCTGGGTCAACCTCTTTGTCATGTTTGAAAGGGCTTTCTTTCCCGTCCAACCCTCCATCCATACAATCAGTGTAGACCTTGAAGATGTTAGGGTTGATACGCCAACCAACATTGCCAAGCTTGTTTAGGGTTTCGATCAGGTAAGACATGTCGTCTGCATTAACTTGGCTTATGGCGTCATAGTGGGCATTCCTGATCATTGGACAGCCAGTGTCAGGATGGTAAGGGTCACCATTCCAAGGACTCATTACGTCTTTAGAAGGGAACATGTCTGGGACTTGATCATCAATCACATTGATCAAGTTGTAGAACTCCGTCTTGTTTGTAACAGAGAGTTGGTAGGTCTTGTTCTTAGAGTACTTGCCATTCCGACCTTTGAGCTTCTTTGAGAAGAACTTAAGGAGACCTAGCTCGAAGTAGGATAGCAGGATGAACCAACCACCTTGTACGGCTTTCAAGGACTCCTTTGGCAACTTGAGTTTCTGACGTAGACGAGCACCCATTGTGGCTACGATGTCTGTCATAGAGCTTTGGCGTTCAATACCACTTAGAACATGAGGGTAAGTGAATTCAACCAAGAACTCAGCATCAATCTCCGCCAGCCAGTTAGCAGAGTGTAGGCCGTTCAGGTACTTCTGCCTGTGTACCAAATCCTCCTTGAGCTTTTCAAAGAAGCTGGTATCTGTTTCGTTTGTGTCCATTTGATTTCCTTTTGTATCGGCTTTGTCAGCGAACTGACCCGAATTTGAGTAAGGACTTTAACCTTGAGACTTTTGTAGTACGAAAAAAAAAAAGGGTGAGGGAAACGGCCTGATCCCCGAAGGGACCAGACCAAAGTTTCTTAGTGGGTATTCCAGTAGGCCGTTTGCATGTTGTATGTTTTCAGCCAACCATAGATGGAAGACTTAGCTGCACCGAATGTTTCATGAGCGATTGCAACATTATACTCCATAGCAAAGTTACAGATGTGTACACGGTCCTCTTCGTAGTAGGCATGAGAGTTACGCATTGGCTTGATTGAGTCATGGTTGTCGCCAACTCGACCTGTGTTTTTGTAGACAGACGGAGAACCAAGAGCATTAATCCAGTTGTACACAGAACCTACAGATACTTTGAAAGCATCAGCAGCGGCTTGAGCACCAAACTTATGGGCAAGGTGTGTAGCGGCCAAGCGGAAGTCGTTTGGATAGCCATAACCAGCAGCAAAGACAGTTGTGATAGGTTTGGAGCGGGTGTTGTTCGAAGTTTTCATTAAGAGTTCTCTTTCTGTTTGTTTTGTTTAGGCGCTGAGTGCAGTACGAGAAGGGATGTAGATTTCAAGCTCTTTTGCTTTCATCCCTTGCTCGAATTCTTCGTAGGTATGTGCCCACTTCTCATCGATTGCTCGAACGAGGCTTGAGAAGGAGTTTGCTTCCATTTTCACTTTTTTGCTCATTTTGTTTCCCCTACTGGACCGTTACCTGCTTCTTCACGAATGATAGCTCGGATTTGATCCAGAGTATCTTGATCGATAGAAGTTTCTGTTGGCTTTGCTTCTGTTTTTGTTTTTGTTGTTTCTGCTGTGTCGCTAAAGAACATCAGACCAATCAAACAGGAAAGACCGATGTAAGGTACGATGATGATCAAGCACCACCAAGGTGAATGGCCAAGACCGCGTAGACGTTTAGCCATGAGGTTGAACATCTGTGCATTTAACCATAGGATTGGAATGATGCAGAATGCCAACACACCCTCTGCAGGTGCGGAAGGTTCGAAAGCAGCCATGAAGAAAGTGATGGCAAACATGATGCCAAAACCCCAACCTACAGCTTTAAGAGCCGCAAAGATGTAACCTTTTTGGGTGAGGGAGGTAGTGTTGAATTTAAGATCGTCCATTTTGGTATTCCTTACTTGGAGTTATTATCGTTGTTGTTTTCGAGGTTGGGGTAAATACGACCCCTGAGCCAACCCTTCACGTTACCCTCGACGTCTCCCTCGACGCTGCCCTTGACGCTGCCCTTGACATCGCCCTCGACGCTG
>Ga0115564_10003158_pt1 | contig 13936 bp, 12 predicted proteins | sample COGITO_mtgs_1105_7_FD_88680 | JGI IMG/M metagenome (GOLD analysis project Ga0115564, IMG submission 88680) | Pelagic marine microbial communities from North Sea - COGITO_mtgs_110523 | ecosystem: Environmental > Aquatic > Marine > Epipelagic | place: Germany:Helgoland, sampling site Kabeltonne...
ATCCGCCCCGGCATCCATCATTGCAAAAGCGCTTTCTTTGGCCTTTGGCGGATCGTACCAACTGTCAAGAAAGTTGACCATAAATTTGACATCGGGATTGACTTCGCGCGCGCCATCCATAAACGCGTTCATTAAGCGGTTAACTTCCGGGATCGCATAGCCGCCAACCATGCCAATCAGATTGTTTTCGGACATAGCACCCGCGACGATACCAGACAGATAGCTTGGTTCGTGGATCCAATTGTCGAAAACCGAGAAATTTGGCGCGACAGGTGTAAATGACGACCCCATCAGAAACGCGGTTTCTTGATAGTCTTTGGCAACCTTGCGCGCCGCCCGTTCCAAGCCGAACACTTCGCCGACGATCAATTGCTGACCTTGTTCGGCGTATTCACGCATGACCCGCTCATAGTCGTTGTTGGCAACATTTTCGGAATAGAGATATTCGATCTCGCCCCGGTCTTGGGCTGCGTTCAGCGCTTTGTGAATACGGCTGATCCACTGCTGTTCAACCGGCAGCGTGTAAATCGCTGCCACCTTCAATTTATCTGCAGCAGCGACGCTTGTGCCTGCCAACGCTCCAACGCTTAACGCAGCTGCGATCACGGCTCTGCGTGTTATTGATCCTAAAAGTTTCATCTTAGCCCCCCATATATTAAGCCGATAGTCGTGCATTATTTTATGAAACGGTCAATATCTATTTTAATCTGCTGCCTGAGCCTCTTGTATTGACGGGCCATCTTGCAACTTAAATTAATACCATGCGTGTCATCATCGTCGTGCCAAGACGCATAGCCCATCGAAACGAGGACGGTAAAGACCTATGTGAGCTTGTCAAAACGGGGCTTTGTTGTGGTGTATCATGCACTGTGCCTGACCTCCCACGCGTTTAAGTGGTTTTAAGGTTTGTTTGCGTAAGACTTTTACTGACCTTACAGATGAAGATTATTTGTGTCCGTCATTTGTTATGATCTGCAAGGGGGTGGCGCCTGAAAAGCGCTGATAGGATTCTCACGCTTATTTCGTATCAAAAACATCGGCTTTTTTGGGTGGCTCCCCTGAATGCGACTTCCGGTTTCCAACCGCCTGGATATTGGTATAAGGAGTTGGGACACGAGATTGAAAATGGAATATACGCATGTCTATCACACGTCTTCACACCAATGACCGCGTGAGCCAGGCCGTGGTTCACGGCGACACTGTTTATCTTGCGGGACAGGTCGCTGCAAGTGCGCCGGGCGCCAGCGTTGCAGATCAAACCAAAGCGATCTTGGCTCAGATCGACGGACTATTGGCCGAGACCGGCTCAGATAAATCTAAAGTTCTGTCGGCGACGATTTGGTTGACCAGTATGGATGATTTCGCTGAGATGAATGCTGTTTGGGATGCTTGGTCAACGGGTGGCAGTGCGCCCTGTCGTGCCTGTGTGGAATCGCCGCGTCTGGCGGCGCCACAATTCACTGTTGAAATCGGTATTATTGCTGCGAGATAATCTGGTTATCAGTCGCTATGCCCGCTTCTGGCGGCTGTTTGTTCAGTCTTCGCCGAGGTGATCTGTTTCAGGTGGTACTTGGATGCTGGAAAAGCCTTTGATCGCTGTTAGCTATCCGAGTTTGTATTTTGAAATTCGAAGTTGCGGTGGGGGGTTGGTGCGCTTTGTGGGAATCCCAATGGACAAAGCTTTCTTGGTACGGCAGCAAGTGCACGCAGGCACTTTGGCCAGGTCGGGTTGGCGTTGTGCTCTAACGTATTATATAAGCACAAACTGATTTACCTTTTGGGTTGCGGACTGCAATCGCAAACAACAAGCAGGCAACCTTATGACGACCAGCGCCCTCCATTTTACTCCGATGCCGACAAAATGGGTCGGTCCGATCAAAATCACTGGTGAGGTGATTAACGAGGCGGTGCGCGTGCCGCTTGCAACCTATGAGACGCCTCTGTGGCCGTCAACGGATCGGGGCGCGCGGGTGTCACGCCACTGCGGCGGTATCCGGTGTACTGTGGTCGATGAACGTATGACCCGCTCGGTCGCGTTGCGGGCGCAGTCAGCAGCTGCGGCCAAACAGGCCAGTGATGCTATTGTCGGGCGGTTTGACGAATTGGCAGCCATTGTCGGCCAGACCAGCCGGTTTGCCCAATTGATCGGTCTCAATCGGCAGATCGTCGGTAACCTGCTGTATGTTCGTTTTGAATGTTCCACAGGGGATGCTTCGGGTCACAATATGGTGACGAAGGCGGCTGATGCTTTGCTGAGTTGGATATTACAGGAGTATCCGGCGCTGTCCTACAGCACCATTTCGGGCAACTTTTGCACTGACAAAAAAACCAGCGCGGTTAACGGTATTTTGGGGCGGGGTAAATATGTCGTGGCAGAAGCTGAAATCTCGCGTGTGGTTTGCAAGCGGCTTTTGCGCACGACACCGGAATTGATGGCGCAGCTCAATGTTGAAAAAAACTTGCTTGGCGGTGTGATCGCCGGCAGCCTGCGTTCTGCCAATGCGCATTTTGCCAATATGCTATTGGCTTTCTACCTCGCCACTGGACAAGATGCGGCGAATATCGTCGAGGGATCGCAGGGCATTGTGCATTGTGAAGTGCGGCGCGATTCATTGTACTTTGCCTGCACCCTGCCCAATCTGATTGTGGGTACTGTGGGCAATGGCAAAGACAATGACGTGGTCGGGGAACATTTGGAAAAAATTGGTTGCCGCACCGAGCGGGCGCCAGGAGACAATGCCCGACGTCTTGCCGTGCTCTGTGCAGCAACGGTACTGTGCGGCGAACTGTCGCTGATGGCGGCGCAAACCAATCCGGGGGAATTGACCAAAGCGCATATGCTGCTGGAGCGCAAATAACTTTTGAACCCATTGCATTTTGTGCCAATAATCGCCACAGAGGTCGCGTATGAAACTATGGTCACCAGGCTGTCTGGACGGTGTTCAACCTTTACATTGGCAGGCGCATTCGTCTCGACACGTTGCGGGTGATCGGATAGATGCGGAATTGTGGTTTTGTGCGCGTATTTCGTCTTAATGAGATCACGGCACTTGCGGTGTCTGTAGCAAACAGTGGCTGATATGAGTAAGTAGGCAAGATGAAAATAGGCATCGAAAGAATTAGCTTTCATATCCCTCATCAGTATCTGGATCTTACCAGTCTGGCCGAGCATCATGGCACCGACTCGGATAAATTCAGTCGGGGCATCGGGCAAGATAAAATGTCTTTTCCGTGCCATGACGAAGATATCGTTACGCTCGCTGCCGAAGCCGCCCTGCCGATTATCAAAGCGCATGGCCCCGACGGGATCGACAGCTTGCTGTTTGCCACTGAGACCGGCATCGATCAGTCAAAATCGGCGGGTATCTATGTGCACCGGCTACTGGGGCTGAAGCCTCAGTGTCGCAATGTGGAACTCAAACAGGCCTGCTACAGCGCCACTGCCGCGTTGCAGATGGCCTGTGGCTATGTCGCACGTAAACCCGATCGCAAAATTCTGGTGATCGCCAGTGATGTGTCGCGATATGATCTGGGTGGCGCCGCCGAGGCCACGCAGGGCAGTGGCGCCGTGGCGATGTTAATCTCGGCCAAACCCGCGATTATAGAGATCGATCTTGCCTCTGGATGTCACAGCGAGGATATTATGGACTTTTGGCGCCCGAATTATCGCAAGACGCCCTTGGTTGACGGTAAATATTCGGCGCTGAAATATCTGCAGTCACTGGGTCATGCCTGGGCCGATTATCAGGTGAATGAAGGCCGTGCCTTCGAGGATTTTGCGCAGTTCTGTTACCATTTGCCGTTCTCTCGGATGGGGGAAAAAGCCCACCGTCATCTGGCATCCTTAAACGGCGCAAAAGTGGATGCAGACAAAATCAACCCCGGTTTGGCCTATAGCCGTCAGATTGGGAATTGTTATAGTGCGGCGCTGTATCTCAGTCTTATCTCTGCGCTGGAAAGCACTGATCAGGACTTGACGGACAAACCCATTGCGCTGTTCAGTTATGGATCCGGTGCGGTTGCGGAGTTTTTCTCTGGGGTGATACAACCCGGTTACCGCGCACAATTGTTCACCGACCGGCATCAGGGCTTAATGGCCAATCGCGCCGCTTTGAGCTATGATCAATATGTCGATTTATGGCACGCGCCTGACCCTCAAAACGGGGAACAAGTTGTGATTGATGTGCAAACCACCGGCACGTTCAGGTTGGCCAAGATCGAGACCCACAAGCGGCATTATGAAATCGCCTGAGCGTCATTTTGCCCGCGCGCCCGGCAAGGTGATCTTGTCTGGTGAGCATTCGGTTGTCTATGGCGCGCCCGCGCTGGTTGCGGCGATCGAGCTTTATACCAAGGTTTGGTTTGAGCCGATCCATCTCAGTACCGGTCTGCAGACGGCATTTGCCGATCTGTCACAGGGCCAGTTGTATCCGCTCAAACTGCTTAAGACGTTTAAACGTACTATGGATGAACGGTTTGATCGCTTTGTTCGTGGCGATTTAGAGGTGCAAAACATCCTGCAGCGCCCGGATGATCTCGCGGTCTATACCATGTCTGCGCTATTGCAGATGCTGCCGGTTCCGGGGGGTATGGCGCGGCGCAGATTACCAGTGCCGGGGCGATTGCACAGCACTTCAGATTTGCCTCTGGGGGCGGGTATGGGGTCGTCTGCGGCGGTTATTGCCGCAACAATCGTGTTATATGAACATTTGTTAACCCATCCTCAAAGTCCGTTGGACCGTTTTGAACAGGTGCGGTTCTGCGAGCGTTTGCAACATGGTAAAGGCAGTGCAATCGATGCGGCGGCGGTCGTTTATGGCGGTATTAACCGTATTCAGAACGGCACGGTTTCGGCCCCGGATACCTCGGTGATGGCTGATCGGCTAAAGGACGAGGGCTGGTATTGGGTGCTCGGCGGGATTCCCACGGCCTCGACCGGGGAATGTGTTTCAACCGTTCGGCATAAATTTGGAACTGATCAGGGGCTTTGGCAGGCGTTCGAAGACTGCACAAATGCACTACAATCCGCCCTCGAGACCGGTGGATGCCCAAAAGGACAGCTGCGAGAGAATCACCGGCTGTTGCGGCGGCTTGATGTGATCCCGGCGGCGGCACGGGCGTTTGTTGCGGCGATTGAACAGGCGGGAGGCGCTGCCAAAATTTCTGGAGCCGGATCGGTGCGTGGGCCACATGCTGGAGTGCTTTTGGTGTATTTGCCGGAGATCGAGGCCTTTGAGACGGTGATGAGGCAGTTCCCCGACTATCGCTGGGACAGGCTCACCATTACTCAAAGCGGCACCCGTCTGTGCATGGCAGGCCAAGACATTGCCGCAAGCGGTGGGCTGTCCGGCATGGGGCTGTGATCATGCAGCGCAGGATGTCGGCTTCGGCGCCGGGCAGTATCATGATCACTGGCGAGCATGCGGTTGTCTATGGTCACCCCGCGATCGTCTGCGCCATTGATCAGCGCGTCACCGTTACGGCCATGCCACAAGACAATCGGCAGGTGCAGATTTTTTCCGAGATATCGGATCCTGTGGTGGTGGCGCTTGACACTTTTGAGGTCAGTGGTCCGATGCGATTTGTGCTCGCTGCGCTGGCGTTGTACCGCCACCGACTTCCCTTTGGACTGCGCCTTGATATCGTCTCGCAAATTGACCCAAAGCTGGGCTTGGGATCTTCGGCAGCGGTCACAATCGCGACATTGGGCCTATTACAGGCAATGACACAGCCAGAGATGCAGTCAGCGCCCGATCCGCTGTCCATGCTCAGTAAGACCCGGTTGCATCAACAGGCGTTAGGGATCATTCGCGGTTTGCAGGGACGGGGCAGTGGTGCGGATCTTGCCGCAAGTCTGCACGGTGGATTGTTGGGATATCAGCTTGCGGCCGCCGCCGCTGATTCAGCCTTGTCGGGCGGTGGGGGGCGAGAGGCAGGACTTTTTTCACAGTCTCCGGCCAGCCACGACCTTGTCAGCATGTCCGAGCAAGCCGCGATTGTTGCGCTGCCCAATCCCCCACAATTAAGCCTGTGTCATTGCGGATATAAGACGCCCACGGGCGACGTGCTTGCCGGGATTGCAAAACAGATGCTGGGCCGTGAGGCGGCGTATGCGGCGCTCTATGGACGCATGGGGACCTGCGCAATGGCGGCAATTTCTGCGGCCCGTCACTGTGAGTGGTCGGAATTCTCCGAACAGCTGAACGCCTATCAGGATCTAATGATCGAGTTGGGTGTGTCTGACCCGACGCTTGACGCACTGGTGGCGCGGGCACGATCCGAGACTGGCGTGATGGCAGCTAAGATATCAGGGTCCGGGCTGGGCGATTGTATCCTTGCGTTAGGCCCGGTTGTGGCGCAGCATCAGCCCGCGCCATTTACCGCAAAAGGGCTTGTGCTGGATGACTGAACGATCATTGACCGACCCGACCTTACCTTCGGCGTGTTTTGCGGCCCATCTGCCGAAGCGGCTTTCGTTGCGCCAACCGGCCGCAGCCTATGCCCCCAGCAATATCGCATTGGCCAAATACTGGGGCAAACGCGATTATGTGCTGAACCTGCCGCTGAACAGTTCGCTGTCGATTTCGCTTGCGGACTGGGGCAGCCACACGCAGATTTTTCCAGCTGAAACTGCCTGTGATGAGGTGTGGCTGAATGGCGTATCCTTGCCGCTGGACAGTGTGTTTGCCCAAAAAATTATAAGCTTTTTGAATTTCTTTCGCCGTGAACAGATGCTGCCTTTGCGGGTCGAGACCGTCAACACATTGCCCACTGCGGCCGGACTGGCCTCTTCAGCTTCGGGATTTGCAGCTCTGACGCTGGCACTGGATAAAGCGTTCAATCTGCAACTGTCTCACTCTGTACTCAGTATGTTGGCCCGTTTTGGCAGTGGCAGTGCAACGCGGTCCCTTTGGCATGGGTTCGTGCGGTGGGACCGTGGCGAAAAACAGGATGGCAGCGACAGTTTTGCGCGGCCTCTGGCGCTAGACTGGCCGGAGTTTCGAATTGCGATTGTTCCCGTTGATACAGGGCCGAAGTCTCGATCGTCGCGCGACGGAATGAACCACACAGTCGCCACCAGCCCCTTGTTCCAGATCTGGCCGGCACAGGCCGAGGCTGACTGCACAGCTGTTCATATGGCCCTAGAGGCGCGTGATTTTGCGACGTTGGGGGCGCTGTCCGAGGCCAATGCGCTTGCCTTACACGCCACCATGATGGCGGCAAGGCCGGCGTTGTGTTATCTCAAGCCGCAAAGTTGGAGCGTGCTAGAGCAGCTCTGGGCGGCGCGAGAAGAGGGCCATGAGATATATGCTACGATGGATGCCGGTGCCAATGTAAAGCTCTTGTTTCTATCCTCAGAAGAATCATTTGTTCGGCACAATTTTTCCACTGCCAGCGTCATCCGCCCATTTGACCAGCCCTAAAATGTGTCGGCGGCGGTCGGCCGTGTCGGGCAAACGCCCTCTCTGAACTGGCTTTTCGTGTGCGGTCTGCTTAGGTTTCGACCCACAGAATGGCCGGCTTTCATCGCAAGGGTTAAGGCGAGGGGAACCACAGAAAATTGTCTGGCGTATTGTCGCCCGCGCGAGGACCCACAAGGCGCTAGGTTTCAAGGGTGTTATGCTTGGTTTGCGTGCATCACAGCGCGTTGAGGCGCATGGCGGGCTTCTAAATCTGTTTCTAAATTTGCCTGTCACCGCATCAGAAATCTCGCAAATTTCGTTGTCGTTTGCTGGACTTTAAGGCGTGGGCATCCAATATAGGCAGTATGAGCTTGCCACCCGGATTCCTTGATGACTTGCGCACCCGTACCAGCCTCAGTCAGGTTGTCGGGCGCAAAGTCATGTGGGACACGCGTAAATCCAATCAGGCCAAGGGCGATATGTGGGCGCCTTGCCCGTTTCATCAGGAAAAATCGGCCTCGTTCCATGTCGATGACCGAAAAGGCTTTTATTATTGCTTTGGCTGCCACGCCAAGGGTGATGCGATCAGTTTTATCCGCGAGACCGAGAACGTCGGCTTTATCGAAGCGATCGAGATATTGGCTCAAGAGGCGGGCATGCCTGTGCCAAAACGCGACCCGCATGCGCAGGAAAAATCTGAACAACGCACCGCATTAACCGATGTTATGGAACAAGCGGTGCAATTCTACCGCCTGCAACTCAATACTGCTCCGGCGGCAGACGCGCGGGCTTATCTGTCCAGACGCGGTTTGTCTCAGGCCACTCAAGATCGGTTTGATATCGGGTTTGCTCCTGATGTCCGGCAGGGATTGTTGCACCATATGATCGCCAAAGGGGTGACGCCTGATCAGTTGGTGGCGGCAGGCCTGTGTGCCCAACCCGAGGATGGTGGCGCGCCATATGATCGGTTCCGGGGTCGTATTTTATTTCCCATTCGCGACACAAGAGGGCGCTGCATCGCGCTGGGCGGCAGGTCACTGGATTCAAATGCGCGGGCAAAATACCTCAATTCTCCCGAAACTGTATTATTCGACAAAGGCCGCAACCTGTATCATCACAAACCCGCACGCGAGGCGGCGGGTAAGGGCCAGCCGCTGATTGTGGCTGAAGGGTATATGGATGTAATTGCCCTTGTAGAGGCAGGGTTTGGCGCCTCAGTTGCGCCATTGGGAACGGCAGTCACAGAGCATCAACTCGCGTTATTATGGCGCATCGCGCCCGAGCCTATCATCGCGCTTGATGGCGATACAGCAGGTCTGCGTGCGGCGTATCGGGTGATCGATCTGGCATTGCCATTGCTGGAGGCGGGGCAATCGCTGAGGTTTGCCATAATGCCAGAAGGGCAAGATCCTGATGACGTGATCCGGGCAGGTGGCCCCTCTGCTTTGCAGACGCTGTTGGACAAAGCCATGCCGATGGTCGACTTGTTGTGGCAGCGCGAAATCCAAGGCAAGGTTTTCGATAGTCCCGAGCGACGGGCCATGCTGGATAAGGGGCTGCGGGAAAAAATCGCCATGATTCGCGATCCGTCAATTCGGTCGCATTATGGCAGTGCTATCAAGGAATTGCGCTGGGCGCTGTTTGGCACGGGCCGACAGCAGCCCGGATCGGGTCAATGGGGCAGAAAAGTCAAAATTGATGCGCTGAGCACGACCAAGCAGTCCGCGCTGGCGCAGACGGCTGATCAGGTGCAGGGACATCTGCGCGAAGCAGTTATTCTGGCGGCATTGATCAAAACACCTGCAATGGTCGCGGAGTTTCAAGAACCGTTGGAGAGCCTGGCTTGCGTTGACCCTCGGCATCGGCAGATCCAAGCAGTTTTGTTGTCACAAACCACTGCGCCGGCCGAGGAGGTGCGCGGTGCGATTGAGGCAGCTTTTGGGTCGATCGAATTAGAGGGTTTTCTCGCTCAAAGCCATGTTGCGGTTGTGCCCTGTATCCAGCGATGTGATGATCTTGATTTGACCCGGCTGACCCTTCGCGAAGAGTTTGCTAAACTTGATGCGCGCATTGGTTTGGCGGCTGAGATCGAGGAGGCTGCCGAAGACATCGCATCATTGTCAGATGAAACTCTGACCTGGAGGTTGAAAGAGGCGGCGTTGGCGCAACGGTCTGCGACCCTGAGTTTGCAAAAAGACAGTACCGAGTATGACCTTGCGGAAAACGGTGCGCGAATCAATCGCGATGAACGGCGGGCTTTTGAGGCATTAATGACACAAATAACTCCGGCAAAATCGTCATAAATATGATTTTGTTGAGGAAGAGGTAAAGAAAACCAAGTACATGTTTAGCCGAATCAGTATGACGCCCTATGTTTCGGGATAAACGAATCATTCGCCCTTTGCAGGAGAATCGCATGGCCGCCAAAGACAACACCGACCGTAAAGCTGAGGACCAGAGCGAAGAGACAACGCTTGATATGAGCCAGACGGCGGTCAAAAAGATGATCGGTGAGGCGCGTGAACGCGGCTATATCACGTATGATCAACTCAACAAAGTACTGCCACCGGATCAAGTCTCATCAGAGCAGATAGAGGATGTGATGTCGATGCTGTCTGAAATGGGCATCAATATCATCGAGGCCGAAGATGCCGAGGAAGAAGAGCGCGGCGCAACCGATCTTGTGGCGGCCACCAGTAACAAAGAGGTGGCTCTCTCGTCAGGTGACAGTGAAAAACTGGACCGAACTGATGATCCTGTGCGCATGTATCTGCGTGAGATGGGCAGCGTCGAACTGTTGAGCCGCGAGGGCGAAATTGCCATCGCCAAGCGGATCGAGGCCGGTCGTAACACGATGATTTCCGGCCTGTGCGAGAGCCCATTGACATTTCAGGCAATCACCATCTGGCGCGACGAACTGCTGAGCGAAGATATTCTGTTGCGCGATGTGATCGATCTTGAAACCACCTTTGGCAATCAGTTGGGTGAAGGAGATGAGGTCCAGAAACCCGTCGTGCCGGTGGCCGGCATTACCCCTGTGGCCGCTGACGCCACGCCCGAACTGGATGCTGACGGCAATCCGATTGTGGTCGATGAGGACGATGAGGATGACGACGAGGCGGCCAACATGTCGCTTGCGGCAATGGAGGCGGTGTTAAAGCCGCAGGTGCTCGAAACGCTTGACCTTATTGCCAGCGATTATGCCAAACTGTCTGAAATGCAAGACAACCGAATATCGGCAACTTTGAATGAAGACGGGTCGTTTTCCAAAAATCAAGAAGAGACTTATCAAAAACTGCGCTCGGAAATTGTTGAGTTGGTAAACGAGTTGCACCTGCACAATAACCGTATTGAGGCGCTGATTGACCAGCTTTACGGGATCAATAAACGTATCATGAGCATTGACGGTGCGGTGGTGAAACTGGCGGATCAGGCGCGGATCAACCGGCGGGAATTTATCGAGGCATATCGCGGCTATGAACTGGATCCGAACTGGCTGGACCGCATGGCTGAAAAGCCTGGTCGCGGCTGGCAGATGTTTATTGAACGCTCGTTGAGCAAGGTGGAGGATCTGCGCAATGATATGGCGCAGGTCGGGCAATACGTCGGCCTGGATATCAGCGAATTTCGCCGTTTGGTCAGTCAGGTGCAAAAAGGCGAAAAAGAAGCCCGCCAAGCCAAGAAAGAAATGGTCGAGGCCAATCTGCGGCTGGTGATTTCGATTGCCAAAAAATATACTAACCGGGGTCTGCAATTTCTCGATCTTATTCAGGAAGGCAATATTGGCCTGATGAAGGCGGTTGATAAGTTTGAATATCGCCGTGGGTATAAGTTCAGCACCTATGCGACATGGTGGATACGTCAGGCGATCACCCGCTCGATTGCCGATCAGGCGCGCACCATCCGGATTCCTGTACATATGATCGAGACGATCAATAAGCTGGTGCGCACCGGGCGCCAGATGCTGCATGAAATCGGTCGTGAGCCCACGCCCGAAGAATTGGCCGCCAAGCTGCAGATGCCACTTGAGAAAGTGCGCAAGGTGATGAAAATTGCCAAAGAACCTATTTCGCTTGAGACGCCGATTGGTGACGAGGAAGACAGCCAACTGGGCGACTTCATCGAAGATAAAAACGCTATTTTACCGCTGGAATCAGCGATTCAGGAAAACCTGAAAGAAACCACCACCCGCGTGCTGTCGTCGTTGACGCCGCGCGAAGAGCGGGTGCTTCGCATGCGTTTTGGTATCGGTATGAACACCGATCACACGCTCGAAGAGGTGGGCCAGCAATTTAGTGTGACCCGCGAACGTATCCGCCAGATCGAAGCCAAGGCGCTGCGTAAGCTCAAGCATCCCTCGCGCTCACGCAAACTGCGCAGTTTTCTCGATCAATAAAGCAACGCTCTAATATTTGACGTGCCTTGATTGCCGCTTGGCAATCAAGGGGGGTTGTTTTGTGGGTTACGAGCAATCTATAGCTGTAAGCAAATTGCTGATGGTCCATGATCGCAATATTCTGTGATTAAGCCGGCCTGCATGCAATGTGGCATATATTTTACAGATACAAATTTTGTTAAGAGCGCGCTGCCTGATTGTTGCCAGTTGACGTGGGATTTTTGAAGATGAAAGACAAACTCAAAGTTGTTCTGTCCGTCAATCACGATGGGGTTACAATATGCGTTGATGTATTTCAGTGATGTGATGGGACGTTTGGATTTGAAGAATTCAGAAGAGATCCCAAAGATAACGCTGGCTGGTTTGCAAAGGGGCATCACGCACATCTTGTATTCGCAGATAGTAAGAGCGCTAAAGACGCTGCAATTCAGCAGGTCGATTGGCTTGAGGGCTTTAAAGTTCTAACCGTCGCAAGGGGGATATAATTTGAAAACCATTTATCTCATCCGCCACGCAGAATCCACCGGTCAGCAACCTGATGGTGCTCTCAGCGATCTGGAAAAAAACAGGCGCAGGATATGGTGGCGCGTTTGCGTGAGCTAAGCCCCGATGGGGCAATCTCAAGCCCCTATGTGCGGGCTATGGAAATCATTTAGCCCTATTGTGACAGTGCTGGCCTTGATATTAAAACCGATCTCGATCTCGATCTCGATCTTGCTGAGCGGCAGCTCAAACCTTTTGATCTGTGGCTTCCCTTTGATGACTTGATGCATCACCTACGGCTCTCTTTTGAAAACTGGGACTATAAAATAGAAGGTGGCGAGTCGCTCAATGACACCAAACGCCGCGCCTTGCGCGCGCTCAAAAAAATCGCTCAAAGCGATTTTGAACGCCCGATTGTTATCGCCCACGGCAATCTTATTGCCGCGGTGCTGGGGGCCATAGACCCGGACTTTGGGTTCGAACAATGGTGCGCCATGAAGAACCCGCATCTTTATTGTTTGCTTTGTGCAGGTGATGCGCCTGTACTTTTTGAAGATCTCGATTGAGCTATCGCTTAAGGCTGGAATTCTTGGTATATTGCGTTGAAATTTAAACCTTACGGATCACCGATGCAAACCACATTTACCATTCAAACGCACGGGCAGGGGCTTTATGAATTTACCGGTGATGTGGCGCGCTGGCTACGCGGGGGTCATCCTAGTGGCGATGGGCTGCTGACGCTGTTTATCCGCCATACGTCGGCGAGTTTGGTCATTCAGGAAAATGCCGACCCAGAGGTTCAGACCGACCTGGCGGAATTTTTCCATCGACTGGTGCCGCCCTCAACGGATCCGGCGATGTCGTATCTCACGCATACTTATGAGGGTCCTGACGATATGCCCGCCCATATCAAAGCCGCGCTGTTGCCAACGCATCTGTCCATTCCGGTGATCAACGGCCAGTTGGTGTTGGGCACATGGCAGGGCATCTATCTGTTTGAGCACCGCAACGCGCCACACAATCGGCAGGTGGTGGCCTATCTGTCGCTGCCCTAGCGGTGGGGTGCCGGACGAATTGTTGCTCGGCCTTCACCGGCGTTTTTGACGCTGCCGCAAGCTGCGCCAGCGTTTGATATCAGTTCAGCAAGGTTTCGATCTGTTTGGTAATCTTGCGCGACATCGGTCCTGTGGTAGAGGCAAAGGTGTCGACAACCGCGCCTTCACCATCCAACAGAACCTTATAAAAATTCCAACGCGGTCGATAGCCTTCGGTTTGTTTCAACCACAGAAAAAATGGGTGTGCCTCGTCGCCACGGACCTTGGTGATTGTTGTCATTGGCACATCAAGACCAAAATTGACGGTGCAAAAATCTTTCACCGCCGCCGCATCTGACAGCTCTTGATTAAAATCATCTGAGGGAACAGCCAGCACAACAAGACCTTTGTCGCGATAGGTTTCATGCAGCTGCTGGAGCGCTTCGTATTGATAGGTAAACCCGCATTGTGAGGCGGTGTTAACCACCAAGACCGGCTGGCCGCGCCAGTCCGACATCGACATGGTACCTCCGTCTATCGAGTCAAATTGGAAGTTTTCAGCCATCACAGTCTGTCCTCCTAGTATCGCCATAAAAACCACCGCTATCAATATCCGCATG